>Ga0075019_10000411_pt1 | contig 24684 bp, 17 predicted proteins | sample ColStrG_CSR_2013_FD_71473 | JGI IMG/M metagenome (GOLD analysis project Ga0075019, IMG submission 71473) | Freshwater sediment microbial communities in response to fracking from Pennsylvania, USA - Cold Stream Run_MetaG_CSR_2013 | ecosystem: Environmental > Aquatic > Freshwater > Creek >...
ATAATATTCTGTATGAGGTAGATTAAATAGAAAGGCAAAAAAATGACAAACGATTCGACACCAAAAATTATTGACCACTCGAACCCCGAGGTGTCCGGTGACGTGCGCAAAGTCACCCTAGATGCTTTTATCGCAGAACTCAAGCGCCGCGGGAAGGTCGGCGGCAAGGGCCCCGTTCACAAACTGGATTCGTTGAAAAATGAGGTCGACGAACTGATTCGCCAAGGCTTCAAATACGGCGCAGTTTACGAATTCGCATTAAGCCAGGGATTTAACATCTGCAAGTCGACAGCGTTCAAGTTTTTCAAAATGCGCGAAGAGTTGATGAATTCTGAAGTCAAGAAACCAAGGAAGGCTTCTAAATGAATCCAGTTGATGACACCAAGTTGAAAACGATCAATGAGATCTTTGCAGAGCATGACGCCCGGGTTGCTGCACAACGTAACCGCGGATCAAAGCTTCATGATCACCTAGAGACCATTGTGATTCTGATCAATGGTGACGAAACACGACGTGGCGTCGACTTAAAGGGAATCATCAGTTACGTAGAGCGTAACGGGATTGTTACCAAGTCGGGTAAGCCGTTGGCTGAAAGCTTCATCCGGAATTTTTGTGCGCTGAACATGTTTAAGTGGGATCAGAAACATGGCACAAGCGATGCAGTGAAAGCGAATCGAACGATGTCATTGCGTGGTGCCGACAAGACGACTAATGAGCGCATCGCGCGCTGGGAAGCTAAGGCGGCCGAAAAGGCTAGGGGTACTAAAGCCGCACGGTCTCCAGCTCATGAAGCCGAGCAAAAGAATGAGGCCAAGGCGGGTGCTGGTGCCAAGCCTGCGATGAAGAGCCCGTTTGCAGATTCAGGTGAATTCAAAGTAAAAGCGATGCCGAAACTGAAGAGCCCTTTTGGCGAATCTGAGATCGCGAATGTTGCTGATACCTTGGCTAACAGTGAGGCAGCGAATCAATACGCGCAGGAAGAATTAAAAGAGCAGGAACGACTAAATGAATTAGCGGCATTTGCAAAAGCAAATGGAATGTCGTGAGTCGCAAGTAAAAGTAGATGTAATTGAATCAAGCGAGGCGGGCGCTTTTCCTGTCGTTGCAGTAAATTTTTAGAGGATAAATTTATTATGAATAGCTTAACTAACGCAGTAGAAGAAGTAATCGAAGTAACCGAAGCCCGTGACAGCTTGCCGCCATGCCGCGTGCTGGTCACATCGGGACCTACGACGAATCCAGGAAAGTCTGCTGTTGCTCGTCATATCATCAAGCCGATCCTAGCGAAGAATTACTCGGGCGGCGCTCGTTTTATCGCTATCGAAGATAAAGACCGCTTATCGAACAGTGAAGATGTTCGATACAGCATTGACGAAATTCCGGAAATGCTGCTTGACCTGGGCATGACCGATGACGACGAAGCAGTTGTGACTGAGATCGGCGCTGAACTCTTTAGCTTGACGATGGAATCACTGGCCCTATTGGACGGCAACAAGCGGTTCACTTTTGACAAGGTGATCGTACCAGTTCCATACGCTGGCGACAAAAAAGACGTCATGATGGTATTCATGCAAAAAATCATCAAAAGCGGCGTGGATCCGAAAACTATTTACGTGATCTTCAACCACGTCCCGAACACCGCTTATATGCGCGGTGATTTTGAGAAGTCGCTCACAAGCGGCAATGGTGACAATAAACTCTTTGTTGATTTCTTGAATGAGAAAGGAATCAACGTTTGCCCGACACCAATTATCCAATCGGACATTTTCAAAACTCTGCGCAACATGCCTGGCGACAATTTCTCGATTACCGCATTCTGCCAGTTAGAACAAAATCACTTTCTGAAAATCGCAAAGCGCGCTAAGAAGATGGGTGATGACAACGCTGCAGATGCTGCGATTGCAATTGATGCACTGCATTCTCAAGCGGCTAATTTTAAAGAGAGCTTTAGCAAAATTTACAGCTTCATTTTTGAGTAAGACGAAAATAAGGACCGGATAAATTACCGGTCTTTATTTGTTTACATAGATTTTAAAATAAAGGGGGCAGTTATGATGGATGATTTCGATAGTGTGATGGATAAAGCAATGCATGCGGGGTCACGTGCTGAACCTGCGACTGAGAAATCGCTTATGACGCGTATTCAGAATGCAGCAAAGATTGGAGAAAATCCTGATCAACAGGTTACTGACGTTGAAGATGATGGGCCTCCAGAGCCTCCAATGGATACTGATACTGAGGTTTCTAAGCATGCTGATTCCAATTCGCAAATCGAAGCTATTCATCAAGACATGATCCGTCAATATAGAGCCTGGGCTCCGTACGATGAGGAAAATCGAGGGACTTTTGATGCTCGCCAAGCTTTCCGGATTGGAATGGAACTGATGGCAACATCAATTAAAACAGCGAAGTACCTAGAGCAGCAAACTAAAGAGCTCAAAGAGCAGCGTGAAGAGCTGCGTAAAGCAGAAATAGCGAACGCTCAAGTTGTTCTCGATATTCAAGCGATGCTTGACCCGAAAAAGAAGACTTCACCTGTTCAAATTATCCGCCAGTTGTCCGCGATGCAGTTTAAAGCGAACTCGGACGAACTGGATAAAGTATTTAAAGAGATGCTGGTTGAAATTAAAAAAGCTGGTCTGGAAGTCATTGCTGAAATCGGGAAGCAAAACAAAATTTTCAATGACAGCGCAGCGGCGGTAAGTGGTGCCGCCGTTGAAGTTGTGACAGCGACTGCTGACGTCAAGAAAGATCTCGACGCAAACAAACGTATGAAAGACGAAGAAAAAGCAAAAGCAAAACGCGGCTACTGGTCCCGCCTGTTTTCCGCAATCATGGGAAACTAAACATGAGCAATCAAAAACAAGATTGTAGAATTCTCATCACATCCGGCAGCGTGGCCGGTGAGGGTTCAATGATAGCAAGACACATGTTGACGCCGCTGTTGAAAAAAAAACGAGCCTACAAAGTTTATCAGTGCGACCTAAAAAACAAAAATATGATAGGACCGGCCTTGGTCGGGCAAGGTGACGCTATTTATCTCGATGCATTTATTTTAAATGTTGATCCTACGATTTTTACAGACTTCATAGAAGAACTCACAAATAATGTTGATGCGCCAGCCTTCGATAAAGTGATCGTGCCGATAAACGCCGATAACTTTTCTTCAAGAGATACCCTGCAAACCTTTTATCACTTGATTGCCGCTGGCATCGATATGAGCACTGTCTACGTGATCTTCACTAACGTAAAAGATGAATCTGAATTTGACGCTAATTTTGTTGTTGAAAATAAAGCGTTTTTAAATTCGCTGTTTAATCTCGAAGTTACTTTGATTGCGACACCGATTTTAAAATCAGACATCTATCAAAAACTGGATGCCAAAAAAAATGATAATTATGTAGTATGCAATCTCGGCAATGTGAAAGCAGATTACTTTAAAAAAATATTAGCGGATGCGTATGAGAAAAATGATTACGTTGAAATTCAAGACGCAATGATGAAATGTGATCTATACGTTGCATCGCGCGATGCCGCTAGCGCATTAAATGTGATCTTTAAAAGTATTTTTAATTAAGGGGAAATTATGGAAACACTCATCGAGAGATAAGCAGAAGAAATTGCTCGCGAAATTTTGAATTCGAATGATGATTTCGATGTTGAAGGATTTGTTACCAACATACGCATTTCGTATATGTGTATGGAACTGAATTGTATACGTGTGTAACAAGAAAAACATTTAACTTGGGGGAAATGTCTTGATTGAATGTGTTCTTCGCCGTCGGGACTCGCTTCTTCAACTTGAAAATGATTTTGTGCGATTGCACACCATGGTGGGATCAAGAAACCCTACGATTTTCGATAAACTAAGACGCCTTATAGTTTATCTAAAATCTAATTACTTAAAATAAGACGATCAGGAAGCCGTTTTTAAGCCTGATTCCAATCCAACCAGGCATCGAAAATATCAAATGAGCCCGTCGAATCACGGAACCATGGTGATAATTTAGATTTTCAATAAACTCTGAATATTGAGAGTTTATCAAGATTCCCATTTTAAGCGGCGGATTCAGACAAAACGTCATAAACTCCGCTGTTTTTGTCATGTATCCACACGGGTGTCGTCATGTACTACGCTGTTTTTGGTTATATTTTCACGAATTAGATCCTGATCTGCAGGATGTCTCTCATAGGGAGCCTGGACCGCTCGCGGTTCAAAACCAAGCATTAACGGCCACAAAGTCTTGGCGTCATGAACTCCGCTGTTTTGCGGCCCTGAGAGCAAGCACTGGCGCCATTTCCCAGGTTGTAAACAAGGTGTTAGAAGCCGATCGTGCCCGACTTGCTTTTGAAATCACGATATGGTCCTCAATAATTTCCGATGATTCCGCATGCGCACTGCCGAACGCATCAATCTCGAAAAAGAGAGTAAAGAGATCTCACCGCTGTAAGCTGAATCGACTTTGACGTAATTGATATCTGTCATCTAAACGATAATTTGTGATTAATAACTTTGATGACTTCACTCAGCGCGATATCACTATCGCGCATTTCGATATAGTTCCGTCGAGGCTTACAGCACAAGGAAGGCGCCTCCGTCGCGCAAATGATGCCATTACGCAAATAGATGACAACGAATAAATCGAGGCCGGATTTGCAGTCATAATCAGCCGGAATCAATCGAATGGGCAACCATAGCGGTTCTGAGTTAAATTTACTGAGTTCAAAATCATCGGCATCGGGGCCTGGGGCGGCGCCGGTTTTTTTGAATACATTGATTAACGAAGACTTGGTCCCGCTTAATCTCAGTGTTGATGGCTTCGTAACTGTCGTAGCCGAAAGTTCTGCTACCACCGTTTTATTTGGTCACATTCACCTCGGGTACAGAAAGCATGCCGCTGTCATATATTTTATATGGTGTATATTATATCGCCAGAAATGCAAAACATAGAAGGCCGAGCTTCCCTAAAAACTGCGATTAAAATTTTTTTTGATGGATTTGCAATTCAAGCTCAATTTTGTATTTGATATCCAAATTAGTATTTAATAGATGAGGTAAATCCATTTCAACCAATCCAAATCGTAAAAATTGAGGGGGTAAAGTAAAAAAACTATTAAGTGTAACTTTGAGCAGATATCAATAGCCAGCTCAGAAATTACTTAATTCAAATTGTGAACCCAAAATCTCCAAAACTGGCGGCTTTGTAGCTTACAGGTGTGGTTCGAGCTGAGGTCGCTAATGGGAAAAACATAATATAAATCTCTTATGCAAGCGTTCTTGCCCCCCGACTTTTAGGATATATCAAAAGCTATGTTAGCAATCTGATTAATAATGAAGTAATTTTTATACTATTTTTTCTAAATAATAGAAAATTCATATACCAAATCCGCTTGCTCGAATAATTGCAGGTATTTAGAATGCCGATCACTATATGATAAATACTATGTATCGTGAAAAATCATGCCCAATCTAACGCAACAAAGCCTGATAGTTGAAGACAGTGTCAACGAGGCCAGTCATACGCCCACAATCATAAAATCTGAAAAGCCAAAACGTGGTCGTCCAAAATCGTTATTTGAATTGCCGCTAAAACCTCGTCAAATCAAACGCCCACAGATTGGAATTCGATGTTCTGAACAAGACTACTTGACGCTTAAATACATTGCAATCAATCCTAAATTGGGCTGCAAAACAATGACAGAGTTCTACTCTGAAATGCTATTGAAGTATTTGACAGAAAAGCCTTGGCTGAATCCAAAATACAATTACGACGAAGTAGATCGGGGCAAGTCGTTCTTTAAAAAATCGCCAACACCAATTAAGACGAAAGACATCACAAAGGTACCGAAATCAAAACCCCAAGACGTCATTCTTCGTACGCTTGATCTTACCCACGTTAGAAGCCCGAGCGGGAGAATGATTCATCAAGAAACGATGCGCTCGCTATTTTCTTACGCTTGCAAACTTCTAATGGAAGAGAAATCGGCAGTGAACATGAAGACCAAAAAAATATATGTTGGCACTCCGGCGCAAATTGCAGAACAAGCCATAGCTGATGCAGAAGCAGCGAAAAAATACGGCGAGCCAAAATACTGGGCTGAGCAGATTCGTTTGGACTCGGAAGGAAAAGAATACGTAGCGAAAGGAACACTCTCTGAAGCGACAGTTGCGTATTCGATGATGCGCTGGCTGCTCGATACTGTGTATAGTGAAGATGTCCCGTCTTCGCAGCATCCAAAAGCTATCCAGTACAATGAAAAATCCAAATTTGATGACAAAATTATTTTCGGTGTCGATCGCGGATTTGATCTCTACTCAATTCCAGTTACCGAAGACGAGATGCGATAAACAACATGGCTGCGAGAGTTTATAAGTGTTGGAGCCGACTGAATATTGCCCCCCTAGGCTATTGGGGAGTAAATATTGGACGCTGATTGAGAGTCAATCTATTCGGAAATGAAAATATTGGTCGATGAATTAGCTAAAAATATTATCGAGAATAGGTGTGAGAGAAAATACAACTTTATGTTTATTAAGGCTGAAAGGCGACTAGTTCCTTGCTCAGTTTTTTGAAATAAAGATGGCGATCAAGGTGCGAGATTCGGAGATCCGTTGTTGGCAGAAATCACGCAATAAAGCCTTACATTACCGGTATTGTCCCGCTGATGAATACTCTGCCCTCATGGAGGTAGACATGGAGCAACGGATTCACATCACTGCGACAATTGATGCACTGTTTAAATATTGTGAAAGGTCGTGGAAGGTGAATAGCGGCACGAGGGGACGTTGAGACGCTCCAGTCACATATCGACAAAGGCTACTAACAAAAAGTTAGCCTGCCAGTTAAATCAAATGTAAGTTGATTGAATGTTCGAAATTGAAAAACTGATTTAGTTTCTTCACCAAAATTTAAATCAGAGTTAGGGGAATTTGGTTCAGCTTTCGCGCGCGAGGTTGAAGTAGTCGCATAAACATCGTTTGGTGATTTGTTTCTGAGCGATAAGCAAACAAACCAAATTACGCTCGCGCTTTTAGTTCCATTTAAAGTTATCCCCTTAGACGAATTTTCGATGCAAGCACTTAATGATCTTATGTTGATTTATTCTGAAAGGCGACTAGTTCCATGCTCAGTTTTTTGAAATAAAGATGGCGATCAAGGTGCGAGATTCGGAGATCCGTTGTTGGCAGAAATCACGCAATAAAGCCTTACATTACCGGTATTGTCCCGTTGATGAACACTCTGTAAAGGTATCTAATCCGGTATATTAAAAGTCTAGCGTGAGATTGCTTTCACGGTAGTCGACAATTATTTTGATTAATCTAGGAGATTAAAATGAAAAAAATTCGTGAAGTCTTTGTGGCATGTCTGTTCACTTTTGTTTTTATCCTTAGTGGTTGCACCTCAACACCTACAATGTCAAATGAGGTCACCATTGGCGGAAAACTGACTGCCTCCGCGGAAAACCCCACTAACTCAAGCACTGGAATGGGTCTACTTGAAGCAACTTATAATAAAGAAACAAATGTTCTTAATTGGACAATTTCTTATTCTGGATTGACCGGTCCTGTGAAAGCTGGACATTTTCATGGACCAGCGATTCCGGGTCAAAATGCTGGTGTGGTACTTGGATTTACCGGCAGCACTGAAAGTCCAATCAAAGGATCGGCAACGATAACACCCTCACAAGCTGCCGACCTATTGACAGGTAAATGGTATGTCAATTTGCATACTGCGATGAATCCAAGTGGAGAAACTCGCGCTCAAGCAATTGTCACACAGTAATTACTTGGTTAGGAAGCCCGAGTTCGTATCGATAATACAGGGTGAGGCTCTCACGCCATTTTTACAGGATTCGAACAAGGGTTAGAGAATTTTCTCGAGAGAGTGACGCAGAACCGTAAAAATTTCGATTCTTCAAAAGACGAAGAACATGCCTTGAGCGCTTTGTACAGGTGCGAGGCCTTAGGAAGTATGGATCTGGCGCAAGTTAGTGATGGCGACTCCTATATTTGCGGGATTTGACGTATGCAAGCTGGAGACGAGATTGCTATGCTGTGTCATTGGATTGCGGTATGCTCTCCAATTTATTGTATCAGCTGATGCGCCGCCCAGGTCAAATCTGGCGTCGAACTTGTTAAGATTAAAAGATAATAGCTCGGAGATGCAAACTAAATTCTTAGATCGAAAGCCTGTCGAATTCGTGCTCTGACATCAGCCGGAATCATCCATAATTTTCGACTTTTGACACGAGCCAATCGCTTATTGGTTTTGGCCTCGCAAGTAAGAATCCCTGTACGAGGTCGCAGCCATTCCTCGCCAAAAAGTCAAATTGGGCATCAGTTTCAACTCCCTCCGCTACCACCTTTATGCCAAGTTTTTTTGCAATCCCGAGTATTAACGTGATGATTGCAGAGTCGTTCTTGCTAGTGGTTACGCCCTGGATAAATGACTTATCAATTTTAAGCTCATAAAGAGGGAGATCGCGCAAGTAAGCGAGACTTGAGTAGCCGGTACCAAAGTCGTCGATGGAAAATCGAATACCCAATCCATTAAGTTCGTGCATTCTGCTTGCCGTTTCCGCGACGTCTTCAATCAACAGACCCTCCGTTACTTCAAATATGAGCCGTTTAAATGGCACATTTAAACGGGTACCGGTCTCCCTTATGTAGTCGACAAAATCAGTTTGATGAAATTGTCGTGGACTCACATTGATTGATATAGTTTGGTTACTCCCTTGCTTGTCTAGTTCAATTGCAATAGCGCACGCTTGTTCAAAAACCCAAGCGCCGAGCTGTACTATTAAACCGGTTTCCTCCGCAATTGGGACGAAGCGGTCTGGCGTAATAATCGCTCCGCTTGAGTCGGTCCACCGCAGTAAAAGTTCTGCACCGCAGGGTCTGCGTTGCATATCAAACTGGGATTGCGCCACCAAATGGAACAGATTATTCTTCACCGCCTCCGCGAGGGCAAGTTCAAAGGCAACTTTTCGTACAACTTCAGCTTGCATAGATATTTCAAATATCGTCACGCGATTACGTCCATTAGATTTAGAGCGATACATAGCCGTGTCTGCTTCACGAAAAATATCAATATATTTATGTGACGGCTTCGGAAAAATAGAAACACCGAGACTTGCCCCTAATGTATAGGTAATACCGTCCAAAATGAATGGCTGTGCCATGGCGCTGCGAATCCGTTCTGCTACGGATGAAGCAATCGATTCCACCTCGCTGCAGGAAGTCGATTGCGTCTTCAACATTACAACAAACTCGTCGCCACCCATGCGAGCCACCATATCGAATTGGGAAACCTGACTTTGAAGTCGACTTGCCGCCATCGTCAGCATCTGATCGCCTACAGCATGTCCTTTGGTATCGTTGATAACTTTGAAGTTATCCATATCGATAAATAACAATGCATGAAAGATATTCCCATACCTCGCCTCATCAATGGTCGCAGTCAGTTTTTCAACGAGATATCGGCGATTTGGAAGACCTGTGAGTGAATCTGTAAATGCCAAACGTGTGATTTCAGCTTCGTGCATGCGAAGTGCCGTGACATCTTGGGCTGTCCCAGTGAGTATGGTATGTCCGTTGGACTGATCGTGCTGCCATTTCGATCGAATTTGATAGATACAAAGTTCACCAGTAACCTGCCGCAAATGATGTTCGAAAAACATCGGTGTGTGGTTGGTTTGTGCATTGCTAAACGCGGCCTCAATATCATCCAATTGACCGTTTGGGATTCGAGAAAACAGCGATTTCGGATCAGCCAAAAATTGTTCTGCTGTACACCCATAAAGGACTTTCATTTGTGCAGACCAAGTCAAGCTATTATCGTGTTCACTCCATTCAAAGCTACCAATAGATGCAATTGATTGTGCCTCTTCAAGTGCCGCTTGCTCTCCACGCACTAATGAAAGTGCGTCTTCGACTGCTGCCTCGGCAATACTGGTTCTTGATACCAGAGCTCGCATAAGAAGGAATAGCAAAACTGAAATTGTTATACCTGAACCAAGAACTAGTAAAGGTACCGGTCTAGTCCAATAAAGACTGGGTGAAATACGATCATGAAATAAAATTTTCCAGCGTCGGTTGGCCACCGGTATTTCCATTACCAAATCGGTATCTGTGCGTGTATTTTCAATCAGCGATGTTGAGGTTCCGGTCATCTCATAAAGCGGAATTTCAGACTGATTTACCTGGGAATCGGTTATGCGGATTAAAAGATGCGTCTTGATTTCCGGTGTAACCAGGTAATCAATCAATTGTCCAGTTTTGAAGGCAATTCCTACCATCCCTCGCAACTGCTCAGCCCGCGCTGCAATAGTGGAAGGCAGCAAATTTTTGGTATAGACGGCTTCGCGAATCACAATACTGGTATTTTCCAAATTGCGGTGGGACATTCGGTCTTTGGCTAGAACAATTGGATCTGTCGCAATTGTCTGTCCGCTCAGGATCGCCAGATCAACATCCTTTCGGTAGTGTTGATTAGGATCATAAAGGTCATAGCCGATAGTATTTGGACTTTCTGGAAAGACATGGCGCAAGACCATATAGTCATTGCGGTCGCCCGGAGGCGAGATAGTGAACTCTGGTCGTCCTGTTTTTAAGACAGTTTTATCGTTTCTAACAATGGCGATGTAATCGTTTTTTTTTGCTAGTGTTACGCGATCTGCTAGAAAAATAAACGAGATGTTGGGGAAGCGCCGACGTAGCGAAATTGCGGAAGTAAATTGCTGAACTCTGTCGTCAGTCGGCTTTTCCTCAAGAACGGCAAATGCTTTGAGCGTTGGGATCGTATCGAGGTGTGCCTGAATCTGATTAGCTAGATCAACTTTAAATTTTTCTGCTAACTGCCGAAATTGGAGACGTCCAGCCTCACGTTCAACCGATACCGCTGCTAAACCGAGTGCTATTGTTATTCCAATTGCTACTGCGAGGCTAGTTGATGGGATACTTTCTCGAGTAATTGAAATTTTCATCACTTTATGAACTTTCATTAATCAATCTTTCGATTCAATCTACTAACATTCATAAGTGCCCCTAACTGTATAGCTTACAAATAAGAGGGTTAAAATAATTTAAGCGTTCATGTTTTTCTAAACATCTCATCAAATAATTTATTGCAATTTATAGTCTCAGTTACCCTCCTTTATGATCTAGGGTCGAGGTAATTTGTGCTTGAAGGATCCAAAGTGATTAATGCGCTATTTTTCTGATTTCCTCTATACTCAAAATTGCAATGGGATAACTTTTTTGAGTATAGGTGACTAATAAAATTTCACAAGGTTATTCCTTGAGCATATATCGAGAGTTTGAACGGAATCCGACTGCCTGGTTTGGCGAAGCGATTAAATTATCAAAGGCAATTTTAGTTTGATGGAAAATTGGGCCGTTTGAGTAGCAGATGTATTATTTGAAATTTAATATTGTGAAACCTGATTGGTCTTTCATTATTTAATCAAGCCATGACTTGTCCAGATTATCGCGGAGGCTAAGTCAGCCTTTGTTGATTGTCATCAGCGACACACACTTGATTGCGCCCCGTATTTTTCGCAACATACAACGCCTTATCGGCTCTGCTAAGTATTGACTCTAGCTTTAAATCTGCCGCAGTTAAAGACGAAACTCCGATGGATATGTGAAACTGGAAGGTCAAGCCGCTATCAACGAGTATTCTCTCGTTTGCTACGGCGAGTCTTAAACGTTCCGCGACTTCCTTAGCCGCGGTAGGATCTGTTTCTGGCAGTAATACTGCAAACTCTTCTCCCCCAATCCTGCCGATGGCATCAACCTGACGTAATGTTTGTCTGCTAATCTCTCCAAGTCTTTTAAGCGCGTTGTCGCCTGCTTCGTGTCCGTAGTGATCATTTATTTGTTTAAAGAAATCAATATCAATCATCAACAATGATAATTTGCTCTGATACCGTACCGATCGAATAAATTCTGCTTCCGCCTTTTGAATAAAGTATCGACGATTATCAACGCCTGTTAAAAAGTCGATTTGCGCCTGACTCTCCAGCTCTTCTTGTATTTTTTTCCGCTCAGAGATATTCCTGCTGGTACCATGAATTTCAATTGCTCCAGTATGTTCATTAATTTCTTGGTGAACCGTCAATTCGGTCCAAACTGGAGTCCCATTCTTGTGTTGCAACTTCACCTCGCAGTTGAAGAATTCGGTGTCAGCACTATTTTCATGATTGATTTGCCCGATCTTTGAGGTAATTTGTTTAACGAGACCGACATCTGGTAATAATGATGCGCCTGGCATGCTAGCTATAATCTCGTCTGGTGAGTATCCCAATAAGTTAGTCACTGAAGGACTTACGTATAGATACTGAAGTACGATTGCATCCATCACCCAAATTACATCCTGCATTTTTTCTGTAAGTTTCCGATACAGTGCCTCGCTAAAGCGCAGTTTCTTCTCCGTTGCTAGCCTTTCTGTTTGGTCCTGGATTATTGAAAAAAGAAAAGTAGTTCCATTAACATTAATTGGAGATGTGAGCACTTCTACCGTGCGAATATCGCCACTCGATAAACGGTGTTCCACTAGAAATTGGTTGCAATTTCCTTCAAGTACAGAGCGACGCTGAGCCTGCATTTCGGATTCGGACCGCGCATTAATTTTTTCGACGCTCATTCCTATTAAAACATCTAGCGCGTATCCATAAAATTTTGCCGCCGCTGAATTGGCATCGATAACTAACCGAGCGTGTGGGTCGATCAACAACATAATGGCACTATGCTGCTTAAACAGTTTGTAAAATTGCTCACCACGATAAAGTTGGGGCTGTGCAAATTCTGCTTCGCATTCTAATTGTTGGTTTAACGCGGTGTTGACTAGACGTTGGTGTTCTTTAAGCATAGCCCTTGACTAAACCCTTGTGCGAAAGTACTCGATGTGTAATGAATCTACCTTTTCTGATTGTAGTAAGTAAAACCGGTATTGCAACGCCGCAATTGGTGCAATATCACGCAAAATTAACTCAGTCACTAATGGACACTTACAAAATGATTAAGAAAATTTTGGGTAGCTATTTTTTCTCAATTGACCAACTGCTCCCAATATGGATGTCGCGTCGATATTAGTCCTCGATTGTGTTATCGAAGAGGCTAGGGAAATTTTATTGCCTAGGTTCACCATCGCGGTTAACAAGAATTGATGCACCTGGCGCATAGCGTGTTTGCATTGAGTGCTCGCGTCCCCGAAAGTTATAGGTTACATCCCATGAGTCCGGTTCTTTATTTGGAACCGTTTGACAGCGCCGAACATCTCTTGAATAGTTTGAACCAGAATTGTCACCCATGTTTGAACCAATCACTGCACCTGCTACTGCGCCACCCGCAGTGGCAACATCACGACCTCTGCCGCCGCCTATTTGATGACCAATAACGCCTCCGAGGAGGCCTCCAACGATTGCCCCGCCGACATTGGTATGCGGTTGTTCATTAACCTGCTCGCGCTCAATCCAGCATTGCTGCTGAGCAGCACCGTATACCGCGTGTACGGAGGTAATTGGGGCCTGAAACAGGTCTTCGTTCGGACGACGCCGATATTCATAGGCCGGTTCGGTTTGCACCGGTGCTTCATTGTCTAAATGGTCGTTATGATTGACCGGTCTTACGGAGGAGATTCGGTCATTCATTCCCATTGATCTTAACGAGGAATAATTCCCTTTCTGCAGAATCATGCATTTACCACCAAAAGCGACGTCATCGCATATTTTCCATCGGCCACTTTCAACGATGATCGAAGAAGCTTTGTCGTTAAAACCATACCGACTCAAGTTGACGACTTCGCGAGAGGTTGAAACGGTCTGGCCACGCCATCCGTCATCTTCGTAAAGTGTAATCTGCGCCACAGCATGTGCTGACAATGTCAGGATCGCAAGCGCGGTAATTGATCTGAATAGTATGGCCATCGTTATCTCCTGAAAATACATTATTAGTGCCGAAAGCAACAGGTTTAGCGTAAGTGTCTGCATAACACAACTGGTGATGTTAGCGCGTGCTCTCAGAAATATCGGTACGCTAAACCACATACGAAATTTACATTGACTCTTTTTTCGGATTGCTAAATCTAGTTCAGTAGTGCTGCAATCATTCTTACAGGCAGGTCGGATACCAATGCGAATAAAAGCCTCTCAAAAAGACTAGGTGATAGCGTAAAAAATCGTCAATTGACATGCAACCAAGAGCTGCTAATCTAACGAAATACTTTTTTAAACAGCGTGTTGAATCTCGTAAAAAATTACTTAGTTCCTTGCCCAATGTTGAAATTAACCATTGCTAACCATGCACAAAAAGCAGCAGCTGCGGTGTCGATTGTCTGTGTTTTGATTCTATTACCTTCGATCGGTGCTGTTGCAGTACTTAGTCAGTGGAATGATATGGATCGTGAGCAACGGATTGCATTGGACGAATTTGCAAAGATTAGGATTGAGACTTATCAAACCTTAGTTGAATTGAACAAAAACTTTGATGCAACCTGTTCTGAGATTGGCTTGAGAAAAATCCGTGAGTTGCTTTTCAAGAAACGGTACATCGGCGATGTGGGTATTTTTGACGAAAACGCTCATCTAGTTTGTACAAGTATAGCGGGACCACTGGCGTCATCCGTTGCAGTTCCTGTGCCAGATGCAATTGTTTCTGCGCCTAATGGCGAAATCATGCTCTTCAATGTCCAGACTGATAAGTTATTGATTGCGCAACCAGACGTTCAAACGACAATTGTTCGAATGGGAAAATTTAATGTCGTGATCAACCCGTTAGCGATGGACGGAATTTTAGCAACCGGTATAAGTTCCTTGAAACATGCATTTCCCAATAAATTGGTCACTATTTGGAGTAGCCCTAAACTACCGCCATCTTGGAAGAAAAAATTTGAATTACCTGAATTCGTTCAAGCGAGCATGCACCAATTTGAATGGAAAAGTTTGACGTTTGTAATGGTTAGACGCGGGGTTGGGGAGACCACTCTTGTTCAGACGATCATCCCATTCAATTTATTTTGGAGGAATTACGGCGTTGAATTAATTACTGCTTGGGCAACAGGATTATTGATTAGTGTTCTGACTTTTTATGCCAGCAAGCCAGTGTTTATGCGCTGGGGAAAATTAAAATATCGCATTGAAAAATTTTTGACTGAAGAAAATATTCTTTGTATGTACCAGCCAATTATTGATCTCGGGACAGGTAGGCCAATTGGATGTGAGGTATTGATGCGATTACGCGTAGGCAATTCAGTGATATTTCCGGATGTTGCGATTCCTGCCATTATTGAACGAAATCTTACATGGACATTGGATCAACTGGTGGTACGTAAAGCTATCAAAGAATTAGCGCATAAATTACCGCAACTTGACGAATTCAAGGTGGCCTTTAATTTTTTTCCGAACAATATGGTGAGCGACAAAGTATGCAAATTATTTGAAGAATCGTTGCAGTTGTATCCTCACTCAGGCCTGCGTTTTGAATTGGAAGTGCTGGAACAGCACTATCAAGACACGATGTTACTTGAAATGGCGAAATTGAGGGATGCGGGTTTTCTCCTTGCTGTCGACGACTTCGGTACTGGATTCTCCAATTTAGGAAGTATTAAAGATATCTCGCCCGATATTTTAAAAATTGATCGTAGTTTTGTAAGAGATATCGAAGACGAATCAGTGAGATCTTCACTTGTGCCAGAAATTGTTAGTATCGGCCGCGCTGTCGGTGCGCAGATCGTTGCCGAGGGAATCGAAAATAAACAGCAAATGAACATATTAAAAGCCAAGGGAATTGAATTTGGTCAAGGGTATTATTTTGCTCGGCCACAACCAATTGACGTTTTTGCGGAATACCTAAATTTACAATAGAGTTCACTCACCATAATTATTAATATTTAGCGATTGCCGATCAGGCTAACGGCTGTCTGCTGCCTTACCAAGAATCAATATTGACAATATCACTACTTATGTCGATATCTAAAATCGAGCAACAACAAAATTCGTTCAGCCACACCATCAACGACTAAACTTTCAAAAAATATAAATAATTAAAATCTTAACGGCTCAAATGCCCTATTTAGGGCATTGTTTAATATCGAGTTACGCCTAAACTGATGTTTTGTTATTTGCAATTAATTTGTGAACTCCAATTAATGCAACTTAGCTTGTGTGAAGAATGAAAAATCACTAGTCGTAGAATTAGGTCTCACAAAAATTAATCCTGTCAGCGTTCCATAGGTGTCACGTATCGACGTATTACTCTAGATCTAACTTAATAGGTGAGGTTAATCGATGGGCCAGCTTCCTCCTAAAAGATATGCATCTCAATTTATTGATTTCCATGTCGATATCGTTGCCATGTTCGATTCAGAGTTACGACATACCTACGTGAATTCATCCATTGAACAATTTACAGGTCGTAAGCCGCGAGATTTTATCGGTAAGACAAATTATGAAATGGGAATGCCGCAGGACTTAGTTGAACAGTGGGATGAGGCGCTAACACGGGTGTTTGAGACAGGAGAGCCGCACGATATTACTTTTACTTATCCGGGTGTTACAGGGAGCAGAGACTTTTATTCACGCTTAATTCCAGAAAGATCGGCATCAGGCCAGATCGATTCAGTGATTTCAGTCGCTAGGGATGTGACCGCAGGTAAACGTGATGTTTGGCCTAATCTAGCTGGAAAAGTTGAAGCTGAATTGGTCGAAGCCATTTTAGAGTCGGTCAACGATGCTGTGATAGGTAAAACGTTGGATGGTGTTGTCACCAGTTGGAACCAGGCGGCAGAATCAATTTTTGGTTACTCCGCTGAGGAGATTCTGGGCCGGTCAATTCTTACCCTGTTTCCACCTAACAGGTTCGCAGAAGAAGATTTCATTCTCGATCAGCTTCGTAATGGCGAAAAAATTAAACATTTTGAGACTGTACGGCGCCATAAAAATGGACGATTAGTGCACGTGTCCATAACGGCATCACCCATCCGCAATGATGCAGGAAAAATTATTGGGGTATGCAAAATTGCGCGGGATATAACTCCCTTAATGGTAGAGCACGAGCGGCTGCAACTGGCGTTGGATGCTACCAATAATGGTTTATGGGATTGGGATATTGCCAGCGGATTCATTCACAGATCCGACAAATACTTGGATACCATCGGTTGCACACCAGACGAAGATACTCACGACTTTGAGTTTTTTAAACGATCTATTCACCCCGACGATTTACACAAAACTCTGAGCACTATCGACGCATTTCTACTAGGCGATTCCGACAGAGTTCAATTCGAATATCGGTTACTTCCAAAATGTGAATTAGCCGGAACTTGGGTTTTGGTTCATGCAAAAATCATCGAGCGTGATTTTGGTGGTAAGCCAGCGCGTATCGTTGGGACATTAACGGACATCACTCAAAGTAGAACTAATTTTACGAATTTAATTGACCGAGAGAAGCGCCTAACGCGTGTGATTGACGGTTCTGATCAGGGATATTGGGATTGGAACGTCCAGTCAAACTCCTTAAAGGTAAGTAATCGATGGGCGACCATGTTGGGGTATACGTTGGACGAAGTTGACGTGTCCAATGGCAAATTCGAGCAGTATGTTCATCCAGATGACTTTACGTCGGTAATGGCGACCGTTCAGCGACATCTGAAGGGGGAATTACCCTTTCTTGAACAAGAAATTCGCTGCCTTACCAAGAGTGGACATTGGAAGTGGATTTTGTCTCGGGGTCGAATAGTTGAGTGGGACGAAAACGGTGATGTGTTAATGGTGTCCGGAACCCATACGGACATTACGGAGCGTAAAAAACTTGAAATGTCACAACGGGAAGCGACTACCGTGTTTGGCAGCAGTTACGATGGAATCGTTGTGGTTAGCCCTGATGGCTTGATTGCCCGAATAAACCCCTCATTCACACGGATTACTGGTTATACGTCCGATGACGTGATCGGAAAATCCTACAAATTCCTTATTTCGCAACCGCGAAGAAATCAAAACCATCGCGGGATGTTCACTTCTCTCATGGAAAATGGTTTTTGGACCGGCGAAGTAAGGAGTTGTCGCAAGAATTCGCAAACATATCCCGTACTTCTCTCACTCTCCTCCGTAAAGGACGATCAACAGAATGTTGAGCATTACATCGGCATTTTTTCGGATATTAGCCGACTAAAAGAACATGAAGCTGAACTGGATCGTGTAGCACATTATGATCCGTTGACCGGAACCCCTAATCGTCGACTTTTAGCGGATCGCCTTCAACAGTCAATTATTCGGGCCGATCGGCATAACAAAACACTTGCGGTTTGCTATATCGATCTCGACGGTTTTAAATCTGTCAACGATCGTCACGGTCATAAAGCTGGCGACGAGCTGTTAGTCGGTATTGTTAATAATCTTCGACAAGTTCTGCGCGCCGATGACACGTTGTCGCGGCTAGGCGGGGACGAATTTGTTTTGCTGATCAATGACTGTGGACGAGCGGAAGAGTGTTCGATTATATTAGATCGCATACTCGCCACGATCAGCTTACCCATTTCGACAAACCTTGTTACGCTGGAAGTATCTGGAAGTATTGGAGTGAGCCTTTACCCGCAGGACCATTCTGATGCCGACACTTTATTACGTCACGCCGATCAAGCAATGTACCGTGCAAAAGAGGCGGGCAAAAATCGTTATCATTTATTTGATCCAGATAGTGACCAAAAGGCACAACAACAGAGGGAATCAATACAGCGGTTACATTCAGCAATAGAGAACGATGAGTTTCGGTTATTTTACCAACCAAAAGTTAATTTAACGAACGGCGAAATCATTGGGGTGGAAGCATTAATTCGGTGGCAGCACCCGATACTTGGAGTACTCAGTCCAGCGATGTTTCTGCCGCAGGTTGAGGGGTCGACTGTTGAGTATCCACTGGGTCAATGGGTTATTTCAGATGCCTTGAAAATGGCCTCTCAGTGGGCAAAAGAGAACACTCCTGTAAAGGTTAGCGTCAACGTTAGTGCAAATCAATTGATGCATCCCGACTTTTTAAATGATTTGCGGCAAGCGCTTGCACTGCACCCAGATGTAAATTCCGATTGCCTCGAATTAGAAGTACTGGAGAGCGTATCGATAAGTGATATGGCGCGGACAGTAAAAGTACTGGCAGAGTGCCATCAAATCGGAGTGAAACTGTCGTTAGATGATTTCGGTACTGGTTACTCCTCGTTGACTTATCTGCGTAAGCTACCAGTCGATACGCTAAAGATTGATCAGAGTTTTGTCAGAGACATGCTGACCGACGTTGAAGATCACGGAATTGTCTCAGCCGTTATTAGCCTAGCAATGGCATTTAACAGACAGGTTATTGCGGAAGGTGTTGAAACCCTTGCCCATGGTGCCGCTTTGTTAAAGATGGGATGTCAACTAGTCCAAGGTTATGGCATCGCTCGTCCTATGCCCGCCGATAAATTCCAAACATGGGCAAAAGATTGGATAAAGCTACGAGCATGGGATAACTTACCTTGAGGTCAACGAATGCTTGAGTTTCAGTGACTATGTTTCTCGCTATTGGTTTCAGTACAGCTTGCCTTCGAACCTAGAAGACAAGCAAAATCAAAGTTATGAATTTCAACTAGTGAACTGCGCAGAACGAATCGAAAATGCCAGGCTCAAAGTTGAATTGGATATTATCTCGAATAACAAAAATTTGGTTTGAACTACTGTCGGCTGACATTTTTTAATTAGATCGAAGCTATAGTTCAATCTTTTCTTACAACAGTATTAGCGCAACGCTCGTTTGGGAGCGCGCACTGTGGCTAATGTCGAGTGAACTTTTTAGTCTCGATCAAGTTATCTAATATTTATTAGATTTAGTCATTCGTTTTCCGCGCCTGTTTAACAACGTACATTCGTTGATCGGCAATATGCAATAGCTTGTCGGGCTCAGTGCCGTCAATTGGCATTATCGCTGAACCGATGCTGGCTTTTAACTCATAGGATTTGTTCTCATACAAAAAAGGAGATTCGATTTCTTCGATAAATCGTTGGACGTATAAATCGATTCCACTAATATCGTCTATCGGCGTCAGGATGACACCAAATTCGTCGCCACCGATCCTAGCAGCGGTGTCGGTTTGTCGGGTTATGTGATTTATGCGGTTAGCAAATTCAAGGATTACCGTATCACCAATGCGGTGTCCATATGTGTCGTTGATTTGTTTTAGTCCGTCCATATCCAGCATGAGAACACCCGACAGACGCTCATGTCGAGTTGCTTGTGATGCACAGTGCCTTAATCGATCCATAAACAGCGAACGATTTGCCAAGCCCGTCATGCCGTCATGAGTAGCCTTAAAAAATAGATCATCACTGTCGTATTTGACCGCAAAAAACATGGCCGCTCCGATCACTTCGGTCATCATGCCTAGCAAAGACATGTCTTGTTGAGTGAACTTATTTGGCAGAGCAGACATCGCCTTTAATACGCCAACCGTTATCCCATTATGCTTCAAAGGCATCACAATCATCGAGCGCAATCCAACTTTTTGACATGCCAATCTATCGACCCGCGAATCCACTTCTGAATCATCACAGGATAGAGGCGCACCGGTCATTACGGATAAACCAGTCAAACTTTCGCTGATTTTAATCCTTAATCCCAGCTGATCTTCCGCAATGCCAGACGAAGCTCTATAGACCATTTCATCTTCTTCTGCTAGTTCAATCGCCGCACCATCAGCACCCAAGAGAGAGAGCGTTTGCTGGACAACGAAATTCATTACTCCTCCTAGATCAAGGCCCAGCTTAACTATTTCTGTCTGGATATTAATTATTTGAGTGAGCTGCCGATTATGTTGTCGTGACAATTCTAGTTGATACGAATGGGCTTCAGTCGAAAAATCGAATGAAGTTAATGTTGAGCGTCGACTCAATTCATTTTTTGATTGTTCCAAATCAAATTTGCTACCGATTAGAGCTGCATAGGTTTCGGCGAGGTCTTTAGATTGAATTTTTACACTCTCTTCTAATTGGTTATTGGTAAGACGCAGACTTTGTTCTAGCTTTTTGCTCTCTGAAATGTTCCGTGCAATTTTTGAGGCACCTACAATTTCTCCCCAGTTATCGCGAATAGGGGAAATACTGACTGATACATCAATGAGGGAGCCATCCTTGCATCGTCGCACGGTTTCAAAGTGATCGATTCTTTCTCCGTTAGTGATTCGCTCCAAGATAAATTGCTCTTCGAGCTTTCTATCATGCGGGAATAATATTTCAAGAGTTCTTCCAATCATTTCATCCTCGGAATAACCGAACATGCGGACAGCACCGGGGTTCCAGCTCGTGACTACACCGATTAATGTTTTGGAGATAATTGCATCTTCAGTTGATCTGAGAATAGAGGTGGCAATCTGATTGGCTAGGTATAACTTCTTTTGCTGGGTGATGTCACGTGCGATTTTTGACGCACCGACCACTTTCCCATTGCGATCCATAATTGGCGAGAGCGAAACAGAAACATTGATGTGATTACCGTTCTTATGCAGGCGTTCCGTTTCAAAATGATCGATATGCTCGCCTGAAATTATTTTCTTTAATAAGTAGATTTCCTCGTCGATGCGATCCGGTGGGATAAGAATAAGGAAAGGTTTGCCGACTATTTCGCGCGCCGTATAGCCAAAAATTGATTGTGCGCCCGAATTCCAGCTTGTTACGATCCCCTCTAATGTCTTGCTAATAATGGCATCGTCTGACCCTTGAATGATCGACCTAAAATGCTCAAGCGAGTGGTCGGTCATGGGTTGAATGTCTTTATCGGCGGCGTAACTCGTTACCTTCTCGATACCATTTGTGTTTTTAGTCATATCTTCATACCTCGTTTGAGTCGAACTCATCAGTCTAGTCTGGTTGCACGGCAACGAATTGACCGTCTGAAATAAAGTCAAACTGAGCATCCATAAAGCCAATACAAATTTGTAGTTCAATAGAATCGCAAGTTGGTCACTAAAGACTTTGCGTAAATTGCTAGGAACCGGTACCTGATCAACTATTTTTTTCTGATTTATCGAGAGTTCAGCGCGATCTCTTGAGACTTCACTACAAAGATAAATCGAGCAACCGTTGTAGGACGAACTATCCCCGTAAAATTAATAAATTTGTTTATTTAGTTTAATGCTCTGACCGCTCTGAAATCGGCTAGTAATGACAACAGTTATGTTTTGATTGAGCCCTAATGACGAATTAAAGAATAGTTAATTCGGCTCTAGTGGAGACCCTACGCAAATCTGTTTATCGCTACTCCTATTCCACAAGTTTATTACCTTTACCATCATATTCGTTCTGCAAAGGTACTGCTGATTATTTTATCTGCAGTACCTTGGCCTGTTGACGTAACTCTTTATTTAGGCAGCATCACTCTGTCGATAACATTAATAATTCCATTCGCTTGGTACACATCATATGTACTGATGTTCGCAGTATTTCCTCTCTCGTCGACAACAACAATATTGTGTTCGCCATTCAAGGAAACGCGGAGCTTGCCCCCGGATACGGTAGTTAGTTCCGCATGTCCCATACCATTACTGATTGCAGTTGATAGTGCCTTAAAATCATAGAGTCCTGGCACAACGTGATAGGTTAAGACACCAGTTAAGGCGGCTTTATTTTCCGGTTTTACCAAATTATCAACTGTGCCGGCCGGCAGCATTGCGAATGCGGCGTTGGTCGGCGCAAAAACTGTAAATGGCCCTTTGCTTTTCAAGGTATCAACAAGCCCTGCAGCTTTAACCGCAGCAACAAGTGTCGTATGGTCAGCGGAATTGACGGCATTGTCTACGATGTCTTTCGTCGGTAGCATACTTTGACCACCAACCATAACGGTGCTAGCGAAAGTTAAGGTAGAAAGAGTTGTTAGAGTCGCGGCAAATAAAATAGTATGAAGTGTGCGCATGATCGTCCTTAATAGAGTTAAAAATCGGAATTGCACAAACTTATACGAAGTAATTTATTAAATGGATTCAAGTAAATTTAATCATGAGAAAATTAACTTGGGTTAATCTTAAGTTGCCTATTAGGGTAGGGATCGCAGGAATTAGAAATTGACTTAACTGCTTTTAATTTCAGCGCCGCTCCAAGGAAATCAATGCTAGTGTTGCCTGTGACTTTTAGAGATCGTCAATAGGTTTCAATGGGAACTTATTAGAAATCGAAGTATTGTTTGAAACTGAAGTTTGCCGTAGTTTCAACTAGTCAGACCATTGCACGAAGTCCGTTAGTGGTCACTGTCTAATACCTAGTGTACCCTATACATTTTGGATAACAAGTTGACTTAATATGAAGGCAGGGTCTCGGATTATCAATGAATTGACAAATACTGAAATTATCAGCACGGCTGCAACAGCACGCCTTTGCGCCACACTGGTGCTGCAAAAAATTGTGACCGAACGACCAGCCATCGTTTTGATTCGGTCTGGACGAAAACAAATAACGCGTGGACCCCGGACGATCTGCCTTAATGCTGGCGAGGCAGTCATGGTGCCAACAGCTCTAGCTTTCGATTTGATGAACACGCCAATTGGTGGACAGTTCATTACAACGATGATAAACCCGGCGCAATACATCATTGACACTGTCGCGGAGGATTTTGGCGACGTGCCAGGTATTCGCGACGCCCAACCCATCAGAGACATCGAACCGGACCTGTTGTCCTCATTCGATAGAGCAGTCTTCTCTCAACTGGAGCATAGCCAAGTGCCGCAGAAAGTAGCGGAGAATCGCGTGCAGGAAGTATTGATTTGGCTAGCCCATAAAGGCTACAAGTTCGGAAATGATCGAAACGCCAACTTGACGCAACGAGTCCGCACGATCGTTTGCCAAGATCTTGGACGAGCCTGGAAGGCTCGTGAGGTCGCCGATCTCGTGGCCATGAGTGAGGCAACTTTACGACGGCGATTGGCGCAGCAGGGATTATCTTTTCAGCAGGTATTGATCGACATACGGATGACTCGGGCGGTGGCTTTGCTGCAAGTCACAGACCTAGCAATCGGACAAATTGCAATCAATGTTGGCTATGATTCGCCGTCCCGATTTGCTGCGAGATTTAAGACCAGGTTCGGATTCCCACCCTCGGCGGTAAGGGCAGACAATTAGCATTGCTAATAACTATTTCACCAAGTAAAAAAATCAAAACAGCGACAAAGTGTCGAGTCAACAGAAACAGCTGCTAACGAATCAAATTTTCGATTTTTAATCGGTGGTTACTTAGTACGATCTGAGAAATTCCAAGGATCATTTCCAACACTTTTTGTGCTTGTCCAACCATCAAAAAAATGCGCTCAGCAGTGCACGATAATAGACGGCAGCGGGCGCAGAGAAAAAGGTAACCATTCATTAAATTACATGAACTTCTCTGCGCCTCGCATTTGTAATATCCCAACGCCTAATGTGTTTAACGGAACTAGCACTGTGCTATCTGGAAGAAATTATTCATTCCCCAATGCTCGATAATTCTTCCATCCCGGACGACTAAAATATCAATTACGTCAATCGCTATTTGTTTATTGGATGCGGCAATTCCTAGGAGCTCGGCTTTGAACGTGCCGCGAAATGTTTTTCGAGTTGTGACCTTTTCGCCTTCGGCGATTAGGTCATGAATCTCGACTTGAATATCAGGAATGGCGACGCGAAGTATATCGAAGATAAAAT
>Ga0075019_10000413_pt1 | contig 24625 bp, 21 predicted proteins | sample ColStrG_CSR_2013_FD_71473 | JGI IMG/M metagenome (GOLD analysis project Ga0075019, IMG submission 71473) | Freshwater sediment microbial communities in response to fracking from Pennsylvania, USA - Cold Stream Run_MetaG_CSR_2013 | ecosystem: Environmental > Aquatic > Freshwater > Creek >...
CCCCGGGGTTTGGGTTATCGTAATCCGGCCGACGCTGGCGGCTGGGCCGTCATTGCCCGCTAAGGCCATGTCCGCGACCAACTTTTCGGCGTCGGCGCTGGTGACCCAGGCGAAGCCCAGAAAAACCGCGAGTGGAAAGACCTTGAGCATTTGCAATCTCCGGCGCCGCGGATTGGACCCGCTGACGTTCCGATCCCACTCCCGACGCACATGTTCAAATCACGAGCCTGTGCGCGCGCCGGTCGTCTTCGATCTCGCCCGTGTTCATGCCGGCCCCGATATGGGCTAGAGGAGCGCCGAGTCGATCGACCAACGAGATTCGACGGAGCCCATATGTCCGAAGCCTCACTCTATCGCCGCGTGCTTTTGAAAGTGTCTGGCGAGGTTTTGATGGGTGACGCGGCTTTTGGAATAGACATGGCCACGCTGGAAATGGTCGCCGAAGACATCGCCAGCGTCGTAGAGGCCGGCTACCAACTCTGTCTGGTCGTTGGCGCCGGAAACATCTTTCGCGGCGTTTCCCTTGCCGGCGGAGGCATGGAGCGTGTGAGCGCCGACTATATGGGGATGCTCGCGACGGTGATGAACGCACTCGCCATTCAGAGTGCGCTCGAGCGGCGGGGCGTGGACACCCGGGTGCAATCGGCCATCCCCATGGATGCCGTGTGCGAGCCCTATATTCGACGCCGCGCGCTGCGCCATTTGGAAAAGGGCCGCGTCGTCATCTTCGCCGCGGGGCTGGGCGCCCCGTTTTTCACGACCGATACGCCCGCGGCGTTGCGCGCGGCGGAAATGGGCTGCGACGCGCTCTTCAAGGGCACCAGCGTCGACGGGGTCTACACGGCTGACCCCAAGAAGGACAAAACCGCCGTCCGGTATGGCGAGGTGACCTACCAGGAAGTCTTAGCCAAGGACCTTCGCGTCATGGACGCCTCAGCCATCAGCCTGATGCGTGACAACCACATTCCGATCGTTGTCTTCTCGATCCGCGAACGCGGAAATCTGCTGAAGGTTCTGCGCGGTCAGGGCGTTCACACGACGATTGTGAACCGGGACTAGGCCCTATCGGCGGGCGAGTGTTGGGCACGGGCGAGACATCGTGGACCTCACTTTTTCGCGCCGCGCTCTAGGCGTGTCGACGGGAGTGGGCTAGCCACCTGCGATCCGTACGACCCAGAGAGTCTAATCCCATGGCCAATACCGAAAAACCTCAAGTCTCGCGGTATAAGGACCGCATGGAAAAGTGCGTCGGCGCACTCAAGGAGGAGTTCTCCTCCCTCCGCACTGGCCGAGCCTCCGCCGGGTTGTTGGATCAGGTCACGGTCGATGCGTACGGCTCGAAGACGCCCATCAATCAGGTCGGCGCAGTCTCGGTGCCCGAGCCGCGATCCATCACCGTCAGTGTGTGGGACAAGGCTTTGGTCGTCTCCGTCGAAAAAGCCATACGCAACGCCGGACTGGGCCTGAACCCCGTGGTCGAAGGCCAGAACCTTCGCATACCCGTGCCACCGTTGACGGAAGAACGCCGCCGTGACCTGGCCAAAATGGCGGGAAAATACGCGGAGCAACAGCGCATCGCGGTCAGGAACGTTCGCCGGGACGCGATGGACGATTTGCGCAAGGCGGAAAAGGATTCGACGATAAGCCAGGACGAACAGAAGCGGCTTGAGGTGGAGGTCCAGAAGGCGACCGACGAAGCGATAAAGCGTGTCGACGAGGCCTTGAAATTGAAGGAACAAGAGATCATGCAGGTGTGAACGGGCGCCCGACGCCACTACGCGCTCGCGCGGCGGGACCGATCTTGGACAGGTGCGGCGTCAAAGGCGGCGCGGAGGGATTGGCCATGTCGCGGCCCGGCGATACCGATCGAGACCGCGTCGCCCGCAAAGCCGCCGACACCTCGTCCTGGCCAGAACCCGACGGCCCGCGACGCGGCTTGCACGTCGCGATCATCATGGATGGTAACGGCCGATGGGCGAAGGCGCGTAACCTGCCACGCTCGCTCGGACACCGCGCCGGCGTCGCGGCGCTGCGGCGCACGGTGGAAGGCGCGCCGGACCTGGGTATCGATCGCCTGACCGTTTTTGGCTTTTCCACGGAGAATTGGAGCCGGCCGCCAAGCGAGGTCTCCGAACTCATGGGTCTGCTGAAGGCCTATTTCTCCAGCGACATCGCCCGGCTTGAGCGAGATGGCGTCCGCGTCAGGATACTCGGACGCAGAACGGGGCTGGCGCCGGACATCTTGGCGATCGTGGACTCAGCGGAGCGCCGCACGTCGCGGAACGATCGCTTCCATCTCCAGGTCGCGTTCAATTACGGCGGTCAGGCCGATATCGTCGATGCGGCGCGGGCCTTTGCCCGCCGCGTGGAGCTGGGCGAGGCGCGCGCGGAGGATCTCACCGATGAGATGTTCGCTGCGGGCCTATCGACGGCGCCGACGGCTCCGCCGGACCTGATCATCCGAACCAGCGGTGAGCAGCGGCTGTCGAATTTCCTGCTATGGGAATGCGCTTACGCCGAGCTCGTTTTTCAGTCGGTGTTTTGGCCGGATTACGGGCCTGAACATTTGAAACAGGCCATCGACGCCTATCGCGCCCGGGAACGGCGTTTCGGCCTGATCGGCGATGGCAGCATGGCCAACGATGACGTCCTTGCAGCTGGCTGATCATTTCGACAGGCAGAATATTGTCGCGAGGATCATCTCTGGCGGTTTGCTGGCCCTCGGGGCTCTAGCCGCGGTATCGGCCTTTGGATTCGACGCCCCGATCTGGAAGGCGCCGTTCCTGATGATGATTACGGTCGGTGGCGTGGTCCTGTCGATCGAATGGTCGACGATGACAGCCCAAGTCCCGGATTGGCGTGTTATGTGCGTCTCCAGTGTCGCTGTGTTGGCGGTCATCCTGATTGCGTTCGCGGGACGGTTCGCCGAGGCGGCGGGGGGTGTCGTCGTCGGCGCCCTTGCCTCGAGCGCCATGGCCTCCGCGGCGCGCGCGCGGGCGATGGACACAGCTTATGGCGTGATCTACATCGCGCCAGCCTGTTTGGCGCTGATGTGGCTGATCCAGACCCCACAGGGGCCTGGCTGGACCCTGATGTTATTTGCGGCGACTTGGACCGCGGATATAGCCGCTTTCGTCTTTGGCAATATCATCAAGGGGCCAAAGCTCTGGCCTCGATTCTCGCCCAACAAGACCTGGGCGGGTTTCATCGCCGGACTGCTGGGCGCGACATTGGCGTCATTGGCGGTCGCCGCCGCGTTTATGAGGCTATCCCTGCTCGGCGCGGGCGTTATTGGATTCGCCGGCGGTCTGGCGACGATGGCTGGAGATTTGTGGGAATCGATGCTGAAGCGACGCTATGGGGTCAAGGACTCGGGAGATCTCATACCAGGGCACGGCGGGCTGCTGGACCGGGTTGACGGCCTGATGTTCGCGGTGATGGTCTTCGCCGTGGCGCGGCTTTTCGTCCAACTGCGATGGGCCCATTGACCAAGCCCCGTTCCGTGACCGTTCTCGGCTCGACCGGGTCCGTGGGGGTGTCGACGCTCGACTTGCTGGAGCGGTCTGGCGAGGAGCTCGAGATCAGGACGCTCACCGCTGGGCGAAATCTCGCGGGGGTTGTCGAACAGGCCCTGAAGTGGCGTCCAACGCGGGTGATTCTTGAGGACGAAACGCAGTACCAAGACCTCAAATCGCGATTGAATGGCTCGGGCGTCGAATGCGCGGCGGGACCGACCGCGATACGGGACGCCGCGGGGGAGGGCGTCGACTGGGTGATGAGCGCCATCGTGGGCGCGGCGGGACTGGCCCCGACATTGGCCGCCGCCCGCGCCGGCAGCACCATCGCCCTCGCCAACAAGGAGAGCCTCGTCTGCGCGGGACCGGCTTTGCTGGCAATATCTCGGGCCGCTGGCGGGCGGGTCATCCCGGTAGATTCGGAGCATTCAGCCGTGTTCCAGGTCTTTGAAACCGACAACAAAGCCCAGGTGAAGCGACTCATCCTCACCGCCTCTGGCGGGCCATTCCGGTGTTGGTCGACGGCCGATATGGCATCGGTGACGCCGGCCCAAGCCGTGGCCCATCCGAATTGGAGCATGGGCGCGAAGATTTCGGTCGATTCGGCGACGATGATGAACAAGGGCCTGGAGATGATCGAGGCCTCCTATCTGTTCGCCCTGCCGTCCAGCCAGATCGATGTCATCGTCCATCCTCAGTCGGTTGTGCATTCCCTCGTGGAATACGCCGATGGCTCGACATTGGCGCAACTTGGGCCTCCCGACATGCGCACGCCGATCGCCTGCGCGTGGGCTTGGCCGCGACGGTTGAACTGGGATGCGCCGGGTTTGGACCTCGCGGCCTATGGCCAGCTCACCTTTGAAGCGCCGGACCCGGGCCGGTTTCCCGCTCTATCGATCGCGCGGAGAGCCCTAGAGACGGGTCCCGCGGCGTCGGGGGCCATGAACGCCGCCAATGAGATCGGCGTGGAGGCGTTCCTAGGCGGACGATTGGCCTTCCTGGATATCGCCAACCTCGTCATCGAGACGCTGGAGCGGATGAACTCTGGCGGTGACATGGCCTCGGCCTCCGATTCCGACGCCGTCGAGTGGGCGTTGTCGGTTGACGCTACCGCGCGGCGTATTGCCGCCCAAGTCCTGTCGCGATTTTAGAGCATAGGCTGATCGCTCGGATGGAGATTCTGCGCCGATGATGGCCGCGATTTTGTACCTGCTCGAGCACGTGGCGCCGTTCGTCGCCCTCATCAGCTTGATCGTTACGGTGCACGAGCTGGGCCATTTCTATGCCGGACGGGCGTGCGGCGCGAAGATCGACCGTTTCTCGATCGGGTTTGGTCGCGCCCTCATTTCCTGGCGCGACCGGCACAACAGCGAGTGGCGGATTGGGTGGCTGCCCATCGGCGGATACGTCAAGTTCGCCGGGGACGAAAACGCGGCCAGCGTGCCCGATCAGACCGACCTTGAGGGGCTGCGGCGCGAAGTCATTGCGCGGGAAGGGCCAGGAGCGGAGCAGCGATACCTCGCCTTCAAACCGCTCTGGCAGCGGGCGATCATCATTTTCGCCGGCCCGGCCGCGAACTTCGTGTTGGCCGCGGTGCTCTTCGCCGTATTCTTCTTGGCGTTCGGCGCGCCCGCGGGCAGCAATCAAATCAGTGGGCTGGTGGCCGGCGGCGCCGCCCAGAAGGCGGGATTCCAGTCGGGGGATCAAATTCTGCGGGTGGACGGCAAGCCAACGCCGACATTCGACGACCTTAGATTCTATGTGCAGTACCGACCTGGCGTGCCAATCGACTTCACGATCCGTCGCAAGGCGTCGACAATTCACATCACGGCCATTCCAGACTCCCGGACGGAAGATAGCGCTTTTGGCGGCAAACAGACCGTTGGCGCCCTGGGGGTCTATGCCCTTGCCGGCCCGCCACGGGCCGTCAGTCTCCCGGCGGCCGTGTCGCTCGGTGTGCAAAAGACGTGGGATGTCACCGCCACGACGCTGTTCTACATGGGGCGAATCGTCACTGGTCATGTCGCCGCGGACCAACTGCATGGCATTGTCGGCGTGGCGGTCGCCTCAGGTACGGTCACCCAACAGGCGGTGGCCGACGCCCAGGCCGCGCGTGTGAGCTGGGTGGCCAGCGTCGCTTTCGTGTTCGTGCAAATGGCGGGGTTGATGAGCGTAAGTGTGGGCGTATTGAATCTATTGCCAATCCCCGTTCTCGATGGCGGCCACCTCCTGGCCTACGCCTATGAGGCCGTCGTTCGTAAGCCCCCTGCCGCCGCGGTCCAGGCCTTCGGCTACCGAGCGGGTCTTGCTTTGCTGGCCGGTTTGATGTTGTTCGCCAACTGGAACGACCTTTGGCGCACGGGCGTCTTTCGCTTCCTCGGCGGCTAGTTTTCTTAAGGCGATTTTCCCTGCATGGCTGAACCGATGGTAGCTTCCCGCGCGCCGACGCTCATTGCGACCGGCGTCGCCGCCTTATTGGCCGGCACCGCGCTGAGCTCTCCCCGTTGTGCGCTGGCGCAGGCCGCCGCGCCCGCTTCCGCACCCGCGCCGACGCCGGCCGCGCCGCCGGCGGCCTTGGCGCGTCCCGAGCAGGGTGGGGTCGTCAATCGTATCCTCGTGCAGGGAAATCAGCGGATCGATCCGGAGACGATTCTTTCCTATCTGCCCATCGCCGTTGGCGAACGCGTGGACTCGCTGCGTATCGACCAGGGGCTCAAGGCGCTTTACCGAACCGAGTTGTTCTCTGATCTGAAGATCGATCTCCAAGGCGGCGACATGATCGTCACTGTCGTTGAAAACCCGATCATCAATCAGGTGCTGTTCGAGGGGAATTCCAGCCTCAAGAACGACAAGCTTGAAGACGAAATTCAAATTCGTCCGCGCGGCGTGTTCACGAAGGCCAAGGTCGAGGAAGACGTTGGACGCATCGTCGAACTGTATCGCCGATCGGGGCGCATTTCCGCAACGGTCACCCCCAAGATCGTCCAACTGCCACAGCGTCGGGTAGATCTGATCTTCGAGATCAACGAAGGCCCGAAGAGCGGGATTTCGCGCGTCAACTTTTTGGGCAATGAAAAATACTCGGCGAACGATCTTCGCAATGTCGTTGTGACTAAAGAGTCGGCTTGGTACAAATTTTTCCAATCGAACGACAACTATGACCCTGATCGTATCGAATACGATCGGGAACAGCTGCGGAAATTCTATCGCAACCGGGGATTCTACGATTTTCGAATCCTGTCGTCGGTGGCCGAACTGGACCCTAATCGCAATGGCTTCGCCGTCACCTACGCACTGACTGAAGGCAAGCAGTATCGCTTCGGCAAAGTCACGGTGAAAGCGGAGCTCAAGAAACTTAATCCTGATATTCTTCGACAGATACTGCCCATCAAGCAAGGGCAACTCTATTCGGACGAGAAGATCGAAAAAGCCACCGATGCGCTCACCTTCGCGGCGGGCGCCGCCGGCTTCGCGTTCGTTGATGTGCGACCGCGCTATACGCCTAACAAGGCCAAGCGCACCGTCGATCTGACGTTCGACGTCAAGGAGGGGCCCCGCGTCTATATCGATCGCATCGATGTCGTCGGGAACACTCAGACGCTCGATTATGTCATTCGCAGGCAGATGGGGATCGCCGAGGGCGACGCCTATAATCGCGCGCTGGTCGACCGGTCGAAGAATTCGGTCAAGTCGCTTGGATTCTTCAAGGATGTCGATGTCACGACATCCAACGGGTCCGCGCCGGATCGCACAAACCTTCTGGTCAAGGTCACCGAACAGCCGACCGGCCAGCTTTCGTTCAGCGCCGGATATAGCTCGGTGCAGTCACTTGTGGCGGACATCGGCGTCACGCAATCGAACTTCCGTGGCCGAGGTGAGAGCCTGTCGGCGCGGATTTCGGCAGGTTCATTGCAGCAGCAGCTGGACATCGCGTTCAACAACCCCCGGCTGCTCGACAGGGACTTGTCGGGCGGGTTCGACCTGTTCGCCGATCGATACGATTACAGCGTCCAGACGAGCTACGTGAACACCGCGGTGGGCGGCACGTTCCACGCGGGGTTTGCGATCGCCCCGAACGCCGCCCTGACGACACGCTACACGCTCTCGGCCAACGACGTGATCGTGCAGAATAACGTATGTTCGCCTGGGGCCCAGACGGTTTCCATCTCGCTCTGCGAACAGCGCGGCGCCTATGTGACGTCGGCGCTCGGCTACACGCTGGGTTTTGACTACCGCAATGACTCGCGTAACCCCACGCGAGGTTTCTTCGTCAGCTTGTCTCAGGACATCGCCGGATTGGGCGGGACGGTCCACTATGTGCGTTCGGAGGCTCGCGGCGCGATCTACTACGGCATAGCCAAGGATCTGATCCTGAGCTTCCAAGGCGATGTGGGTTATATCGATGGCTGGAACGGCGATCCGGTGCGGATCACCGATCGCTTCTATCTTGGCGGTGACACGTTCCGCGGCTTCCAGATCGCCGGTATCGGCCCCCGGGACGTACAGTTCGGCAACTCTTTGGGCGGCAAATTCAAGTCGATCGGCACGGTCGAGCTTACAATCCCAACGAGGCTCCCCGAGCAATATGGCATTCACGTCGCGCTCTTCAGCGATTTCGGCACCGTGGGGATGCTCGACCGGGTCGACAAGACAAACCCGTTTACCGAACAACCGCTAACTCATGTCGTCGACGACTTGAGTTTCCGCGCCTCCGCCGGCGTGAGCGTGTTTTGGAAGTCGCCTCTTGGGCCGCTGCGGTTCGACTTTAGCAAAATCATCAAGAAAACGTATTACGATCAGACGCTCCTCTTCAACTTCACCACCTCAACAAGGTTCAACTGATGACGAAAACTCTCGCCGCGTTCGGCATGGCCGGGCTCATCCTTTCTAGCACCGTGGCGGAAGCCGCCGCCGCCCCCGCTGTGGCGACCCCGGCGCCGGCCGTCGCCCAAGGTCCGGCGGTTCCGGGTGTTTGCCTCATGTCGGTCAATCAGGCGGTCGCCCAATCCAACGCGGGTCAATGGGTTCGCACGCGCTTTGAACAGATTGTCGGCCAGGTTCGCGCGGAGCTCAACCCGGAGGAGCAAGGCATCGCCGCCGACGACAAGGCGCTGAGCGCAAATCGTGCGACGATGGATCAGCCGACTTTCCAAAGCAAAGTGAAGGCGCTGCAGGATCGCGCTTCGGCATTCCAACAAAAGGCGGATTTGCGTCAGCGCGAGTTGAAGGCGACTCAGGACAAGGCGTTCAATCGCGTCGCCCAGGAGCTGGAGCCCATTGCTCAGCAACTCTATCAGTCGCACCGCTGCAGCGTGATGGTTGATAAGAGCGTGGTGTTGTTTCCCAATCCGGATATGGATCTGACGCCGGCGGCCATTACCGCCTTGAACGCCAAGATCACGCAATTCCCGTTCGAGCGCGAGCATCTCGACACCAATATACCTCAGGGACAGTAGGCCTCGCGACCAGCGCGCGGTCCGCCTGGATGGACGGCTACCGGAAGGCGCTCTGGAACCGATGGCATGCCTGACCCACGTTTCTTCGAGCTAGGGCCGCCAATCGCGATCCGCGAGCTGGCGGCCTTGGCCGGGGCGCAAGACCCGGGACCCGAGGTCGCTGACCGATTAATCTCGGGAGTTGGGTCGCTTGAGACGGCCGGACCTGACGAAGTGACCTTTCATTTCGGCCGGCAGCATCTCGCCGCGCTCGAGCGGACAAGTGCCGCCGCTTGCTTTGTGGGGTCTGCCCAGGTTCAGCACGTCCCGGCCGCAACCGTGCCATTGCAGACGGCTTTCCCGCAGAATGCATTCGCCCGGGCGGCCGAGCGACTCTACAGCGTTCGGCGATGTGAAGCGGGTTCGTCATCAGTCCACCCCTCGTCGCGAATCGAAGATGGCGCGGTTGTTGAGCCAGGCGCGGTCATCGGCGCCGATGCGGAGATTGGCAGCGGCACGGTTATTGGCGCTGGCGCGGTGATTGGACCTGGGGTGACCATCGGGCGTGATTGTCGGATTGGGCCCCGCGTCGTCGTGATGTGCGCATTGGTGGGAGACCGGGTTCGGCTGCAGGCCGGCGCCGTCATCGGGGAGGCTGGCTTTGGCGCGGCGGCGGGCCCAAACGGCGTCATAGACCTCCCGCAGTTGGGGCGGGTAATCTTGCAGGACGGTGTGTCCGTTGGCGCCAATAGCTGTATCGATCGCGGAGCGCTTGAAGATACGGTGATTGGCGAGAATACGAAGATCGATAATTTGGTGCAGATCGCACACAATGTATGTATTGGACGCAACTGTGTGCTTGCAGCGCACACCGGAATTTCCGGCAGTTGCACGATTGGGGACGGGTGTATGTTCGGGGGGCGAGTCGGCTTGGCCGATCATCTTACGATCGGCAATGGTGTGCGGCTGGCCGCTGCGTCCGGGGTTATGCACTCCATTGCCGATGGCGAGACTTGGGGCGGTTACCCCGCTCGCCCCGTGTCCCAATGGATGCGCGAAGTCGCCACCCTGTCAAAACTCACCCGATCGCACGGCGAGGCCAAGAGAAGAACATGACGCAAGACGTTGCCTCCGATAGTGAAAACATCGACATCCACGAAATTCTACGGCGCATTCCGCATAAGCCGCCGTTCCTGCTGATTGATCGGGCAGAGGCGTTTGTCGCCAATGAATCGCTGGTGGGTGTGAAGTGCGTGACGATCAATGAGCCGTTCTTCGCGGGCCACTTCCCTGGCTCACCAGTCATGCCAGGGGTGCTCATCGTTGAGGCGATGGCGCAGACAGGCGGTCTGTTGATGTCGAAGTCGTGGAACGCCGATCCAACGGGCAAGATCATTCTGTTCATGTCCGTGGACAACTGTCGCTTTCGGCACCCGGTGCGGCCTGGCGATGTTCTGCGCCTTCACGTCACCGTTGCGCGATCGCGGGCGAACGTCGTTAAGTTCGACGGCAAGGCGCGCGTGGGCGACAAGCTGGTCGCCGAGGCGGAGTTCGCGGCCATGCTGGTGGATGCTCCCCATTGAGCCTGGTTCACGCGACCGCGATCATCGATCCGGCGGCAAACCTCGGCGAACGGGTTGCGGTGGGACCTTACTCAATCATTGGACCGCACGTTGAAATCGGTTCCGACGTGTCGATCGGCAGTCACGTGGTGATCGAGGGGCACACTCGCATCGGCCCTGGCTGCCGAATCCACGCCTTCGCCGTGTTGGGGGGGCCGCCGCAGCATGTCGGCCACCGCGGCGAGCCGACGCGCCTGGAGATCGGCGCCCGAAATGTCATCCGAGAGCATGTCACGATGCACTGTGGCACCGTGATGGGACGCGGCGTCACGACCGTCGGCTCCGATGGTCTGTTCATGGTCGGCGCCCACGTCGCACACGATTGCGTAGTCGGCGACCATGTCACGCTTGTGAACAGCGCAACGCTCGGCGGCCATGTCTGCGTGGAAGATTATGTGATGATGGGCGGTTTGTCCGCCGCCCACCAATATACGCGGATCGGGCGCCATGCATTTGTCGGTGGCATGGCGGGCGTCAATCATGATGTCATTCCGTTCGGCAATGTCTGGGGGAACCACGCCCACCTGGAAGGCTTGAATCTTGTGGGCCTTAAACGTCGCGGTTTTGCCCGCGAAACGATCAATACATTACGTGCGGCCTATCGGATGCTCTTCGCCGAGGAAGGCACATTCCAGGAGCGATTGGACGATACTTCGGCCGCCTTCGGAGGCGTCGCCGAGGTTCGCGAGATCCTGGATTTCATCCGCGCGGACGCCAATCGGCCGTTGACCACCCCGCAACGGGAGCTCTGAGCTGGCGTGTCCCCGCTTGGACTGATTGCCGGAGGAGGGGGCCTGCCCCTGGCCTTGGCGAAGCATTGCCTGGAAACCGGTCGCGGCGTGTTCGTCATCCGGATCAAGGGCGCCGCCGAGAGCGATCTGACGGCTTTTCCGGGCGTGGAGCTCGGCCTAGGTGAACTGGGCTCAGCTTTCCATGCGTTGCACGGGGCCGGTTGCGACGCGGTCTGTCTGGCTGGAACCGTCAGCCGGCCCCGGTTTTCCGACCTGCGTCCCGATGCGCGAGGGGTCGCGGCCTTGCCGGGCGCTCTGCGCGCGGCCGCCCGGGGCGATGATGCCCTGCTGACCTTTCTTCTCGGAGAATTCGAGCGAGAGGGGTTCGCGGTTGAGGGCGCCGACAGTGTGTTTGGCGAGCTGATGTTGCCAGTGGGCGTTCTTGGGCTCCACAAGCCCAGGGATGAGGATCGGGCCGATATCGAACGCGCCCTCGAGGCGGCGCGAGCGATCGGAGCCCTCGATATCGGTCAAGGAGCCGTCGCATGCCGCGGTCTGGTGCTGGCCCTGGAAGCGCAGGAAGGTACGGACGCCATGCTCTCTCGTGTAGCCACGCTACCCGAAGCGGTGAGGGGAACCGACAGGCGGCCCATGGGCGTTCTGGCCAAAGCCTGTAAGCCCAAGCAGGACAGGCGGGTCGACCTACCATCCCTGGGGCCGGCCACCGTTCGTGGCGCGCTTGCCGCCCATCTGGCCGGGATTGTCGCTGAAGCCGGAGCGGCCCTGGTGTTGGATCTCGCCGAGACCGTGCGCCTCGCCGATGAATCTGGGCTTTTCATCGTGGGCGTCGATCCCTTGGCCGTTAGCGGCGCCGATCGCGCGGAGGTCTGACCGCGTGGTCGAAGGTCTGGATCACCGCCGCAAGACCATCCTGCTGACGGCCATCGAACCTTCGGCCGACGTTATCGGCGCCGATCTAATCGAAGCGCTTCGCGATCGGCTTGGGTCGGAGACAAGGTTTATCGGGGTCGGAGGCTCGGCGATGGCCCGGTGCGGCTTCAAGAGCCTGTTTGATCCTTCGGCGCTTGCCGTGGTCGGCGCGGCCAATGCGCTTGGAGCTTACGCCAAGGTGCTCCGGGGCGCGGGAAAGGTCGGCGCTCTAGCGCGGGTGGTTCGGCCGGACGTCGCCGTTCTGATCGACTCCTGGGGTTTCAGCCTGCGCGCTGCGCGTCAATTGCGCGCCGTCGACCCCACGGTCCCATTGATCAAATACATCGGCCCACAAGTCTGGGCCACGCGCCCTGGACGCGCGAAGACCCTGGCCAAGGTGGTGGACCGGCTTCTCACCATCCACACCTTCGACGCTCCCATCTTTGAACGCGCGGGTCTGCCGACCCGCTTCGTGGGCAATCCCGCGCTTGACCGTGCGGTGTCCTCCGCCGACGGCGACGCGTTTCGCCAGACCCGAGGGATCGAAGCTGACCGGCCGGTCCTCTTGCTGGCGCCGGGGAGCCGAAAAGGTGAGGTGAACCGCCTGATGCCCGTCTTTCGGGAGACGGCGGCGCGGCTGGCGACCGACTGGCCCCGCCTTGTCGTTGTTTGCCCCGTCGCCGAGCCCGTTGCGGACCTGGTCCGGACCACCGTCTCGGACTGGCCAATCCAGGTCGAACTTGTCTTTGGTGACCACGAGCGGTGGTCGGCCATGAACGCCGCCACGGTTGCGCTGGCGTGCAGCGGTACGGTGACCACGGAGCTGGCGCTCGCGAACTGTCCGATGGTGGTCGCCTACCGCCTTGACCTGCTGACCTACGGGATCGCAAAGGCGTTGATCAGGACGCCTTATGTCACGCTTTTCAATGTCGCCGCTGGGAAGGCGGTTGCCAAGGAACGCCTCCAAGGCGACTGCAACGCAACGATCCTGACGGAAGACATCGGTGAACTCCTAGCGGATCCGACCACCAGATCGGTTCAGCGAGAGGCGCAGTCCGCTGCGTTACAGGCCATGCGCGGCGACGTCGGCGACGCGATCGCCGCCGCCGCCGACGCTATTGTCGAAACGATAGAGGACGGTCCGGTCTAGCCCCGGGTCTCGAGGGGCTGGTAGTCGCGGCGAAGCGGCCCGGTGTAGAGCTGACGGGGGCGACCGATCTTACGTTGCGGGTCTTCGAACATTTCCTTCCACTGGCTGATCCAGCCGACCGTGCGGGCCAGGGCGAACAGCACCGTGAACATCGTCATCGGAAAGCCCATGGCCTTCAATGTAATGCCCGAATAGAAATCAACGTTCGGGTACAGCTTTCGCTCGACGAAGTAGGGGTCGTTTAGCGCGATCTTTTCGAGCTCCATCGCCACCTTGAGCAGCGGGTCGTTGCCGCTGCCCACTTCAGCCAGCACCTCGTGGCAGGTCTTCTGCATCACCGTCGCGCGGGGATCGTAGTTCTTGTAGACGCGGTGACCAAAGCCCATCAGGCGGTACTTACGGTCCTTAACGCCCTGGATAAATTCAGGAATACGATCGACCGTGCCGATCTCATGCAGCATCATCAGGGCTTCTTCGTTCGCGCCGCCGTGGCTCGGTCCCCACAAGCAGGCAATGCCGGCCGCGATGCAGGCGAACGGATTGGCGCCCGAAGAGCCGGCGAGACGCACCGTGGAAGTGGAGGCGTTCTGTTCGTGGTCGGCGTGGAGAATGAAGATGCGGTCCATGGCGCGCGTCAGGACGGGATTGGGCTTCCAGTCCTCGGCCGGCACTGCGAACGACATACGCAGGAAGTTTTCCGCATAGCTGTGATCGTTTCGCGGCGTCACAAACGGCTGTCCCACCGAATATTTGAACGCGCGCGCCGCGATTGTCGGCATCTTGGCGATCAAGCGATGGGCGGAAATCTTGCGCTGCTCGGGGTCATCGACGTTCGTACTGTCATGGTAAAAAGCCGACAACGCGCCAACCGCGCCGGTCATGATGGCCATCGGGTGCGCGTCAGACCGGAACCCGGTGAAGAACCGGTCGAATTGGGAATGCAGCATCGTATGGCGTGTGATGGTGTTCTCAAACTCGGTGTAGCCGGCCGCGGTGGGCAGCTCTCCGTTCAAGAGAAGGTAGCAAACCTCGAGAAAGGTTGACTTCTCGGCAAGCTGCTCGATCGGGTAGCCGCGGTGCAACAGAACGCCTGCGTCACCGTCGATATAGGTGATCTTGCTTTCGCAGCTGGCCGTGGAGGTGAACCCAGGATCGAACGTGAATACGTCCGCATCGCCATAAAACTTTCGCACATCAACGACATCGGGTCCGGTCGTACCCTTAATGATGGGCAGATCGTAGGATTTGTCCCCCAGTGTTATCTTTGCCGTATCGCCCATCCCCGCAGCTCCTCTGCCAGCCTTCGCACTCGCGGAAACCCCGCACTCGTCGTCCCTTATAGCGGCTCACGCGGCGCTTGAAAGGGCATCCTCTAAACGGGCCAAACTCTCCTCGGGACCAAGCGCCGTCAGGGCGCTGGCAAGGTCCGGCGCGGCGTGTCCACCAGCGAGGCTGGCACGCAGGGCGGCGCCGAATTTTCCAAGGCCGACACCCTCGGCGCGGGCGAATTCGCGGAGCGCGAGATTCATCCCCTCCGGGTCCCAGGCGTCCGCGGCCAGTTCGCCAAGGGCTTTTGACAAGCGCGACAGTCGCTCCTGCGTTTCGGCCGTAAGCAAGGCCAGGCCTCGCTCGTCAAGCGCCACGGGCCGTTGGGCCAGCGCGAACAGACATAGATTCAGGAGTTCCGGTATCGTCTTGGCGCCTTCCCGGACCAAGGGGATCACTTTCCCCAGAACGGCGCCGGCGCCCTCCTGCAAGGGAGCGCCTGTGCGGATCGCGTGGTCGGTGACCAGGGCGGCGAGCCGAGAGATATCCGCCAGCCGGATGTAGTGGTTGTTGACGTGGCCGAGCTTTGCCCAATCGAGCCTCGCGGGCGCCTTAACGACGTCCACCACATCGAACCAGGCGATCGCTTGCTCGTCCGAGAACAGTTCGTCATCGCCGTGGCCCCAACCGAGCCGCGCCAGATAGTTGCGCATGGCTTCGGGAAGGTAGCCCATGTCGGCGAATTCGCCGACGGCCTGGGCGCCGTGGCGTTTGGAGAGCTTGGCGCCGTCTTCGCCATGGATCATCGGCAGGTGCGCGAATTTCGGCAAAGGCCAACCCATCGCCTGATAGATCAGACTCTGGCGCGCCGCGTTGTTCAGGTGATCGTCACCGCGGATTACGTGGGTGATCCCCATGTCGCGATCGTCCACCACGACAGCGAGATTATAGGTTGGCGATCCATCCGATCGCAGCAGGACCAGATCGTCCAGGTCCCGATTGGCGAACCGAACCGGCCCCTTGACCATATCGTCAACGATGGTTTCGCCGTCGAGCGGCCCCTTGAAGCGGATGACGAAGGGGCGATTGTCACCCACCGGGGCCGGCCCCTCGCGCCAAGGCGAACGAATGGCGCGCCCCTGCGCCCGGGCGACTTCGCGTTCCGCCGCCAACTCGTCAACGGTCATCCAACAGCGATAGGCGCGCCCGGCCGCCAGCAACTGATCGACGGCCTCGCGGTGCCGGTCTGCGCGGGCGAATTGGAATACGGGTGGGGCGTCCGGGTCCAAGCCGAGCCAGTTCAGGCCATCCAGGATGACCTGGACGGCGTGTTCGGTCGACCGCTCTCGGTCGGTGTCCTCGACGCGCAAAAGGAATTTGCCCCCGGTGTGCCGGGCGTATAGCCAGTTGAACAACGCCGTGCGGGCGGTTCCGATGTGCATCGATCCGGTGGGCGAGGGGGCGACACGGGTGACAACGGGCGACACTGGGGCAGGCATCCAATCTCCGGCGGGGGGTTCGCGCGTCTGGGGTTTTCCGACGCCGCGGCTCCCTACCATGCGCCTGCCGCGCCTTCCTAGCCCGGGCGACTGGCCCCTGCTGCTGCGCCGCCAGGTTGCGGCGCAACGCGATCGGGCGGCTTTGTGGTCGCCCGTCGCATTCGGCGCCGGCGCCGCCGCATATCTCGGCCTCAAGACTGAGCCGAGCCTGCCCCTCGCGCTTGGGCTGGCGGGCGCCGGCGTGGTGGTTTGGCTCGCGACCCTCTGGCGGTCCAGGCAATTCGCCGCTCACGCCATCGCGGGCTTGATGGCGCTTGGCTGCGTGGGGTTCCTGGTGGCCAAGATCCACACCGATAGAGTCGCCGCGCCTATCGCGCCAGCTCGCGGAGGGGTTGTGTCGGTCCAGGGGTGGGTCGTTGATATCGACACGCCAAGCGATCGCGGCGAGCGGCTGCTGATTGCGCCAACCGAAATCTCAGGCCTTGCTGCCGAGGAGACGCCGACCCGGGTGCGGATCGTCGTGGCGACGCCCGGGGGGCCGGACGGCGTGCCGCCCCCCGGGTCGTCGATCCGGGTGACGACGCTGCTTGATCCTCCCCCTGGCCCTGCCGCCCCCGACGCCTACGATTTCGCGCGCGACGCGTGGTACGAGGGGATCGGCGGGGTAGGCCTGGCCATGCGGACGCCCGAATTCGTGACGCTCGGCGCCCCGCCACTCGGCCTGCGGCTGGAGATCGCGGTGAATGCGCTTCGCTGGCGGGTCGCGACGCATCTGGCCCATCAAATCCGGGAGGTCCTGGGCGATGAGGATGGCGGCGCCGCCGGCCTCGCCGTGGCGGTGACGACCAGTCATCAGGACTGGCTGGGCGCGACCTACCGCGACGATCTGCGCGGGTCGGGTCTGGCGCACATGCTGGCGATTGCCGGCTTGCACACGGCCGCGTTGAGCGGCTTCGCGTTCTTCGCCTTTCGGCTCGCGATCGCCGCCTGGCCCTGGTTGGCTTTGCGCATTCCGGCGAAGAAGGTCGCCGCCGCGGCGGCCCTGCTCGTGGTCGCCGGATATCTGGTTCTGTCGGGCGCTCACCCACCGGCGCGGCGCGCCGCCATCACGGCCAGCGTCGCTTTCGTCGCCATGCTCGTGGATCGACGGGCGGTCAGTCTGCATTCGCTCGCGGTGGCGGCGATGATCATCTTGCTGATGGAGCCGGAAGTGGTCGTGCAGCCGGGGTTTGAGATGTCGTTCTGCGCTACCGCGTCGCTGGTGGCCTTGGCCGAGATATGGCCAAGGTCCGCCGAGCGCGCCGAGGGCCTGCCGTGGCCATTGGCGATCCTGCAAGGGGCTCGGCGGTGGATCGTCGCAATGGCGATTGTCAGCCTCGTGGCCGGCGCCGCGACAGGACCGTTCGCAATTCAGCATTTCAACCGGGTCGCCAACTACGGGGTGTTCGCCAACCTGACCGCCGACTTCGTGGCGTCAGCCATGCTCATGCCGTCATTGGCCTTGTTGCTGCTGGGTCAGCTCATCGGCCTTGGCGGCGCCGCCTTGACCCCGGTGCTGTGGTTCGCCGGCCAGTCGGCTCGCGCCGTGGTCTGGTTGGGGTATGTCTTCACGACCGCGCCCGGAGCGTCGATGTCCCTGTCGAGCGCCCCGGAGATCGCCTTGGCGATTTCCTACATAGGGATCGTGTTCGCGTGCCTTTGGCGGGGTCCATTGCGGTGGATTGGCCTGCCCATGGCCGCGGCCGTGGCCCTGTGGCCCCGGCCGACGCCACCGTCCGCCTGGATCGCGGCCGATGGCGATGACGCCGCGATCATCGTCGGTGGGCGAGAAATTCCCATGAAGCCGGGGGCGCGTCAGTACGCGACACAGCTCTGGGCGCAGCGGCGTGGCTTCCTGCTCCCCTCGACCCCAGAGGTCGCGGCGGCGGGTCAATTCGATTGCGACCGAAAGGGTTGCCTGCCGATCGGGCCGGCGCGTCCCGCGATCGCGTCGTCCTGGATGCGCAAAACCCCCGACCTGGACCGGTTCAGCCAGCTCTGCGCCGGGGCCGACATCGTCGTGCTGCGCAGTCCGTATCGGCCCGACGCTCCCTGCGGCCACGCCCTGGTGCTCACACGGCGAGAGTTCGAACGCTTCGGCTCGGCCGAGGTTTTCGCCGACGGCGCGGGATGGCGGCTCCGATGGGCGCAGCCGATCCGGGGGAACAGGCCGTGGACCGGCTGGTCGCAGACCGTCAGTGGTAGCGTCGAATAAGGCCGACGAGCTTGCCCTGGACCTCGACCTGATCAGGTCCGAAAATTCGCGTTTCGTAGGCCGGATTGGCCGCCTCGAGCGCCAGTGAGGCGCCCTTGCGGCGCAGGCGCTTCAATGTGGCTTCCTCGCCCATGACAAGGGCGACGACGATCTCGCCCGATGTCGCCGAGTTCGCCTTGCGGATAATGGCGTAGTCGCCATCGAGAATGCCGGCCTGGATCATCGAATCGCCCTCGACTTCGAGGACATAGTGTTCGCCGGCGCCCAGAATGGATTCGGGAACGGATATCCGGTCGCGCTCGTGCTGAATGGCCGCGATCGGCGTGCCTGCGGCGATCTTGCCCAGGATCGACAGTTCCCGCGTCTCATTGGCCGCCTGGAAGTCGGTTTCCGGTGCGGGTTCGACGACTTGCGGCCGAAAGGTCGCGCGACCGGCGGCCGGGGCGGCCGTGGTGGCCTGCTGCGGCATCTTCACCACTTCGAGGGCCCGGGCCCTGTGCGCGAGCCGGCGGAGGAATCCACGTTCTTCGAGCGCGGTGATCAACCTGTGGATCCCGGACTTCGACGCCAGGTCCAAAGCTTCCTTCATCTCGTCGAACGAGGGGGAAACACCTGTTTCCTTGATGCGTTCGTGGATGAACATTAACAATTCGTGTTGCTTACGGGTAAGCATGGCGACCCCATTCCGCTTGGTTCGGCAAGGAACAAATCAAAAACAACTTGCGGCGTTCTTGGACTGTTCTTTTTCGTTGTCAACCCAGGGAATTAGACCCGCGCCAGCAAAAGACGCGTCGCCGCCTCGATATCGGTTTGTCGCATCAGGCTTTCGCCGACCAGCATGGCGCGCGCGCCGGCCAGTTCGAGCCGCGCCGAGTCCGCGGGCGTGAAAATCCCACTTTCCGTGACAATCAAATGGCTTGGGGGAATGTGTTCGGCCAAACGTTCGGTTGTCGCCAGATCCGTCGTGAATGTGCGGAGGTCACGGTTGTTCACCCCGATCATCGTGGTTCCCAGGGCCATCGCCCGGCGAACCTCGGCCTCGTCGTGTGTCTCGACGAGGGCGTCCATGCCCCAGCGATCGGCCTCCCGGAGCAGTTCGGCGGCCAGCGAATCATCCACCATGGCGAGAATCACCAGGATCGCATCGGCGCCCAGGGCCCGCGATTCGGCGACCTGCCAGGGGTCGACGAGGAATTCCTTGCGTAGGCAGGGAAGGGGGCAGGCTTCGCGCGCGGCGGCGAGATAGGCGTCGTCGCCCTGGAAGCTGGGGCTATCGGTCAGCACCGAGAGACAGGCCGCTCCGCCACGGGCATAGGCCGCGGCGATCGCCACGGGGTCGAAATCGGCCCGTATCAGTCCCTTGCTGGGGGAAGCCTTCTTGACCTCGGCTATCAGCGCAAGCCTGCCCGGCGCATGCGCCTCTTCAAGCGCGCGGCGGAACCCTCGCGGCGCGCTGGCCGCGCGGGCGCGGGCGGTGATGTCGGCCGCGCCTGGCGCGCGACGGCGCGCGCCCACCTCTTCACGCTTGTAGGTGGCGATGCGCTGGAGAATGTCCTCGCTCATGTTGCGTTGCTCACGCCGACCAGTCCCGCGAGCGCCTTGGCCGCGGCGCCGCTTTCAAGGCTGTGCGCCGCCAGAGCCACGCCTTCGCGCAGGGTTTCAACCTTCTCGGCCACGAGGAACGCGGCGGCCGCATTGAGCACGACAATATCGCGGTAGGGCCCGGCCTCGCCAGCGAGCAGGCGCCGGATGGCCTCGGCGTTATGGGCGGGATCACCGCCGCGGAGGTCTGCCATGCTCGCCCTGGGCAAACCGACGGCCTCGGGGGTGATCGTGAAGAGGCGTACGCCGCCGTTGCGCCACTCCGCGACCTGCGAGGGGCCCGTCGTGGTCAGTTCGTCCAACCCCTCGCCGTGAACGACCCAGGCCCGCACCGCGCCCAAGGCCCCCAGCACCCGGGCCAGTGGTTCGACCCAGCGGGATTCAAAAACGCCAAGCACCTGGCGTTGCGCCCCCGCCGGGTTGGCCAGTGGGCCGAGGATATTGAACACCGTGCGGAAGCCGAGCTCCTGGCGCACCGGCATGACATGGCGCATGGCCGAGTGGTGCGCCGGCGCGAAGAGGAAGCAGAGGCCGTGTTCGTCCAGGGCCTGCCGCTGACGGCGCGTGTCGGCGCGGATATTGACGCCCAACGCCTCCAGGACGTCGGACGAACCCGACTTGGATGAGGCCGCTGTCGCGCCATGCTTGGCGACCTTCAGGCCGCCGCCGGCGGCGACGAACGCCGCGGCCGTCGAGATGTTGAGGGTGTGGGCGCCGTCGCCGCCGGTGCCGCAGACGTCGATGACGTCATAGGGATGATCCAAGGTTAGCGCCTCGGCGCGCAGGGCCTGGGCGCAGGCGGTGATTTCGCCGACCGTCTCGCCGCGCATGCGCATGGCCGTCACCGCCGCGGCGATCTGGGCCGGCGAGGGCTCGCCGCGGAAACAGGCAGTGAAGAACTCGCTCGCGTCCTCGGCGGTCAGCGTCGCCCCATCCGCGAGGCGCGCGAGCAGGGGTTTGAAGGCGTCTGACATCTCAGGCGGAGACTTGGGCCGGAATACCGGCGATTTTCAGGAAATTGGCCAAGAGCGCATGGCCGCAATCGGTGAGGATGGATTCCGGATGGAATTGCACGCCGAAGACCGGGCGGGTGGTGTGGCTGACGCCCATGATTTCGCCGTCGGCGGTCCAGGCCGTGACCTCGAGACAATCGGGCAGGGTGTCGCGCGCCACCGCAAGGCTATGATAGCGCGTCGCGGTGAAGCCGTCCGGCAGGTTGGCGAAAATGTCCGCGCCGCCGTGGCGGATGGGGCTGGTCTTGCCGTGCATCAGGGTCTTGGCCCGCACGACCTGGCCGCCAAACGCCTGGCCGATGGTTTCGTGCCCCAGACAGACGCCGAGAATGGGAAGGGTCTCCGGCGCTCGAGCGATGAGCTCCAGACATATACCGGCCTTGTCGGGCGTGCAGGGCCCTGGCGACATGACGACGGCGTCGGGGCGCATCGCCAGGGCCTGATCCACCGTGATGGCGTCATTGCGGACCACCTTGGGGTCGGCGCCCAGTTCGTCCAGGTAATGCACGAGGTTGTAGGTGAAGCTGTCGTAGTTATCGATCACGAGGATCATTTCTGGGGTCCTTGGCGCGCGGCGTCGTGAAGGTCTGAGGGCGTGGGCGTGTCGGTTGGACCGACTTAGAGGCTGATCAGGCGAAACGCCAAGCCTCGCGCGCGGCCTGGCGCAAGGCGTTGGACTTTTGCACGGTCTCTTCGTATTCGGCCACCGGGTCGCTGTCGGCCACGACGCCGCCGCCGGCCTGGACGTACAGGCGGCCGTCCTTGATCAGGCCAGTGCGCAGGACGATGCAGGTGTCCACCGAGCCGTCGGCGCCGAAATAGCCGACCGCGCCGGCGTAGCAGACACCGCGCTTCTCGCTCTCCAACTCGTCGATGATCTCCATCGCCCGCACTTTTGGCGCGCCCGAGAGCGTACCGGCGGGGAGGGCGGCCATCAGCACATCCACCGGGTCCAGGCCCTCGGGCGCATCGCCCTCGACGTTGGAGACGATGTGCATGACATGGCTGTAGCGTTCGATGGTGAAACTCTGGGTGACCCGCACGGCCGGACGTCGTCCCGCTTCGCTGGGCGGCGCATTGCGGCCTTCATGGCGCAGACGCGCGACGCGGCCGACGTCATTGCGGCCCAGATCGAGCAGCATGAGGTGTTCGGCGCGCTCCTTCTCGTCGGCCAGAAGCTCCTTTTCCAGCGCGAGATCCTCTTCCGGCGTCGCGCCCCGGCGGCGCGTGCCGGCGATCGGGCGAATGGTGATTTTGCCATCGCGCAGACGCACCAGGATTTCCGGCGACGAACCGACCAGCTGGAATCCCGGAAAGTTCAGAAAATAGAGAAATGGCGAGGGATTGGTTCGCCGCAGCGACCTGTAGAGGGAGAACGGCGGTCCGGCGAAATCGCCGCTGAACCGGTGGCTCGGCACCACCTGAAACACGTCGCCGGCCTCGATATAGGCCTTCGCCCGATTCACCAATTCGCCGTAGGCGGCCTGATCCACCGCTGATTCGAGCACCGGCGTCGGACCGGCCGGCGGCGCGACGGCGTGCGCCGGCGAGGGCGCGCGCAGGTCGGCGACCACCGCGGCCAGACGCTCGCCAGCGCGCCGATAGGCCGTCGCCGCGTCATCGCCGTCCGGGCGGGAGATCGTGACCAGGACGATCTCCTGGGCGATCGCATCAAATATCGCGACGATGCTCGGGCGGGTCATGATCCCGTCGGGCAGGCCGAGCGTATTGGGGTTCGGCTCGGGCAGCCGCTCGACCAGCCTGACCATGTCATAGCCGAGAACGCCAAAGAGGCCCCCGGCCATCGGCGGCAAACCGGCTGGGATGTCGAGGCGCGCGCTGGCGACGAGGTCGCGCAGGGACTCCAGCGCGCCGGCCTTGACCGGCGTGAAGTCATCGCGGGCGATCGCTTCACCCTCGGCGATCTCCGCGCGGTCGCCCCAGCAACGCCAGACCAGATCAGGCGCCATGGCCACGATCGAGTACCGCCCACGCCACGCGCCGCCCTCGACGGACTCGAACAGGAAGGCGTAGGGCTTGTCGTGCGCGATTTTCAGATAGGCCGAAACCGGCGTTTCCAGATCGTCGATCACCCGAGTCCAGACGATCTGGGCGCGCCCCGCCGTGTGGGCGGAGGCGAAGGCTTCGAACGCCGGCTCCAGTGAGTCTGGCGCCAGACGCGCGCTCGGCGAGGTCACCTTAACTGGCCGGCTTCTGACCGTTCGCGGGGCCAACGGAGGCGGGATCAACGCCCATCGTCTTGCGCGCGAGCGCCAGGTTATAGGTCGCCTTGGTCGCCTTCTCGGCGGCGAGCATGGTCGTGTTGGCCAGTTCGTTCAGATATTCCGGCGCCGTCTTTTCCCGCAGCGCGAGGACGAACCGCGCGGTCAGGTTCGGATCGCCCGGGTGGATCGCGTCGACCTTGGCGACGTAGGCGCCCGTCGGCGCGCCGGCGAGGAACACCGCGCCCGCCTTGGCCCCGAAAATCCCGCTCAGCAGCTCCCTGCCGAGCGGTGCGTACTTCTGGGCGTCGACGATGCGCATGCCGGCCTGGCGCGTGACATGTGCGCCCACAGACGCCGCGGCCGCATCCATCGACTGGCCGTGGTCGATCGCCGTCTGCAGCTGATCTGCCTTGGCGCGCAGCGCCTTGTTCATCTCGTTGGCGATGTAGGCCCGCGTGAGAACATCGCGGATCTGGTCCATCGGCGGCACGGCGGGGGGCAGGACCTTGTCGATATGCATGGCGTAGTACTCGCCTGGCCCGGCGTCCTGGACGTCGGAGTCCTCTCCCGCGCGCATGGCGAAGGCGGCCTTGGCGATCTTGTCGTTGATCCCCTCGACAGGCTTGCCATCCAACCCGCTGCCGTCGGCGGCGAACGGTCCAACGCTCGTCACGGCGACTCCGGCCTTGGCGGCGGCGGCGATCACGCTGGCGCCGCCTTGGCGTGCGTCATCGAATGTCTGGCTGAGCGCATAGGCCTTGTTCTGCGCGGCCTTGGCTTTCAGGTCCTCGACAATCTTGGCGCGGACCGAGACCAGAGTGGCCAGCCGCGCGGGCGTCACCTTGTTGACCTTAACCGCCGCCAGACCGAGGTCGCCTTGGACGGGTCCGGCCACCTGGCCTTCGCGCATGGCGAAGACGGCGGCCGCCAGCTTGGTGTCCGGAATCGCGGACCTGGGCTTGTCGGCATAGACGACCGGCGCCACGCCGAACGCCTTGGCGACTGAACCCGGGTCCTCACCGGCGGAGAGGCGATGGGCCGCCTGGGCCGCCTCGCCGGCCGCGCGCGCCGGGATCAGGGTCACTGTCCGGGTCTCGGGGGTGGAAAGAGAGTCCTTGCGGAAGTCGAACTCCTTCTGGATCTCGGCGTCGGTGACCGTGACGCCGGCGGCCGCCGCGGCGGCCGAGAACCGGACGAGATTGATCGCGCGCATCTCCGGCCGGGTCAGCTTGGCCTTGTTGGCGTCGCGAAACGCGATGAGCTGCGCTTCGGTCGGCGGCGCGGGCGGTACGATGGCGCGGGAATCGAGCAGGAAGAAACTGGCGTCACGGCTTTGCAGCGCCGTGATCGCGCCCAGGGCGGCGAACACGCTGGGGGTGCGAT
>Ga0075019_10000414_pt1 | contig 24611 bp, 21 predicted proteins | sample ColStrG_CSR_2013_FD_71473 | JGI IMG/M metagenome (GOLD analysis project Ga0075019, IMG submission 71473) | Freshwater sediment microbial communities in response to fracking from Pennsylvania, USA - Cold Stream Run_MetaG_CSR_2013 | ecosystem: Environmental > Aquatic > Freshwater > Creek >...
ACCCAGGTCTGTGTTGATAAATTTAACGTTTATAAATTCCGCACCATCAAAATCTGTACCTGTCAAAACAGAATCTAAAAAATGCACATCCAATAATTTCAGATTTCCTCCAAACGTCGCATCAGCCAAATTCGAATCAAGAAATTCCACCGAGTCTAACTTTGTCTTATAAAATTTTGCCGCCTTAAGGCTCACGCCCTCAAACTTTGCGCAGACCAATAAAGCGCCGCTAAAGTCAGCTCTGTCGAGATTCAGTCCGGAAAAGGTCACACTACTCAAATCTTTTCCTGTGAAATTCACACCACATAAATTCGTTCTGGCTAATTTGAGTCGCACCAGTTGCGTACCATCAAAACTGCAATTACTCAAATCGGAGTCAACAATCTGAGCCCAAGACAAATTGGCTCCGTCAAACTTCGCCCCTGAAAAATTGATCTTACTCAAACGTGTTGCGCCAAAATTTGCCCGACTCAAATTTGCCCTGCTCAAATCGGCGCCAGTGAAATCGACAGCAAACAGATCCACCTCTGAAAAATCCATATCACGCAAATTAAGTCCGGCTAACTTCACCCCGGTTTCACCGAGCCTGCCAAAAAATTCAGACCTCAGCTCTGGATGAATTTTCGCAAAATCAACAATGATTTGCTTAGCCTTTCTGGCCTCGTCACTGTCATCAGCCATGAGCACTCTGCGCAGCTCTACGATCAATTTGGCGATGGATTCCTCACCTTCCGAAAGAGAACATTCTTTCCCCTTGTCGCCGACCCAACGCATTTTTTCAAAGGCTGTATGTCGCAGCGCCAATAATTCCTCGTTCATACGCCTCTGGCATAACGCGCGCTCATGGTAATTCAAATGGGATGCAGAAAGATCGTCGTCATTGCCATCTTCATTATCGCTATCCATATCACTGTCGATATCACCATCGATATCACTGTCCGCATCACTACGGATGACACTGTCCATATCGTCGTCATCTGCAACATGATTAAAATCTGTCTCCAGTTCATTCTCTGCCATAACTGGCCAATCACGATCAATCAACGTTGATTCAGATGGCAAATTCACAGAATTCTGCTTGAGCACGTTTGAGTTAGTCGAAAGAGCTATGTTTAAGTTTGGACGTGTGTATAAAGGGAGCATAAATTTTCCAATTAAATTGATTGATTTCAAATCTTTCTATTGATAGAAGTAACAAAAGAAAAAATGAAAAGAGTTACCCGAATCAGGCCAAATCAGTATGGCAGTTTGCGCGAAGCAGTTCGGCGGGGATAAAAATTATCCATTTCGCTTTCTCTCTTTTAAAGACTCCTTGAAATTCAGATTTATGATGCCCGGACTATCTTTATCAATTGAGTGAAACGCTTTTCCAATCTTAACATTTCGAAAATCTGCTCCAGACGTATCCGCAGCGCGTATATCAGTCTGAAAAAATATAGCTTGGGAAAGATTTGCATTTCTCATATCCGCTGATACCAAAGTCGAATATTTCAACTGCACGAATGCCAGGTTCGCACCATTTAAGTTTGCACTCGTTAAATCCGTATAGTTCAAATTTGCGCAATTTAAATCTGCCTGTTTTAAGACTATATGCGTCAATGATTTGGGTTTAGAAGCTGTCCCACATAAAATCGTTCTATTTAATTTTGCTCCTGTCAAATCCATTCCTCTTAAATCTACAGTCGTCAAATCGACATAGTCCAAAGTCACTCCAGTTAATTTACAACCAACAAAACTTGCATTCACTAATTTCGCCTGGGTTAAATTCGCACGCGTCAGATTGACTGAAACCAGCGTTTTACTGTTTAAATTACACGCGGACAGATTTGCGCCAAGCAAGTGCAAACCGTCGATATTCACCGTACGCAAATCGACATTGCTCAAATCTGCATCTATTACCGTCGCCTCTAACAATATTGCATCAGTCATCGTGGCCCCACTGAAATTCGTTCTAGTCAGATTAGCCCTGGTAAAATTTACATTAGTTAAATTTTTTCCAGAAAAATTCATTCCAGTCAACACCGAAAAGCTTAAATTCGCACCACGAAAATCGATGTTTGTTAAGCGCATTTGTGTCAAATCAGACCCAGTCAAATCTGCATTTTGAAAATTAGTACCATTTAATGTGATCACCTCTTCAACTTGCGGACTGCAGCATCTGAACAAGCTTTCTGACGGAATTTCAGCCAAACGTTCCCTGTCTATTTTCCCGATTATTGCGCCAGTCAAATCAGCTCGATCAAACTTTGCTCCACGCAAGTCTGCATTAAGCAATTTGGCCTTTTGCATCGTCACGCCAGAAAAATTCAGCCCAGTCAAAACAGCTTCTGTCAAATCTACACAGCTCCATATTTCGGTTAGTAGTTCAATTCTTTTTCCTTTCAAATAGCTCAAATCGACCTTTCTTAGTTTAGTATGAGACAGCAGCGCCCCTTCAATATTAGCGCTGTCCAAAATTGCCTCACTAAGATTGGCCTTAGCCAATATCGCTTCACTCAAGTTCGCTTTCGACAAACAGGCTTTCGTTAAATCGGCTTGGTTTAATGTAGCGCGATGCAGGTTGGCACGAGACAAATTGGCTTTATGTAACTTTGCTCCAGTCAACATTGCCCCTTCTAAATCTGCCTCAACAAGAATGGCATGGCTGAGGTTGAAGCCAGACATATCCACACCTCTTAAATTTACGCGCGTCAAATTGACTGGATTTGTTTGTCCTGCGATATCCAGACATTCACGGGTGCGTGCGCGCATCATGATTTCTCGCTTGCGTATACACATCTGGGCGCTGGTATCGCTTGAAGTAAGCACTGCAAGTCGAGGGAGTGCGACTTCGGATCTGAACAATTTTTTGTTATACGGTTTCGGCTTGCTGATTTCCGGAGATTCGCTGCGTAAATCATTCAATTTGGATTTTTCAATTTTTCGGGGAATTAACGGTGTAAAAAGATCTGGATATGAAGGCCCTGGTTCACTATCCGATGCGCCTGATCTCGACAACACCGGCTCTTTCGTTTTTCGTTCCCTGGCCGGCATGAGTAGCATGCTCTCGGTCAGGGAAGTGCCAAACGAAGCATAGCCAGAATGATCGGCTGAAAAAATGTCATCGGCACCCTCACCTGCAGGGACTGATAGTCCAGCGCCTTCACCGCTATCGATGGTGTCATCATCAAATGGACTTGGATCGTCATCAAACGGAGTTCTTGAAAAAACAGAGAGGGTATTGTTGGAGACTGGTGATTTTGAAATAGGAGACATAAATATTAATTAAATGCATTGGCTCTTCGTACCCTTTTTGAAAACACACCTCAGACAAATTTTGCACTTGCAAACCAGGGTAGCAATGCTTTTCCTTTCTTTAAAAGTGAAATTGAACATCATCCAGAAGCATGAAACCGATTGCGCCGGTCGCAAAACCAGGCATGCCGATCTACCACTTACGCAAACAGAAAACAGTAGATTCACTCTGTTTAATTAAATTCAATTTATTTATTGGGGTGATTTCACGTAACCGATGCACGTGCCATCCAGTTATTTCTGTCACATTCAGCCCTGTGTTACCCGGCGCACAGTCAAAGCCCGCCTGATATGGGAACCTGTCAACTCCCCTACCCAACGGAGAATCACATGATCAACCACATTGCCCTGGCTTTCGTCATTAGTCTGTCGCTTACCGGTTTTTTTGTACTGCTGATCCTGCCGGCATTCAGAGCGTGGAGTAACACTAATTAACAGAAACGGCCGGGCAAAGCTGCGTGATGCAGTCAGGTGGTCAGCGATTGCGCCGGATTCAGCATATCGACCACAGGTATACAATCCACACCCGACAGCTGAAAGGAAAATACGAAAAGCATGATAGGCATTTCAATCCTGCAGATTGATTTTTTTGAGCTGAAAATTTCACCAGGTGCTCCCTTCGCATCCTGAACGAGCATCTCCAGTTGCACAGCGCCCTTAAAGCTCTCTGTAATGGACTTTGCAGAGTGCCGCAGTACCTGAACGCCTGACGGCAAACCTGCCACTGGACTGATCATGTTCAGCGCTCGATCGATGCTGCGTACGGCAGCTGGATAATTTTCCGGGAAATCACCATCATCAACGCGTACCATGAGCTGGTAAAGGTTCGGCTACTTTCATGCTGCAACTGAATCGCCAGTGACCGCAGATTAAATCCGCGCGCGACAAACTGCGTAATAATCTGATCAGCCTCGGCACTATCGGCCGGCATGGTGTCGATCAACCTGCCGTGATCTATGAATGCCTGCAGCATCATCTCGCCTGTCAGCATGATAGTGTCCGATGCTGCCAGTGCGTCCAGATAAACGGTATCTGGTGCCAGAGGATCGGTGGTACTGATGCTGGCCCACAGTAATCGCTGGTGTACAGCGCCGGCACTTTCCAGTTTTTTCCAGCGTGGTGAAACCAGCATTGCGCGGTAGGCGATGTAGATGTGATGGGCCATCGCGAGGCCGAGCTGATTATGCAATGCAGCGGGAACATGATCCCGCACCGCCACATCCCAAGAGCTCACAGAGATCGATGCAACGCTGTGCACCACAGGATGAAAGCCGCGCTCAAGACGTGCTTCAATGCCACTCATATAGGCGCTGGCTGCAGCCAGATACTGCTCGGTTGAAAACAGCATGGTGATATTCACCGGGATCGCTTCAAATATGGCATCGCGGACTGCGATCAAACCTGATGGCGTACCAGGAATTTTCACCAGCAGATTTGTGCGACACACACTCTGATGTAACCGTCTGGCTTCACGCAATGTTGCCTGGCTCAGGTTGGCGATCAGCGGCGAAACGTCCAGCGAGACCCAGCCATCGTGGCCATTGGTGTTGTCAAAAACTGGTAAAAACAGATCGGCTGCCGCGCACACATCTTTCTGCGCCAGCGCAAAAAATATCGCCTCGCTGTCGAGACCCGCCATCGAATGCGCAAAAATATCCTCGTCATACAGACTGGTCTGGCGAATGCTGTGTTCAAAAACAGTGGGGTTGGAACTGAGCCCGGTAATCGTCTGGTCTTTTGTACAGACGCTCAGCTGCCCCTGTTCAAGGAGACTGCGGGGAATATTGTCCAGCCAGAGACTTTGTTTGCGCTCGGGTAAGGAATCGATAGCATGCATAGAGATGTCTTTCAGAAAATGCCATGGCGTTTTCTGAATGGATCAGCAGCAGCCGGCAAACTGAAACGATACGCCGATAGCGATGCGGCCTCAGTTCGTCATCGCACCAATGGGTATGAACTAAAGCCTGTTTCGCCGAGAGGCCTGATCCGTGGAGTGCAATACCATTGCATCCCATACGCATCAACCTAAGCCGGTCTCGTCGAAGATTCGTAGGGTGCAATGGAATTGCACCGGGCGTTCATTATCCGCGAGCTGGTGCAATAGAATTGCACTCTACGAATCTGTTTTTTATGAGATTCGTTAAGTTGATGCATATGGGGTGCAATGCCATTGCACCGGGCGCTCAGAATCCGCGAGCTGGTGCAATAGTATAAGGAGTGTTCGCCTGCATGCGAACTACATGATTCAGGTATTGAGAAGCGAAAATCAACATTCATGAGTGCTTACCAGATGAACACGAAACCGAGCGCAGACCCGGTCGTGTCTCTGCCAGCAGGCAACCGTTCGTGTCATATCAACAGGTGATGAGTGCGGCACAGACCATCATAGACAGTAAGAAGAATAGCCACGGCGACGATATCCCGACTTGAATGGCGTCATGAGGTCGTGGCCGACTGATTCACCGCGTTGACCTGTCATTCGCGCAGAGCTGTAACGAGACTCAGGCAATAAATCATCAACCAGTTCAACTCACATCGGCACCGACTTATTTCCGGCAATCGCCGTCTGCTCGGCAACCCGCAGCGCCGCGTCCAGCGCATCCATAAATTCATATACCCGGATCGGCTTGGTCAGATAGCGGAAAAATCCCGCTTCCATCGCCTTGGCAATATCGTGCGGCACCGCGTTGGCTGACAGTGCCATCACGGGTATATGCGCCGTTCTTGGATCCATGCGCAGGATTTTGACGGCCTCAATGCCACTGATGCCGGGCAAATTGATATCCATCAGAATCACATCCGGTAAATGCGTTTGCGCCATTTTGATGCCGCCCGGACCGTCGATGGCGGTAATGAATTTTAAATCCTTGCGTCGTGCAATAAGCTGTTCAACCAGCGCCAGATTGGCCGGATTGTCTTCCACGTACAGCAGCGTGTGCAAGAACCGGTGCTCGGATTCCAGCGATTTCATGTCAGTCGATTCGGCATCATCACTGCAGAAATATTCCAGTTCCGGTGCCGATGAAGCCTGCAACTCAAACCAGAATTCGCTGCCCACACCAATGACGCTGTTGACTCCAATGACACCATCCATCAGTTCGACCAGCTGCTTGGTCACGACCAGACCGATGCCGGAACCCTCTTCCTTGCCGGCTTCACGCCCGAGGCGATTGAAAGGCTGAAATAACTGCGCCAGCTGTTCAGGGGCCAGGCCTGATCCGGTGTCTTTGACACTGACCCGCACCCGGTCTTTTTTACCCATCGAGCATTCCACCACGACGGATCCGCCAGCCTTGTTATATTTGATTGCATTCGAGAGCAGGTTGATGATGACCTGTTTGACCCGGGTACGGTCAGCATGCACAAAAAACAGATTATCAAGGCGCGGAAAATGCAGTTTGATACCGCGCTTGTAGGCCTGTGGTTCGATCATCGACTGACAATCCTGCAACACTTCATTGATCGACATCGATTCCAGCGACATCATCATTTTTCCTGATTCAATCATCGACAGATCCAGTATTTCGTTGATCAGGCGCAGCAAATACCAGCCGGCCTGGGTAATCTGGTCGATCGACATTTTTTGGGCGGCAGAAGGCGGCGGATTATCCGACGCCATCAACTGGGCAAAGCCCAGTACCACGTTTAACGGCGTGCGTAATTCATGGCTCATGCTGGACAGGAAATCCGACTTGGCCTGATTGGCCCGCTCAGCGACTGCCTTGGCATTTTCCAGTTCGACGTTGTATTCCTGCAGTGTGTGTTCGAACTGTTTGAGATAGGTAATATCGCGTGCTGAAGCAAATACGCCAAGCAGTTCCTGGTCACGGTTATACAGCGTCGAAGCGTTATACGACACCACCGTCTCTTTACCTTCGCGGGTACGCACGGTCAGTTCATAATTGCTGACTTTGGCCTCGCGCAATACCTGCTGAATGCCCAGTTCCGCCCGATTGGGATCAGTAAAATAATTTTTGAACGGCGTACCGATCAGTTCATCCCGTTCACAACCAGTTAATGCTTCCATCTGTCGGTTAACATCCGTAATCACGCCGCAGGGATCGGTGGTGATTATGGGGTCCACATTTGATTCAATCAGTGATCGGGTATAAAACTGCTGGTCACGCAATTTCTGGTCCAGCAGCGCCTGTTCGGCCTCCACCTGTTTTCTGGCGGTGTTGTCGGTGCCTATCAGCAGGTAACCGATAATCTGATCATGCGCGTCGCGCAGCGCGGTTACCGACACGATGGCGGGAAAGCGACTGCCATCTTTTCTGACATAGGTCAGTTCATAAATATCTTCAATCCCGCGCGACGCCTTAAACACCAGCGCTTCAAAACCAGGGGTGATCGTCGTGCCCAGTTCGGTACTCAGCGATTCGGCACGGGCGATGACTTCAGCCGGATCAGAAATATCTGCCGGCGTAATTTTGTTGACGACTTCGGCCGCAACATAGCCCAGCATGCGTTCGGCACCCACATTGAAAATCTGGATGACACCTTTGGAATCGGTCGCGATGCTGGAAAAATTGGCGCTGTTAAAGATCGCATCCTGTAACGCGCCTGCTTCGATCAAAGATTGTCTTTCGTGCATTACGTTCTCTCCTGCTGCTGTTTTTTGCTTTGTTGACATAAATCCAGACTTACATACAACCCGGTATAAATTGGTACTTCCAACAGGCGGAATACTGGAAATCGATTGCAGCAAACAACCTGAACAGCAAACACCGTTCGCAGGGTGCAATACCATCGCACCAAATCGGTCTATTCCGGCAATGGTGCAATGGCATTGCACCCTACGAACCCGGTGTTCCAGTAAGACGAGACTGCGTTGATGCAAATGAGGTGCAATGCTATTGCACCTCACATAACAACATTATTTTTTAATACGTGAGATTTTGGTACCTTCAATACTCAGGCTGACCATCAGACCCTTTTGATCAAAGATGAACGCATAAGCATCATCTTTTAAGGTAGTGGAGGACAGGTTTTTAGCCACACCTTCATTGACGACCACAACACTTGGACCGACGCCGATTTCCCAGCCCTGTGATTTCTCCAGATACTTGATCGCTTTATCGTTCATCAGGAATACCACATAACCATAGGATTCCGCGCCAGCCTGCCAGCCCCACGATGCTGTCACCGAATTGAAGTAGCCGGAAAATGTCGATCCCTTGTTTAATACACCTTCACCATAAGCGCCGCCAAAGATAAAACCAGCCTTGACGATGCTTGGGAAAATCAAAATTGCCTTGGCGCTTTTACCGATCACTTCGGCAGTCGGATTGGTTTTGTACAGATTCTGCAAAGCGATGCTGGAGGTTTGCTGCAATGCTTCTTCACCGGCGGCCATGGCGCCGCTGCTGAAAGTTGCCAGGCTCAGTACTGTAGCGGCTGCAATCATGACCTTGCCGATAATTCGTTTCGTGTTATTCATTTGATTTCCTTATTGAAATGTGCGCCAAATTGCGCCTTTGTTGCGTACCAGACTGCTTAATTTCTATCCAGGAACCGTTGCGGACTGTCTGTTTTCTTAATGGCTCCAGGTTCGTTACTGGCGATTTCATTTTCTTCAATATCACCACTGAACAGTTTGAAAAATTCTGTCTGCAGCCGGCTGCCTATTGAGGAAGCCATTATTACCAATTGTTCCGCATCCATTTTCTATTCCAGTCACAGTCATATTCAACAAATTGAATCCCGAAGCCCAACCTTAATTCAGAAACCGGCCTGATTCTGTGCGCGAGCGCACTTAGCGGCAAACGGGTTGATGATCGCTGGGAGGGCTAACGAACAGATGGCTTTCCGACAAGTTCGGGAGCATATCTTGAACATGCAGTCGCTAAGGATGGTGAATAATCAGCGCAACGTGAAATTGTCACTTTAAACAGCGCAGTGCTATTGCATCCGGCGTATAGCACCTGGCGCGCAGGGTGCAATGCCATTGCACCACTTCCGTAGAACTTAGCGTCATCGTATTTCACCGCCAACGTCGAAAAAAAACACAAAGTGTGCCAGCGAACAGACCGGGTACAACGTCCTCGCTAAAATCGGCACACTGATTAACAAAGGAGAAAAAAATGAAGTCAATTCTGACATCAGCACTAATCATCGCCTCAGCGGCGTTGTTCATTACCGGCTGTACTGATATGAAAACCCCGGCCGCGACGAATATCGCCGTTTCCAAAAATGCCATCGACAATGCCGCCGGTGCCGATGCCGCCCAGTTGGCGCCGTCTGAAATTCAGTCCGCACGGGAAAAACTCGGCAAAGCCAATACGGCTATGGCGAATGGCGACTACAAGCTGGCAAATGATCTGGCACTGCAGGCTCAGGCTGATGCCAAAGTAGCGCAAAGCAAAGCCACATCGGCCAAAACTCAGGCTGCTGCTGACGCATTGAACGCAGACTTGCGGGTACTGCAAGACGAATTGAATCGCAAAAACAGCCAATGACAACCAACAACAACCAATAACAATCGACAGGACCATCATGCATATCTCAACTAAACTGACACTGCTTTCTGCAGCAATTTTGCTCGCCGCCTGCAACACTGCACCGAAAACAACCACACTGCTGGAACAGACCCGCGCTGAATATCGTTCCGCCAAAAACGATGTCCAGGTCAATCAATACGCCCCAGCCGAACTGAGTCAGTCCGCTGAAGCGCTGGACAAGGCCGATGCGGCAGCTACCAAGCGTGACAGCGATGAAAAAATCGATCAGCTGGCCTATCTGGCCAGGCAGAAAGTAACCATTGCTGAAGACGTGGCAAAGCAAAAAGCAGCCGAAGCCTCGATAGCCGCTGCCGGCAAGAAGCGTGACCAGGTGCAGCTCAACGAACGCACTCAGGAAGCAAATGCAGCCAATGCCAGCGCTGCCATGGCCAATCAGACTGCTCTGGCAGCGCAGATTGATGCACGTCAGGCGCAGGACGATACCCGTCAGGCACAGGAAAAAGCGGCACGTCTGGAACAGGAACTGCGTGATCTGAATGCCAAAAAAACTGACCACGGCATCATCATTACGTTTGGCGATATTCTGTTTAACACCGATCAGTCACACCTGAATCCGTCTGGTGTTGGCGTGGTACAGAAACTGGCACAGATCCTGATAGAAAATCCGCAGCGCAACGTATTGATCGGTGGCTTTACCGACAGCACCGGTACAGCAGCCTACAATCTGGAATTATCTGAGCGTCGCGCCCAGGCAGTATCTGATGTCTTAACCGGCATGAACGTGGCACGCACCCGGATTACGTTGCAGGGCTTTGGCGAAACCCATCCAATTGCCGATAATAAAACCGCACAGAACCGTCAGCTCAATCGTCGGGTAGAAATTACACTCTCTGACGCCAGCGGCACCGTATCGGCTGTGCAATAAACCATCATGCAACAATACGTTCAAGAGAACCGTGACCTGATGAAGTAATATCAGTTTCATTCCTCTGATAGTTAGCTGGCCAAAAATCGATATTGATTTTTGGCCTTTTTTTTATATGCATTTTTCAGAAATGACGTCTTGCGCGCTGCTGTGGTCGCGCGCCTACCCTTCAATTTTTCCATACCAAAATTGCTGCCCGGCGATTTTTTTATCACTCCCTGTGCATTTTTGATTTTTAAATCAGCATGAATCTGCTGAAGTCAGCTGGTAAAAACAGTGATCTGCAGCTTTTGGATTGGTCCGGTATAAACACATATCGAGCGCAGTAATTTTTCAACATAAGATGTGTCCCACTGCGCGGCCATTTACCGGAATCAAAATTCAAACAGCCTGGGCCAGCGCATCGTATCAGTGTGATCTCGTCACGAACACAACCAATTCATTCTATTCATCCATTTCAGAAAGGTCAGAACACTGCTTTGCTTCACGGGTAAGGCAACGTATTCGATTAAAACAGTATGCAAAGCTTATTTACAGACCATTCAGCGGTTCATCGTCATCCGAATTCATTTACAAAAAACGAACTCAGTGGACATCGCCACAGCATTCAGCATTCTGATGTTACCGAGGACACAACCCAAATCAGTCTGTCCCTGCCAGGCGAAAGTTTATTACTCACGTCGGATCAAGCAGATTACGTCTATCACTCTATGGGTTCCACAACGCAAGTTGTTGAGAGAGATATTCGCCAGCCGACCGACCGGAAAGAACAAAAGGAACAAAAGGAGAGATGTGCGACACCCATTCGTTTCCATTCACACACCAGCTCTTACTCCACTTCGACTTTCGCTTCCACTTCCCTTGAGTCGCATGCCTACTCTGAACCGGAAGAGACTGCCGTTCCTGCACCAACACCTCATAGCGAATCTTCCAGGCCAGAAATTGTAGGGTCTGCGGACCAGAGAAAAAAAATTCCGCTTTCCTATTCCGAAAGCCAATTCAATCAGGAAATTGTCATACCAAAACTGGAGCTGCTTACTTCACGGTGGAACAATCCCCATGAATGGCAAAAAAAGCGGGAAGTGATGGGGCGCAAAGGAATACGCGAGTGCCTGGAGCAACACAGAGGAGGCAGACCAGTCAATTTGTCCTATGTCGATTTGAGCTACATGGATTTATCAGATCTGAATCTGACTGGCGCTATCATGATCCGCACCAAACTGGAAGGCACGGATCTCACTGGTACCAGACTGCAAAGAGCAGACTTGTCGAGAGCGAATTTGAGATCAACAGTCTTTGTTAACGCAGACCTGACCGGAGCAAAAATTTTTAATGCTGATCTGGAAAGAGCGAATTTCACTCATGCAAAACTGGATAGCGTAAATCTGAAACACAGCATACTGAAGTACACCATCTTTTCTCACGCACACATGCAAGATGTTGATTTCAGGTTTTTGAAATCAGTCCACATTGCATCACTTAACATTATCTGGGATGGTGCCGACCTGCAAAATGCCAATCTGATGGGGTTGGACTTTTCTGGTGTCAACATGACTGGCGTCAATTTGATACGAACGGATCTGCGTGGCGTCAATTTTACCGAAACCAATCTTTCCAGAGCAGAAATTGGCAAGATGGATCCTCTCCGGCTGAGCATGCCGCTCCCAGACGGTTACTTCGATTGTTGCAGTATTCCGCGCACAGAAAGAGTTCGTCTGAAAAACACTAATTTCAGCGGGGCTAATTTAACCGGATCCAACTTCGATGATATTGATCTGATCGGCGTGAATCTGCGGGGCGCCAATCTGAGCCAGTCAAGCTTGTGGCGCAAAGATTTTTCCCGTCAAATTCTGTCGGGAGTAAATTTTACCGACGCTAATTTGGAATCGACAATTATGTTTGAAACTGAGTTAACTGGCGCCACGTTTAATCGCACAAAAATTGTGTATGTCAAGTTCACTTCAGCAAATCTGGTAAAGGCCAGCTTTACCGGTATTGATTTTTCGTCGGCCGATCTGACCAACACAAGGTTGGAAGATGCAATTTTCGATACCTGCGATTTCAGAGATGTAGAGTTGAATGAAACCGGATTACAGAAAGTGGACCTGCACCGATCAAATTGGAACGGCGCCACGTTCAGGTCCGTCAAATTGATGGAAGCCAATCTGGCAAAATTGGATTTAAGGGCCATTAACTTCATTAACTGCGATTTCACCGGAGCCAATCTGGCCGGCGCTATGCTTTGTGGCACGATATCCAGAAAAAAAAATGTAACGAAAAATACCTTCAATAACGCAAATTTAGAAAAAACAGATCTGTCACATACTGATCTCAGCTCTGCGAAGTTTGCCGGTGCCAGAATGACCCGGTCGAATTGCAGATCGGCGCTAATGCGAAATGTCACTCTCGATGATTGCGACATGCGTTATGCAATACTGGCTGGCGCTGATTTTCATGGTACTGATATTAGTCAGGCCATCCATGATATCGACCGCGATACGCATCGTATCTCCAACCTGGACTATCATGAATCACGACCCGAGAGAAAGCAGCCTGAGAAAAAGCAAATGACGTCACCTTAAACTATCCGCACGCACGCGGCACCCATTTATGGAAGTTACCCATGAGAAGTCACCACTGATAAGTCAACCGAAGTACCAACCCTTGATTTCTGTTTTTGAACGCTGTAACAGTCAGCATTTTCCAACTTACTTTTAAGAGAAAGGACGGTCAGCTCAGCACTCATCACACCATCGTGCTGCAGCCCTGATCGTAGTTCATTTATGTTACCTGCCAGCTCACGCTTTTATTCCGCGCCATCTCATTCCAAACACGATGTTGTGTCGAAACAGACTCCCCGGGATCAGTTCGCCGAGGACGTTGCATGCAATAAAACCACTTTGACTGACGTAATGTCCGGCGCGAATGCCGGCTACAGAATTGCTGTGAAACCCAAAACCGTCTACAACATTACTGTGAAGCCATCGGTCCCCTACATGATTGTGGCGAGTTCAGATTCCGAACAGGTTGAGCGCCGTCCTTTGATCGATCCTGAAGCTGCCGAACTGAACGCGACAATAAAGAGGCATCTTGGTTGGAAAGTGAAGGACCTTCACACTGCTTATCACAGTAACGCTAAAACAAAACAGGCCGTGCTGAATGATTTCCATAAAATACTGACGTCAAATAAAAAAGATCATTTTTTAACATGCGCAAAATATCAAATTTTGGATTTCGTCAATCAGCAGGATTTCGCGACCAAGTCAGAAATTTTCAGCTCAGGGCCGTTTGATTTCTCTGACCTTCAATTGGCTGGAATGAATTTTGAAAATTTAGATCTGCGAGGAACAAATTTTTCAAATACAGCTTTGACTTATGCAAATTTCTCCGGCGCGAATCTGACAGGGGCATCATTCACTGAAATATGGGCAAACCGATCAAATTTTTCAAATGCGAATCTCATCGGAGCTTCGTTCAAAAATGCTCATTTGAACGATTCGAATTTATCAAATACAGATATGAGCAATGTTGATATGACCGAAGCTTCCTTGGCGAACTCTAATTTCACTGGCGCCAACCTCACAAATGCCGTTTTCTATAAAGCGCAAATGTCTCGTGCCGATTTCAGCAGTGCCAGCCTGACGAAGGCCAAATTTATCGATTCGCATATGCCGTGCGTCAATTTTTGTCAGGCCGACCTGACGGATGCCAGAATTTCCGGAAAATACAGCTCTGTCGGTGAAATTGATTTCAGTGGGGCTGACCTCAGCAACTTGAGATTCACCCACGTATCGATTGCAAATGTCATCTTCGCGAAGGCAAAGATGACTGGTGTTGATTTCAGCAGATCTACTTTACATCGTATCGATTTGAACGGTTTTGATCTGACGGGAGTCAATTTTACCGACGCGACCTTTCACGACGTCACATTGTGCGGATCAACACTGCACGGGGCAAAATTTCACCGTGCGTGGCTTAATAACACTGACTTCAGAGGCGCTGACGTACGCAGCACCTGCTTTTACAGTGCCCGTTTATTACGAGTGAATTTTTCTGACGACGATCTATACAACACTAATAGAAATGGCTTCGCTTTAATCGACACCAGCGATGCCAGCATAAAAGTTCTAAGCAAGACCCAAATCGATTCAGTAAAATCGACGCATACCAATCCTGCAAAAAGCAGCGCAACGACACCTGCTCCGTCTATCCCTCCGGCGGCACTTGCTCCACCCATTCCGCCCATTCCACCTGCTCCACCGTCTCCTCCCTGTCCTCCGGCTTCCACGCCCAGACCGTCTCCCCCAGTCACTGCGCGAGCAATCCCCAAGGTCAGCAGTCCGGCGAGCACAACAATCCAGACCACATTGCAGCCGGCAAAAGTCACCTTACCGCCAAAGAAAGTCGAACTGGTGGCAGCCATGCCGCAAAAAGCTGCCCGTCCGCAAACGATGTGGCAGTGGCTCACTGCCTTGCCGATGCGCGTTGTTCAGTATGTCCGGTCACTGCACCGGAGTTTTTGGGGGGGATGATGCGCGAACCTGGGATCAGGGAAGGTCATGACAGGCGCCGGGACGATGCACCTCAGCCGGTCAGCGCCGCAGTCAGGGAAGTAATCTGTTCGGCTTCGTCTTCCAGAATCGAACTCAGCGTTTCGCCACCGATTTTGAAATCGAACTGGGTATCGGTGTCCCGAAGGGCCCATTCCGTAGGTGACTGCAGCGGTGAGAGTGTACTGGCCAGATCATTTGCCAGCAGCAAAACGTCACCCAGCGTGACAGGAGGCTGGCTGCCTGCGCCCAGCCAGATCTGCTCGATCGATTCGCACACGTTTTCCGGCACCTCGAGCGCCTTGAGCACGCCACGCCCGATAATTTTTTCACCGTATTCCATCCAGCCTTCCAGTTCCCCGTCCAGCAGACCGGGAAATTCCGCAGCACGTGAGAGCAGATAAAAGCCCCCGACTTCATGCACGATTCCGGCAAACAGCGCTGCTTCCGGGTCGACTTTAGTCATTCTGCGTGCCAGCACCTTGGCCAGGGCGGCGACCTGGGCGGAATGCGTCCAGAGCTCGGCCGATTTTTGCCGGATTACCGGGTCGGTAATGCCTTCATTCATCTGACGCACGATCAGCGCAACCGCCAGCGAGCGCAGCGGGCCAAAGCCCAGGCGCATGACCGCCGTATTCACGTTGGCGATTTTTGTGCCGGTGCGGTTATAGGCAACCGAATTGGCTACGGCAACCGCGCGCGCCGAAAACAGCGGATCGGCCAGCACCAGCTTGGTCGCGCTGGCCAGATGGGCTTCCGGATCATCCAGCAATTGTTTGATTTTCAGCGTGGCATTGATATTGGCCGAGAACATGATTTCTCCGCGGCTGGCCTGCGCTGCAATGGTGCGAAAAGCTTCTAGTCTGTCCATGGCGATACTCCGGTTGCGACTGTAATGAGTGGTAGGTGGGCGGCGCGACTGGTTTGTGGTGCAATTGTCCATGATTTTTTTATTTCCCTGGCGCAACCGGCTGTCTATTTATAGGCTTTTGCGGGGCGACTGTCAAACTTCGGTCCCCCACTTTCGTTTCGGGACGGATTTTATTGATCGATATGCAGGTAACCATGTTGTGGCTGACTGTTTGCCGTTGACAGTCTGATCGCTGCAACATCCATTCCCCGCACGCCCTGTCAGGTTTCCAACGCAAAGGAAATTTTTTCCCACAGAAACTTGTTTAACGTTTAAAGTTGCGACAGCTAAAAATAAGGATAACTAATGGGACAATCGCTTTTTCAACAACTCACCCGCACCAAAAAGGTCGACCTCACCTACGAAGACGTGCCCGACAACGGCAACCCCTCACTGCACCGCTCCATGGGACTGTTCCCGCTCACCATGATAGGCGTGGGTGCCACCATTGGCACCGGCATATTTTTTACCATGGCAGTTGCTGTTCCCAAGGCTGGCCCTTCAGTCATTCTGTCGTTTCTGATCGCAGCGCTGACCGCGGGTTTAACCGCGCTGTGCTATGCCGAATTAAGCTTCCGCATTCCGTCTTCCGGTTCCGCTTATTCTTTTGCCTATGCGTCACTGGGTGAGTTTGCGGCGTTCGTGGTGGCTGCCTGTCTGCTGCTGGAATATGGGCTGGCGTGCAGTGCCGTCGCAATCGGGTGGTCCGATTACGTGAATAATTTTTTACAGAACACGATAGGCTGGCAGATTCCCGCCGCGCTGCATTCGCCCACTATTGTTCTCGGTGCCAATGGTGCCGAATTCCATCCTGACCAGTTCAACCTTCCTCCGGTAATCCTGATCATTCTCTGCGCGTTTCTGCTGTGCCGCGGCACCAGAGAATCAGCCAGTACCAATGCAGTAATGGTGCTGATCAAACTGGCGATTCTGTTATTTTTTGTGGCGATTGCGTTTTACGGTTTCGATTCGCATAACTTTTTCCCGTTTTTTAATACCGACAACAGTCAGGGTCTGGCCGGCATGGCAGGTGTCACCGCAGCCTCGGGCACCGTGTTTTTCTCGTTCATCGGGCTTGATACGATTGCTACGGCCGGTTCGGAAGTCAACAATCCCAAGCGCAATGTGCCGATCGGCATTCTGGCTGCGCTCGGCATCGTGACCTTTTTTTACATGCTGGTGGCCGTGGCCGCAGTCGGCGCTCAGCCGGCCGCCAAATTTGTCGGTCAGGAAGCCGGACTGGCGGTGATTCTTCAGGACGTGACAGGCCATGCCTGGCCGGCCGTCGTGCTCTCAGCCGGTGCGATCATTTCGGTATTCAGCATTACGCTGGTGTCGATTTATGGCCAGACGCGGATACTGTACGCCATCAGTCGCGACGGACTGGCGCCCGGCGTATTCAGAAAAGTGCATCCAAAATCGTTCGTCCCGGTCAGCAACACCGTCATCGTCAGCGTGGTCGTGGCGATTGTGGCGGCCATGGTTGACGCCAACTTTCTGTGGGACATGGTCAGCATGGGCACTCTGACCGCCTTCATCATCGTAGCGATTGCCGTTCCCATCATGCGTCACAAAAGTGACAAGGGCGTGCGCGGCGGATTCCGGGTGCCGTTTGGCCCCTATTTGGTACCGGTGTTAAGCATTCTGGCCTGTGTCTACATCATGAAAGACCTGTCCGATCTGACTTTCAGAGTCTTTGCCATCTGGATGACGGTATTTATTGCGCTGTATTTTGTGTATGGCCGCACCCATTCCAAACTGCGCGAGCACTGACCAGTCCGGTATTAAACGCCATGAGTGATCACAAACCTTTGTTGATTTTCCAGAGTGGCAGCGCTCAATCCCAGGCTTGGCTCAAGTCCTTACCCCGGCAACCTGCCAGAAAACGTTCGCTGCCGGTGCAGGTGCGCTTTGCCACGCAGGATGATCGGATATCGACGCTCGAAGGTAATGTCCATGCGCGCGCCGGCGACGCAATCGTGACCGGCATTTCAGGTGAACAATGGCCAGTGGCGCGCGCGCAGTTTGCAGCCAAATACGTGCCGAACGCGCCCTGCGTCATGGGTGAAGACGGCTCTTACCAAAGCCTGCCGATTCACGTGCTGGCGCTGCGCATGGCGTCGGCATTTACGGTCGTGCTCGACGATGGCCGTTCACAGCTTAACGGGCAAACCGGTGACTGGCTGGTTGAATACGATGACGGCGCGCTGGGCATCATCGCCGCACCGGTCTTTGACAATACCTACGATATCGCGGAGTCCGAGTGATGGCATTGCACAAGTTCATACAGAATCTGATTTTGGCAGGCGTCAAACGCCACGCTGCTCCCCTGCCCGACAAACCGCAACCCCCGCAGGAACTGCGCGCCCTGATTGCTGCACTCAAGCCCAGTCACCAGGACTACAACCGCCGCGCGATTGAATTCGGGCACCGCTACCGCAGTGCGTTCTGGGCAATCTACCTGCTCAGTGCGCTGGCAGTATTGTGTGCCTGCCTGCCGCTGGCGCTGGGCTGGGATGATGAACATCATCAGCTCAACCGGCTGTCCATTATCTGGGTAGTGGCCGAAGTGGTCGTCATCATGCTGGTCGGCCTGATCTTCTGGCGCGGGCACCGCCATGACTGGCAGGGTCAGTGGCTCGCTGCCCGCACCGAAGCCGAACTGACCTGGTATTTGCCGATGATCGCGCCGCTGATCGATTTCAGTCAGTTCAACGCTGCCTCAAACTGGTATTCCCTGCTGTTCAATCCCGAACTCAATGAGCAGGCCGACAGCGATATCAAGGCGCTGTGCGCATCCGTCACCGAACTGTCACGCACCAGCCTGGCCGACGCCTGGTCCGACCCGAAGTTTGTCACCAGTTATGCGCAGTGGGCAGTGAACATACTCGAAGGCCAGCGCTATTATCATCGGCACGTTGCTCACAACCAGCACGCGCTGCAACACCGCGTGCATGCCATCAATGGCTGGCTGTTCGGTCTGACCGCCGTCGCAGCGCTGTCGCATCTGGTGATCCACGCCAAGGTGTTGACCCTGATCACCACGTTTTTGCCGGCACTTGCCGCCTCCCTGCACGGCGCGCTGGCGCAATCCGAAGCTTACCGGCTGGAATCCACGTCACGACGCCTGATCTCCGAACTGGAACTGGTGATTGCACCGATCCGGCAGACTATGGAGAATGCCGATCCGCTGGCAACCACTGACACGCTGCGTGCGGCAATTCTGGCAGCGGTGTCACTGATACTCGATGAACATCAAGACTGGCACATGCTGGTGCGGCCACACCATCTGCACCTGGGGTGACAGGCTGCGCAGGGTGCAATCACACGGCACCGACCTGCACCATTTCCGGCAGGCAGACGGCAAAATCAGCGCTCGCAACCAGAACAAAAAACGGCATCATCCGTTAAAACCAGGCCTGCATCTGGCAATCCAGACAAATAGGCCTAATTTTGTCAGTATTACTACCCATATCCAAAGATTTTCGAATATGATCAACATTTTTCACCGGTTGATCGAAAAATGAAATTGCTGATAAAAATAAATATAGCGCTGTTTTTTATTTTCGCTCTTGGTCTGGTCCTGACTAACAAATTTGCTGAAACCATCCTGCAGGAAAACGCCAAACGGGAAGTGCTGACGCACGCAAGGCTGATGATGGAAGCAGCCATGACAGCACGCAACTACACCACAAAAGAAATCAAGCCGCTGCTGACCGACATGCTGGCCACCAAATTTCTGCCGCAGTCAGTCCCGTCCTATGCCGCGACACAGAGTTTTCTGAATCTGCGCGAAAACTATCCGGATTACACCTACAAAGAAGCTACCCTGAACCCGACCAATCCGCGCGACCGGGTCGTTGAGTGGGAATCAGACATCGTGCAAAACCTGCGTGACCACCCGTCCAACAAAGAATTTGTCGGCGAACGCCAGACTGCAACCGGCCCTTCACTGTTTCTGGCCCGCCCTATTCAGGTCAAGGACAACCAGTGCCTGACCTGTCACAGCACGGCCGACAACGCGCCTAAAACCATGCTGACGTTGTACGGTACAGATAACGGATTTGGCTGGAAGCTGGGCGAAATTGTCGGCAGCCAGATCGTTTCAGTGCCGTTGTCCGTGCCGCTGCAGCAGGCTGACAACGTATTGAAAACACTGACCAACATCATGCTGGGTACCTTTGCCGGCATTCTGCTGTGCATCAATGTGTTGATTTATTTTATGGTGATCCGTCCCATCAACAAGATCAGCAACATTGCCATCACTGTCAGCGAAGGCAAGATGAACGTGGATTATTTCAACATCACCGGCAAGGATGAAATTGCCCATCTGAGCACGGCATTTAACCGGATGCGCCGCAGCCTCGACAAGGCCATGGCCATGCTGAACAACTGACAGCCCATCATGACAACGAACTGCGAAGTGTTCATCAGCTATTCCAAAGACGACAAGCTCCAGGCCGACGCCGCCTGCGTGCATCTGGAATCGTTCGGAATCAAATGCTGGATCGCGCCGCGTGACATCCACCCCAGCGAAGACTGGGCCGAAGCCATCATCAATGCCATGGATAATTCCAAAATATTGCTGCTGATATTCTCGGACAAATCTAATCACTCGCCGCAGGTACGGCGCGAAGTCGAGCGGGCCGTCAACAAAGGATTGAGTATTCTGCCGTTCCGGATTGAAGAAGTGCCGCTGTCGAAAAGCATGGAATACTTCATCAGCGCGCAGCAGTGGCTGGATGCCTTTGACGGCGATATGGACAAACATCTGATACTGCTGGGCGAGAGCGTCCTGCGGACCCTGAATCACCTGTCACCGGCCAGACCTGCGGCCGAACCGCAGGCCATCAGACCGACCGTCCAGCCCCAGGCGGTGCTGCCCGCGCGCGCATCCGCTGCGGTTTCACCTGAGGTGATTATGGCGCTGGAAACGTTTCTGGCGCAGACCCTGGGCCCGATAGCCCGGCACCTGGTCAAAAGAAAAAATACCGACGGCATTTCAACCAAAGAACTGATTGTGGCGCTCTCGAATGAAATTGAAAATGATCACGAGCGCAAACAGTTTTTAAGCAAAACCTCTTCTCTGTCTACGCAATAATTCCCGCTACATCGTGTTCCAGGCCACGCAATACGCCCTGGCCGAGATCTCGTCGTCCTCCGGTATCACCTTGCAGCCGCCGACCGACTGATCGCTGCTGCCTGGCAGATACTCCAGGCACGCTGCGCAGCTCATTCCTTCCTTAGGCTGGCTTTGATACTTCAGTTTTTCACGCATGGACAAATTGGTTTTGGCGCTGGCATCGGTGCACACCGTGATGACGGGCAGCATCATCAAGGCGACTCCGGCAGATTGGCATAGTTTGCGGCGCGTCAGATTGGCGGTCATGGTGACTCCAGTCGTTGTGATTGAATGAACAAGGTGTTGCGGTGCAAAGATTACGCCGGAATGGCGAAACGTTGGCGAATTAATCAGGGCAGAGACAAAAATCGCAAAAATCAGACAATCCAACCGATTTAGTTATTGCCATACCGCAACTTTGCCACTATGCTGGTGCAGGTTAAATTCAGCCTGACCAGGAAAATATCATGGCGAATGAAAATCTTGTGAACAAGTGGCAGAAAAAAATCGTGGACTGTTGCGAAAGCAAACTGGCGCGCACGCTGTCGGAAAAGGAATTGATTTTCATCCGCAACCAAAACGGATTCATCGGTCTGGAAATGGTTGAGGAGAACGTGCATGATTTCTCCATTCCGGAACTGAAGTCTTACCTGAATTCAGAAATCCATTTGGATTTCTGTTCGTCGATCACGATCTGAAGCCCTGACTAGCCGCTAAAGCGATGAACCGGTGGAATCAGGTTTGGTTTTCGAACTGAGAGGGTCCTCGCAGGAAACCGGACCTTGAGCAGAGTCTCACTACAAGTTATCCGGTATGCCATTCCCTGTTAAGGGCATTGTGCGCAAAATGCGGCTAAAAATGCGGCTTACTTCGTTACTGGTCCGCGTTTAAAGGAATCACCACCGTGAATCTGGTGAAGTGTCCCACCACACTGTCGACCTTGATAGTCCCATGCAGATTCAAGGTGACCAGGTTAAAAACAATATTCAACCCAAGACCGCTGCCGCCCTGCCCCATCCGGGTAGTGAAGAACGGATCAAATATCCGGCTCAGGTTTTCTTCCGCAATACCCTTGCCATTGTCACTGCACACCAGCTGCACATGACTGGTCCCCTCCATGGCCGCCGATATCGTTACCACCCCATGCATCGCCTCCGAGAAGCCGTGAATCAGCGCATTCAGCACGAGGTTGGCCAGGATCTGGCCGATGGCGCCGGGGTAGCTGTCCATCATGATCAGGCCGGCAATATCCACTTCGATCCGATGCGGCGTGTGCGCGAATTGAGGCTGAAGAACTGAAACGTTATCCTCGATGACAGTTTTAAGATTGAAGATGCGACGTCGCTCACTGGCCTGATCGACCGAGACTTCTTTGAAGTGCAGAATCTGTTCGATTGCCCGCGCCAGATTCTTGAGCAGCAGATCCAGCCCGATATGCAAATGCAGGTTAAATTCTTTCAGACGGTGCTTGGTTAACCTTCCGGCTTCGACTTCGAGTTCAAACGCCGTCAATTCATGATGCAGACTGGAACTGACGGTCAGACTGTTGCCAAGCGGCGTATTCATTTCATGAGATACGCCGGCAATCAGCACGCCCAATGCCGACATTTTTTCACCCCGGATCAATTCATTCTGCGTGCGCTTCAATTCCAGATTGGTACTCTGGAGCGCGGCATTGACGTCTGCCAGGTCCTGGGTGCGTGCAGCAACCCGTGCTTCGAGTTCCCGGTTCAAGGCCTCAATATGTTCTTCAATTCGTTTGTGTTCCGTGATGTCGCGTGCGATTTTTGATACCCCGACTACCTTGCCGGCGCGATCACGAATAGGCGAAAGTGTCACAGAAACGACTATGCGGCTGCCGTTCTTGTGCAATCTTTCGGTTTCAAAATGATGGATGTGTTCTCCATCGAGCATTTTCTGCAGAAAAAAGTCTTCCTCGTCGATGAGCTCTGGCGGAATCAGTGCCAGTATCGGCTTGCCCAGCATCTCGCTTTCGGTGTACCCAAAGATCGACTCGGCGCCGGGATTCCAGCTGGTCACGATGCTGTCCAGCGTCTTTGAAATAATCGCGTCGTCCGAGCCCTGCACGATTGCGTGGAAATGTTCCAGTGTGTGGTCTAACAGGCGTCGGACGCTCTCTCCGGAATCGACTTTAAGCTGATCGCCGTGATTTTCGTTTTCAATCATCGCTGACTCCCTGTAATGAACCTGTCCGAATCAGATTCGGACTGATTCACTTTTAATCCTAGGCAGTCCCCAATGTAATGCGATGTTTTATCGTCATGAAAAAACATTAATAATAATTAACGAATCGCTTACCACGACCAAGGCAGTGTAGAGCGATCGGCGTACACCGAACGAAATCTGCTGCATCAGCAAGGTGATCGGAAATCTGGACAGCTGTCAGTCTGCAATCGAAATCGACTTATCGATTCGGGCAAATATCAACAAATTGCCGGAACAAAATTTTTACCGGAACTTGACAATTTAATTGCCCGGCCGGCGAATTGCGTTTTTAATTACTGCCGCATCACGTGGACGTTTAACCTTTCAGGAGATTCAGATTATGTTGAATTTATTGTTTTCTTCGCGCGAGACAGATTACGAGCCAATCTATAACCAGGCGGATCGGGAGCCTTATCCGGGCACCAAAATTCCGGGGTACCCAAGCTGCTGTACGCTCAATAGGCTGGCAATCTGTTGTTGTGGTACCGGGACCGTCTTGGCAACGGCAGGCGCTGCCGCAATAACGCTGATTGCCCGGTCGGATTTGCCTTCCAGCGTGAAAATCGGCGTGTTTGTCGCTGGAGGAGTCGTGTTGATGGCCAGCATGTACTGCTGGAAATCAGCCGTGGGAGTAAAAATCGCAGACAGACACTTTGAAACCATGCACAAAATGGATCCGGATTTTATGAAAAACTTTGCGAAGATGCAGGCCGATATGGGCGGATTGATGAGTTCGGTCAACCGGGATACCAGCCCGGTCTGAGCCGGCATGATTTCGCCGGATCACTAAAACGGCCACACTTGGTGGCCGTTACTGATACAAAGCACACCCGCTGATGCGCAGTGCAGACTCACTGAACAATCAGGGAACTATCGGCAACAACACACTGCTGGCCTGCGCACCGCCAAAATAAACACTCTCCGTCACTGCCCGGTAATCATCTGCCTTGGCATTGAAAATATTCTCCACATAGGTTTGCGGATTGCGGTCATACAAAGGGAACAGACTGGACTGCACCTGAATCATGATTCTGTGACCAGGCAGAAAAACATGGTCCACATTCGGCAACTCAAATTTGTACTGCTCGACTTTGCCCGCAGTCAGCGGCTGCGCCCGGGCAAA
>Ga0075019_10000415_pt1 | contig 24608 bp, 19 predicted proteins | sample ColStrG_CSR_2013_FD_71473 | JGI IMG/M metagenome (GOLD analysis project Ga0075019, IMG submission 71473) | Freshwater sediment microbial communities in response to fracking from Pennsylvania, USA - Cold Stream Run_MetaG_CSR_2013 | ecosystem: Environmental > Aquatic > Freshwater > Creek >...
GGCACGGGTGGCAACAACTTCGATTCGAAGGTGCGCCGCCAGAGCATTGATCCGGTCGACCTGTTCTATGGCCATATCGGCGCGGTCGATGTGCTCGCGCGCGGGCTGCTCAATGCTACGGCGATGATCGAAGGTGGTGAACTCTCGGGCTTTATTGATCAGCGTTACACGAGCTGGAAGAGTGGCGAAGGCGCCGCGATACTCGCAGGCCAACGCAGCCTTGCCGATATTGCGGACAAAGCGGTGGCAGACAACATCGCGCCGGTTGCTAAATCGGGTCGTCAGGAATATCTCGAAAACATCGTCACCCGACACACCTAGACCAAGGATTCTCTTCAATGAAATTTTTTGTAGATACGGCCGATACCGCCGAGATCGCCGATTTGGCTGCCACCGGCCTGCTTGATGGCGTCACCACCAACCCGTCGTTGATCGCAAAATCGGGTCGCCAGTTTCTCGATGTCGTGAAGGAGATTTGCGGGCTGGTTGAAGGGCCTGTTTCCGCCGAGGTTATCGCGCTCGATCATGCCACGATGATGAAAGAGGCGGAGGTGCTGCGTAAAATCGCCGACAACGTCTGCATCAAGGTGCCGCTGACGCTTGATGGCCTCAAAACCTGCAAGGCGTTGCGCAGCGACGGCACGATGGTCAACGTCACGCTCTGCTTCTCGGCCAATCAAGCGTTGCTCGCCGCGAAGGCGGGCGCGAGTTTCATCTCGCCGTTCGTCGGGCGGCATGATGACAATGGCTTTGATGGCATGGCGCTGATCGAGGATATTCGGCTGATTTACGACAATTACGCTTTCCCGACCGAAATCCTCGTGGCGAGTGTGCGCCACCCGATCCATGTGCTCGAATCGGCACGGATCGGTGCCGATGTGATGACCGCGCCGCCGGCGGTGATCAAAGCATTGTTCAACCATGTGCTTACTGACAAGGGAATCGCAGGGTTCATGGCTGATTGGGCGAAGACCGGGCAGAAAATTCTGTGAGCGAAGCCTGAATTGAGGTGTCTAGGTTGAGAACAGCGATAAGATAGGGGGTGTCGGTTTGGGGGAGAGTGTAGCGGCTGAAGCGTCCGGGCTACAGAAAGATCATTATGTTATTCTTGATGGACTGCGCGGCGTTGCGGCGCTGATTGTTGTTGTTTTTCATTTGTTCGAGGCTTATTCCGAAAACAACCCGCAAAAACAAATTATCAACCACGGTTATCTCGCGGTCGATTTTTTCTTTGTGCTGTCGGGATTCGTTGTTGCCTATGCTTATGATGACCGTTGGGGTCATCTGAGCCAATGGGCGTTTTACAAGCGACGTCTGATCAGGTTGCAGCCAATGATCGTCATGGGAAGTCTGTTTGGGGCCGCGCTGTTCTATCTCGGCGCTGGCCCGCTGTTCCCGAAGATCGCGTCGACTTCAGTTGCTCAATTGGCGGGGATGCTTCTGCTCGGGAGCCTGATGATTCCGGTGACCAAAGCGCTTGATGTTCGGGGTTGGGAAGAGAGCTATCCGCTCAATGGACCAGCCTGGTCACTCTTTTACGAATATATCGCCAATATCCTATACGCTGTCGCTGTGCGCAAACTATCCAATCGCGGCCTTGCGATTCTTGTCGCTATCGGTGGGGCGGTCTTTGTACAATTGGCCGTTTTTGGCGGGCATGGAGATGTGATTGGGGGCTGGTCGCTCGATGCGATGGGCATTCGGCTCGGCCTTACGCGCGTGTTTTTTCCGTTCTTTGCCGGGGTGTTGCTGATGCGCCTCGGGCTGCGGATCAAGCGCAACAACGCCTTTGGTTTGTGCAGCCTGCTGCTCGTCGTGGCACTGTGCCTGCCGCGATTTGGGGGTGCGGGTCAGGTGTGGATCAATGGGCTTTATGAATCATGCTGTGTGATTGTACTGTTTCCGCTCATTGTGGCCATTGGTGCTGGCGAAAAGTTGGTCGAGGGTATGTCGCTGCGGGTGGCGCGCTTCTTTGGTGATCTGTCCTATCCGCTCTACATCACGCATTATCCGTTGATCTATATTTATACCGCGTGGGTGATCGGCCACAAAGTGCCGCCCGCAACAGGCGCGCTCGGTGGTGTCGTGGTCGTGGGGGCCTCGATCCTGATCGCTTATGCCAGCTTGAAGCTTTATGACGAGCCGTTGCGGCGCTGGCTCAGTCGCCGGTCTCCTGCCGCCTAACAGCTATCACGCTGCCCGATCCCATATCTCGGGGGCAAAATGCTGTGCGCGTAGCGGAACCCAATTCCCGCGCTGCACGGCTTGGCGGTAGAGGATGGCCACGACGATGAGGCACAGCGCGGGTGTGATGAGCGATGCCTCTGGCCCAAATGCACCGCCGGTGATTAGCGGGTCGCCGTGGGTTGTCGTCTGAAAAAAGCCAGCGATCGTGTTGCCCGAATCGGGCGCGCCGAAAATATCACCTTCAGCGAAATTCCAACCGAAATGAAGCCCCATCGGCAACCAGAGCGAGCGCGTGGCGACATAGGCCATGCCGAGCATCAGCCCTGCTTCAATCGCAATACCGATAGCTGGTAGCCATCCAGAATGCGGATTAGCAAGGTGCGCCAGACCAAAAAACAGCGAGGAGGTGGCCAACGCAACCCCGCTACCGTACATATTCTCAACGATCCGCAGCCACACCCCGCGAAAGACCAGTTCCTCAAAAATCGGTGCGCAAATGACCGGCGCGAAAAACATGCCAACAATGACGAGGTGCGGGTTCCAGACAGTTTTCCCGTCGCCAAGCGCATCGACAATGAGGATCGAGCAACTCAGCAGCGCCATCCCAACAAGCGCGCCGATGCCAAGCCGCTGCGCCCAGTGGGTCAAATTATATTCGGTTACCGTCCGCCGTTCGAACGCACGCGACAACAAAGTGTAAAGCCAGCACAGCAGCACACTCAGCACCAACAGCGCCAAGGTGAGCATGAGCGCGCCGCTCCACGAATAGGCGTAGCTCTGCATCACCCCCTTCATCACAGTCGTCGAATGTCGGTCGAGATGGTGTTGCGCGGCATAGATACCGGGCATGATGCCGATGGGGATGAATGACAGCCCATCCATGGCCGAGGTCACCACGAACAACACGACAAAATGGAGATAACGGAACGCCCATATTTTGCGCCAGATTGATACCTGCGCTGGGTCAGTTTTCGGTGTTAGGTTTTCGGTCATGAAGTGCTCCGCCCAAATCGTATTGCTGGGATACTACTCGTATGCCTCTCCGCGCCAAGGGCATTGCCGCGCGCGGCGCTTAAAACCCTCCGCTCAATGAGGGCGGGCCGATATGCTCAGCAAAGCGCGCGAGCGCATAGCGGTCGGTCATCCCAGCGATAAAGTCCGAGATATGTCGTGCGCGGTCGGGCTCGGTTTCGGGCAGACGCCCCCGCCAATCATCGGGGAGGTGCTGCGGCGCGCTATGATAGAGATCAAACAACGCGCTCACCACGTGGCGCGCTTGCGTCTGCAACTTTTTCACCGGCGGCGAGCGGTAGAGCTTGGCGTAGAGCATCGCCTTTACGGCCCGCTCGTGCTCGGCCATGTCGGCAGAAAAGCCAATGAGCGGCCGCCCATAGCCGCGCACATCGTCAACCGAGCGCGGCGCGGCGGCGGTGATGTTGGCTGCGCTGGTCGCGACGAGGTTATTGACCATCTGACCAATCATATCGCGGATTAGCTCACGCACCTGGGCCTGATGCGCGATACCCGGCAGTCGCGCCTGCACGTTCGCCCAGCTCGCGGCAATAAACGGCACGTCGAGCAGGGCGTCGAACGCGAGCAGTCCCGAACGCAGACCATCGTCGATGTCATGATTGTCATAAGCGATGTCATCGGCGAGCGCGGCAACTTGCGCCTCCAGACTGGCGTAGCTCGTCAGCCGCAAATCGTGCTGCGCGTTATATGAGGCCAGTGCCCAAGGCGGATTCGTAACCGGCCCATTGTGTTTCGCGAGGCCTTCGAGCATTTCCCAGCTGAGATTGAGCCCGCAGAAATGCGGGTAGGGGCTTTCGAGGAGCGTTAAGGTGCGCAGCGTGTGGGCATTGTGATCCCAGCCGCCGAAGCGTTGCATCGCGGTGATCAGCGCATCTTCGCCCGCATGACCAAAGGGCGGATGGCCGATGTCGTGCGCGAGCGCAAGCGCCTCGGTCAAATCCTCATTGAGGTGCAACGCGCGGGCAACGGTGCGCGCGATCTGTGCGACCTCAAGGCTATGTGTAAGCCGGACGCGGTAATGATCACCATCGGGTGCGATGAAGACCTGCGTTTTGTCTCGCAAGCGGCGAAAGGCAATCGAATGAATGATGCGGTCGCGGTCACGCTGAAAATTATCGCGCGGACCGCGTGTGCCGTGGTCAGCAGGTTGGTGCAGTCTGCCGCGCGACTGTGCGGGATCGCAGGCATAGGGTGCGCGCCCCATCACTTTTTATGATGTTTACGCTTGGGTTTACTCTCGTCGGTGCCGGAATCGCCCTTAGATTTGGTCGACGGTGAATCGGTGTTGTCGGTGCGACCGCGCTTGCGGTGTTTGCGCCCCGGCTTTTCGTCATCCGCCGCAGCGGTGTCGCCATTGGCGCGTCCCTTGCTGCCGATCTTGATGACCTCCTGTCCCGCGTCGCTGTTAAAGGTGAAGCCACTCAGTCCCGCCTTTTGGAGCTTGTTGACAAAATCACGCGCGTCCCCGGCATCGTCGAACGGCCCAACAAGGATGCGGTAGGTGCGGTTGAGCGGCGTATAATAGGCATTACGGCCCTCAAACAGCGCCGTATGCCCGTCTTTGAGCTTGGCCCAAGTGCGTGCGAATCCGGCACGATTGTTACCGCCGGCGATTTGCACCCAGGCGCGCGCGGGATTGCGGCGCTCGGCGGCGCGTTGAGCGTCTTCTTCAGCCTTTTTGGCTTTGGCTTCGGCGTCCGCCTTGGCCTTGGCCTCTGCATCAGCCCGTTCCTTTTCGGCCTGCTTGCGGCGCGCGGCAAGCCGTGCAGCGCTCAATTCGCGATCCGTCGGAACATGTGCGGCCGGGGTGATGGGCTCGGGTTTGACCCCATCAAGCAGCGATGACAGCGCAAAACGTGGCTGCGCCGTGACGACCGCCGGTCGCGACGTGACCGCTGCGGCAAGCGCTGGCGCAGGAGGGACAACCACAGCGACCGTCGGCGCGGGAGGCGGGGTAATCGGCGGCGGCGCGGGGGCAGTGGGTGGCGGCGTTGGCCGGGCCACAGCGACGGCGACAGGCGCACGTTCTATGGGCTGCGGCGGTGGTGGTGTGATGATCCGCGTTTCTATCGGCGTTGACACAACCGGAGCCGGTGGTGACAAAACCGGCACAGGCGGCAGCGATACAAGGGGCTTGGGCGGCAGCGGCACCGCAACTGGCGGCGGCGTGGTTGGCACCGCAACTGGCGGCGGCGCAGGTGTCGGGATCGGTGCGGGGAGAACCGCTCGCGGGGCGCTAGCCAACGGCACAGGTGCTGCAACCGGCGGACGCACCGGAGCGGCCACCGCAATCTGTGTGGGCGTGATCACATTGCTGGGAATGGCAACCGCAGCACGCACATCCTCGGGCATTGCGCCATAAGTCACTGCACGCGCGCGCTGAGCCGGCGTGAACCCGGCAAGCCGCTTGAGAAAAGGAGCCATCGCATCGGCTTGCTGCGGCATCACAGCGCGGGTGATTGCGTTGGCGCTGCGCACATCACCGTTCATCGCGAGAATGAACGTGCGGTCGCGCCATGCGGCCTGATCTTGCTTTCGCAACAGGGGGTCGAGCTGGTTCAGCGCTTCGCTTTTTTGTCCAGCGATGCCGAGTGAAAGCGCATAGCGCCGCACAAGTTCATCCCCTTGACCGTCACGCAGCGCGAGCCGATAATCGCGTTGGGCACTCGCTTGATCACCGCGCAGATCATAGGCCAATCCGCGATCAACCGCGATCTGGCTTTGCGGAATGCCGAGCGCGATTGCCTCGCCGAACAGCCGCAGCGCATCATCGGGGCGCTCAAGGAGCAGCAGTGCCGAGCCGAGTCCAGCTTTGACCCGACCATCATAAGGCGCGACGTCGTTGGCGCGACCGAAAAAACTCAACGCTGCGGTGGCATCACCCACGCTCAGTGCCGATTGTCCCGCGCCGATCAGCGCATCAAGATCGTGCGGGTTGTGCGCGAGCGTGCGCAAATGATCTGCAAGCGGATCACTGGGCTGGACGGGAAGCGGGGGCGGGGGTGATGGTTGCGCCGCAACGCCAGCCGGTGTCAGGGCCATCAGCCATGCCGATGAAAAAAGAAATGCGCGTCCGGACAATATTCTCATCGCATCCCTTTGGCGCGCGGGAGCAAAAATAACAATCGGCAACCGCCGCGTTAACCACTCCTTCCACCGTTCACCCGGCAGTCGGGCGAACGGCTTCAGAGGTCGGTGTGCTTATTGATTGTTCTGGCGGTTAAGGAAGCGGGGAATGTCGAGCGGATCGGCCTTCTCGCCACCCTCGAACAAATCAGCCTTGGCGTTGCCGCGCGCGATGTTCGACATCCGCTCGAACAAGGTGCCGCCACCTTGAACAACCCGCGGGGCTGCATCGGCCGTGCGCGCGTCAGTCTCGCCGATTGGCTTCGTCCAGCGCGGAGCAGCAATTTCGGGAGCGGGTGCGGGTGCAGCTTCTGCGGCGACTGGCGCCTCAACCATCGAAGCCGAGTCGAGCACGAGTTCATCATCGGTGAACGTTGCAATCGGTGCCGCAACCTGCGGAGCGGCGGCGACGGGTGCCGCGGCAGGTTCGATAACCGGAGCAGTCACAGGTGCTGGAGTGGCGACCGCGACGGCAGGCGCAGCCGCTTCAACCCGCTTTGCGCTGGGGATCATCGCCGCGATGGCCGGAACGACCGGTTCGCTGCGCGCCATGGCTTCTTCTTTTTTCACCTGCGGAAAGGCAAACACCTTCGCGGGTTCGGGCAGCGATTGGGCCGAAGCTTCAATTCCGGTCGCCACGACCGAAACGCGGATTTTGCCTTCAAGATTATTGTTGAACGCCGAACCCCAAATGATGTTGGCATCGGGATCGACGAGTTCCTTGATGTGGCTGGCGGCTTCATCAACTTCCATCAGGCGCATATCGTCTCCGCCGGTGATCGAAATGATCACGCCCTTTGCGCCCCGCATCGAGACGCCATCAAGCAGCGGATTGGCGATGGCGCGCTCGGCGGCTTCGATGGCGCGGTTGTCACCAGCGGCTTCGCCGGTGCCCATCATCGCCTTGCCCATTTCGCCCATCACCGAGCGGACGTCAGCAAAATCGAGGTTGATGAGGCCGGGCATCACCATCAGGTCGGTGATCGAACGAACACCCTGCTGCAGCACTTCATCGGCCATCTGGAACGCTTCTTTGAACGTCGTGTTCGGATTGGCAACGAGGAACAGATTCTGGTTGGGGATGACGATCAGCGTATCAACATTCTTTTGCAGCTCGGCGATGCCAGCCTCGGCCGCCTTGCCGCGCCGTGTGCCTTCAAAGCTGAAGGGCTTGGTGACCACGCCGACGGTAAGAATGCCGCGATCACGCGCGATCTTGGCGATGACTGGAGCAGCGCCGGTGCCCGTTCCGCCGCCCATGCCCGCTGCGATGAAGCACATATGCGCGCCATCGAGCGCCTTTTCGATCTGTTCAAGCGTCTCTTCGGCGGCCGCACGGCCAATTTCGGGACGCGCCCCTGCGCCCAAGCCTTGGGTAATCTTGGTGCCGAGTTGAATGCGGCGCTCGGCGGCTGATGCGTTGAGCGCTTGCGCATCGGTGTTGGCGACAATGAAATCAACACCCTGCACCTGGGCCGCGATCATGTTGGCAATGGCGTTGCCGCCCGCACCACCCACGCCGATGACGCTGATCCGTGGGCGAAGCTCATCAACTTCAGGTGCGTGAAACTCGATCGTCATACTCTGTCTCCCCAGTGGCGCAAAAGTGCGGAAAATGATTGACATAATAATGCAACATCCGAATCGGAGATGCACATGTTATCTTTACGGTTCGTCGCGTTTTTAGAATCGTTCAGCGCAGGTGAGTCGCTATATATGGCGTCGAAGCCGTGTGTCACCCTCAATATCCTGACTTGAGCACGCGAAACAGGCGGCTCCACATCGACTTGGTATTGGGACGCAATACGAGCTGATCATCCTGTGCATAAGCGCGCAAATCAACCGGGTTGGCCGCCGCGTAGCGCACGAGCCCGCCCAGCGTCGCAAAGCCGGGGCCGCTGTGCGCCTCGGGCATGCCAATCAACCCACGGGGCCGCCCCATCCGCACCGCGCGCCCCAGAACGCTTTGTGCATAATCAGCGATGCCCTTGAGCTCAGCCCCGCCACCCGTGAGGACGACTTGACGCCCCACCGGCCCGGTAAAGCCCAAATCCTTGAGCGCTTTGCCGACCTCACCAAACAGCAGATCAAGCCGCTGGCGAATCACCGCAATGAGTTGCGCCTTGGTGATGCGCAGAGGCTCGACTTCGCTCTTGTCATCGCCAAGCGGGGGCACGTCGATCATCTCATGATTGTCGCGCGGACTCGCGGTCGCTGAGCCGTAAAAGCACTTCATCCGCTCGGCTTGATGGCGGCGGGTGCCAAAAGCCGAGGCAATATCATCGGTAATGTCCTGCCCACCGCTGCTGATTGACGCGAGGCCGACCAACATTCCCCCGACGTAAAGCGAGACATTGGTGACGCCCGCGCCAAGCTCTACGAGTGCCACGCCGAGTTCGCGCTCTTCATCCGAGAGGCACGAAAGTCCGGTTGCCACAGGCGAGGCGATGATCGACTTTACTTCAAGATGTGCCGAGCGCACGCACAGATCGAGGTTACGCACCGGTGACCCGTCGGCGGACACGACATGAATATCAACGCCGAGCCGATCAGCGTGCAGCCCGAGCGGGTTTTTGACGCCCGTCAGCCCATCGAGCGTGTAAAGCGTGGGTTGGGCGTGGAGCACCATCCGACCGTCCGGATCAATCGAGTGGCGACCGGCGGTGAGCAGCGCGTCGATATCGCCTTGTTCGACCCGGTGTCCGCCGAGTTCGACTTCGACCGACGCAATGTTGCTGACCAAGCCGCCTGCGGCAAAGCTGACCCACACATTTTCGATATTGGTGCCCGCGATCCGTTCGGCTTGTTCGACCGCTTCACGGATCGACAGTTCAGTCGCCGCCATATCGGCGATATAGCCCCGCCGCACGCCCTTGCTTTCGCGCTGACCCGTGCCGAGAACGTTGATCTCGCCATCATCGCGGATTTCAGCGATCAGCGCCGAGACCTTCCACGACCCTATATCAAGCGCGGTGATCATGCCGGGGGTGCGCGGCGCGGCCATGAGTCAGCCGTCTCCCGCATTGGGATTCGAAGCGCTGTGGCGCTGCGCATTGCCCGTTGTTGTGGCACCATTATCTCCTGATTTGGGCGCAAATTTGATCAGCAAATGTGTTCCGTCGCGTGCGTCGAACCGCGCATAGCCCTTGCCGAGCAGCGGGTGAGCCGCATCGGTATCAGCGAACGCCGTCAACGCTTTAGCCGCTTCGGCCGCACCCTCGGGCAAGGCCAAAGTCTCGCCGGTCTGGAAGCGAACGTCCCACCGGCGGTTGCCGATCCAACTGGCCCCAGCAACCTGCGGCTTGAGGCGCGGCGCGGCATCAAGCAGGCCCACCATCGCTGCCGCCTGCTTATTGGCATCGGGGCCGATGATGAGTGGCACGTCGGTGGGCATATTCTGCGCGGTCACGGGCTCAAGCACGAGTCCCTTCGCGTCAACCAGGCTCAAGTGCTGATTATATTGCCAGACCGCAGCGGGTTGACGTTCTGTGACCGCAATCAACAGCGTGTCGGGCAAGCGACGCGTCACTTGCGCCTCAGCAATCCAGCCATAGCTCATAAGCTTTTGCCGTATGCCCGTCAGATCAACATTGGCCATCGACATCGAACTGGCATCGGTCACGATGCCGTAAACAGTGTCGCGATCCATATGATTGAGACCTTCAATCTCAATATGCTTCACCGTAAATCCCGCGCGACCCACGGCATCCGCCGCGCTGCGTGCCGCCAATTTGGTGAGGCCCGAATACTGCGCCGCCGCGGCCGCTATGGTCGCGATCACGGTGAAGATCAGCACCATCGTCGCGCGCTGAATCATAGCGGGGCTGATGTGCAGCGCTACCAGCATCCGCGCGACCCATGACGGCCCCTTTTTGACCGGGGCTTTGACCTTTTTTACCACAGGACGTGGACGGCGAACCGGAGCCGCGCCGCGCTTGATCTTCGTTGTTTGTGACTTTGCCGCGCTCATAACGCCTCCTTCACCATCGCTTCGACCAAGTCATCATAGGACAGGCCGATATGCCGCGCCTGCTCGGGGACGAGGCTGAGCGGGGTCATGCCGGGCTGGGTGTTGACTTCGAGCAGGTAGATGCCGTCTACGCCCAGATCATCATCCCAGCGGAAATCAGACCGCGATGCGCCCTTGCAGCCCAGAATCTGGTGCGCCTTGAGCGCCATGTCCATCATCGCCTGCGCAATCTGGGCGGGGATTTGCGCGGGGCAGATGTGCGTGGTCAGGCCATCGGTGTATTTGGCGTCAAAATCATAAAACCCTGTCTTCGTGACGAGTTCGGTGACACACAGCGCCTTACCGCCAAACACCGCCGCCGTCAGCTCGCGCCCCTTGATAAACGGCTCGGCGAGCAGCTCGTCAAATTCCTGCCATGGGCCGGTGGCGTCGCGGCTGATCGGATTGCCGTAATTGCTGTCAGCCTTCACAATCGCGACGCCGACCGACGAGCCTTCGTTGACCGGCTTGAGCACATAGGGGCGCGGCAGCGGATCGCCGGTATAAAGGCCATCGCTCGTCACAATTTCGCCCCCCGGCATCCGAATACCGTGCGGCACCAGCGCCTGCTTGGTCAGCACCTTGTCGATGGCGATGACCGAGGTCGCCATCCCCGAATGCGTGTATTTGATCCCCATCAGATCAAGCATACCCTGCACCGTACCATCTTCCCCCGGCACGCCGTGCAGCGCGTTGAACACGACATCGGGTTTGGCCTCAGCAAGTTTGACCGCGACAGTGCGATCCATATCAATTCGGGTGACGCGATAGCCCTTGCGCTCAAGCGCGTCCGCAACGCCAGTGCCCGACATCAACGACACCGGTCGCTCGGCTGACCAGCCACCCATCAAAACGGCGATGTGGAGCGGGGCGGTCATATGAAATTCCCTGATTCGTTAGTCCCGCGAAAGCGGGAATCCAGCTTGCGTATTCCGAAAGTTGTAGCGCGGCAGAAGATGTCCCGCTGCAGTTCGAATGCCGTCGCTTGTAACGCGAACCAAAGGAGCTGGATTCCCGCCTTCGCGGGAATGACGGGGTTAGGCAAGGATGCAATCATAATTCCCCCACGCGGCTTTCGTTTGGCGCTCTGGCAAACATGCCCACGCGCTGAATTTCCCATTGCAGATCAACGCCAGACTGCGCCTTTACGCGCGCGCGCACCTCTTCGCCCAGCGCTTCGATATCCGCACTTGTGGCGGAGCCGAGGTTCAGCAGGAAGTTGGTGTGCTTTTCGCTCACCTGCGCGTCGCCGCGCCGCAGCCCGCGACAGCCCGCGGCATCAACCAACGCCCAAGCCTTGTGACCCTCGGGATTCTTGAACGTCGAACCTCCGGTCTTCGAGCGCAAAGGCTGCGACGCTTCGCGCTCCGCGGCGATTCGATCCATTTCTGCGCCGATGGCCGCAGGGTCGCCGGGCGTTCCCTGGAACGTCGCGGCAATCACGATGCACCCTTCGGGCAATTCTGAATGGCGGTAGGTGTAGCGCATGTCAGCGAGCGTGATGGTTCGCGTCTCACCGCTCCGCAGCAGCACATCGCAGGAGACGAGAATGTCCTTTACCTCGCGACCATAGGCCCCCGCGTTCATCCGCACCGCACCGCCGACGGTGCCGGGAATGCCGCGCAAGAATTCGAGGCCCGCAATCCCCGCATCGCGCGCAGCGGACGCCACCGAAATGCCGGGCGCGCCCGCGCCGCAAGTGAGAGTTGTGCTCCGGCGGAGGCCGGAGCCGAGTTGTTTATCGGGGACTGGATCAGCGCCTTCGCGGGAATACGAAACAGACGCAAACGCCTTGCCGAGCCTCACCGTCACACCGCGCACGCCGCCATCGCGGATGATGAGGTTCGATCCCAAGCCGAGTGGCCAGACCGAGACGTCGCTCGGCAGTGTCTTCAAGAACGCAGCGAGATCGTCAACATCTCTCGGTTCAAAAAGCCACTCTGCCGCACCGCCCGATTTGAACCAGACGAGCGGCGCAAGCGGGGCGTCGTGCGTAAGCGTTCCTTTAACACCGTTCGCCCTGAGCCTGTCGAAGGACAGTCCTTCTTTCGCACCAGAAGACAAAGGCGAAGCCAGCCCTTCGACAGGCTCAGGGCGAACGGAATTGACCAACCGGCTCATCCGCGCGCCTTCGTAATCGCGTCGGCGAGGCCGGCTGCCCATTTCGTGATATCACCGGCACCGAGGCACACGATCATGTCATCTTCGCGCAGTTCTCCCGCGAAGGTAGTCGCCAACGACCGCGCGTCTGCGACCTCTGCCGCACTGCGGTGCCCGCGTTCCTTAATTTTACTCACCAGCGTGGCAGCACTGACGCCTTCAATTGGAGCTTCACCCGCTGCGTAAACCGGGGTAATATAGACGATATCAGCATCGTTGAACGCCCGCGCAAACTCATCCATTAGATTCCCCAACCGCGAGTAGCGATGCGGCTGGCATACGGCGACTACGCGCCCCAACGCACCTTCACGGGCCGCTGCAAGGACTGCTCTGATCTCGACTGGATGGTGACCATAATCATCGATAATCGACACCATCGAACTACCAATCTTCACCTCACCCACTTTGGTGAAGCGCCGCTTGACGCCGCCAAAATTGGCAAAGCCGGTCTGGATCGTGGCATCGGGCAAACCCATCTCTACCGCCACCGCAATCGCTGCCAGCGCGTTTTGCACATTGTGACGGCCCGGCATCGGAAGGTGGATGCCGAGGATGTTGCGCGTGCTGCCATCCCGCGACCGGATCACGACATCGAAATGATTACCGCCGGGCACAGGCGTGACCAAAGCGCAGTGAACATCGGCTTGGGCTGCAAAACCATAAGTCACGATCCGCCGGTCGCGGATGCGCGGGATGAGCGCCTGCACTTCTGGATGATCGAGGCACAGCACGGCCGCGCCGTAAAAGGGCACATTCTCGATAAAGGCGACAAAGGCATCTTTAACGCCATCAAAACTGCCGTAATGATCGAGATGTTCGGGATCGATGTTGGTGACGACCGCGATGGTGCCATCGAGCCGCAGGAAAGAGCCGTCGCTCTCATCGGCTTCCACGACCATCCAATCAGATGCACCGAGCCGCGCGTTCGAGCCATAGCTGTTGATGATGCCGCCGTTGATGACGGTAGGGTCAACCCCACCGGCATCAAGCATCGCCGCAATCATGCTCGTCGTTGTGGTTTTGCCGTGTGTGCCCGCGACCGCGACGGTGGATTTGAGCCGCATCAATTCGGCGAGCATCTCGGCACGCCGCACCACCGGGATGCGTTTGTCATAGGCAGCCTCCACCTCGGGGTTGGTTTTGCGGCTGACGGCGGTGGAGGTGACGAGGACAGAGGCTTCCGCCACATTGGCGGCATCATGGCCAATCATCACGTTGATTCCGCGTTTGCGTAACCCCTCGACCACGTAGCTCTCGGCGATGTCGGAACCCTGCACTTGGTAGCCGAGATTGTGCATCACCTCGGCTATGCCCGACATGCCGATGCCGCCAATGCCGACGAAGTGGACGATCCCGATATCTGTAGCGACGCCTCTCATATGCCGGCTCCTGCGAGTTTCGTTGTGGGCTGCGAAGGAGATCGCGCGCCGAGCCCGTCGATGACCGGTGCGCGGCCCAGGCTTTCGACCAAATCAGCAAGGGCTTGCGTGGCATGGGGGCGGCCCACGCTGCGCGCGCGCGCGGCGGCATTCGCGAGCGCTTCGGGTTCCAAACCCAGCTTTTGCATCTGCTTAGCAAGTTCAATCGGGGTAAAATCGCTCTGCATGATCGCACGCGCACCCCCGGCCGCCACCATCTCGCCCACATTATAGGTCTGATGATCGTCCATTGCGGAGGGCAGCGGCACGAGGATCGCGGGGCGGCCGGCACAGGTCAACTCGGCGATCGTTGAAGCTCCCGCGCGCGCGATAACCAGATGCGCCCAGCCGAGCCGTTCAGGCATATCGCTGATATAGGTCGCGAGATCTGCTGGGATGCCGAGCCTGGCGTAGGTGGCGCGAACGCGCTCAATATCTTCGGCGCGGCACTGCTGCGTCACCTGCATCCGACGGCGGAAATGAAGCGGCAGCATCGACAACCCGTCTGGCACGACCTCGCTCAACACATTGGCCCCTTGCGACCCCCCCGTCACGAGGACACGAAAGATGCCCTCGGCATCAAGCGCGGGATAGGGTTGCTCGCGCAACGCCACAATTTCGGGCCGCACAGGATTGCCAATCAGATGAACTTTGGCCTGCGCGGACGCGGGTAGCCGCTTGATCTGCGGGTAGGCCGTCGCAATGGCCGCAACTTTGTTCGCCACCTGCCGGTTGACCCGACCGAGCACGGCGTTCTGTTCATGCACCGCAGTCGGGATGCGCAGTCCAAAGGCGGCGAGAAGCGCGGGGTAAGCTGGATAGCCGCCAAATCCGACCACTGCGCTCGGCGCGCATTCCTGATACAGCCGCCGCGCCGCATTCCGCCCAGCCCAGATCGCGCGCACGCCGGGAGGCCAGCTCAACGGGTTCTTGGTGATCCGTCCGGCGGGGATGATGTGCATGTCCATCTGCGGGCACAGGCCCGGGATTTTGGCTCCGCGCGCATCGGTGATCAGCGCCACCTTGTGGCCCCGCGCGATCAACTCCTCGCCCAGCGCAGATGCGGGCATCAAATGCCCTCCGGTGCCACCAGCTGCCAAAACGAAATGACGCGTCACGCTCATCTTTTGTTCCATTTCACGACATAGGGCGAGCGGGTGAGATAGGGGTTCCGCCGCGTGAAGACCAACAACAGCCCGAAGCCCGCACATAGCGCGATCATCGAAGAGCCACCATAGCTGATGAAGGGCAGCGTCATCCCCTTTGAGGGGGCAATCCCCGTGTTCACCGCAATGTTGATGAGCGCCTGAAAGCCCAACTGCGTCGTCAGTCCGGCGGCGGCGAGCAGCTTGAAATGATCTTCTTCGTCAAGCAGCCGCAGAAAAACGCGAACGACGATGGCGAGAAAGAGCGCGGCGATGAGCATACAGACGATCAACCCAAACTCTTCACCAATCACCGAATAGATATAGTCGGTGTGGCCCTCGGGCAATTTGAATTTCATTTTGCCCGCGCTCGGCCCGGTGCCGAACAGCCCTCCGGCAATGATCGTCGCATGCGCGCTATCGGTCTGATACGTGTCGCATTTTTGGTGAATGTCCTGGCAAATGCCGAGGAAGTTGTTGATCCGCTGCGTCGCCACTGGGTAGAACAGATAGGCGGCGGCAATGCCAACCGCGCCAAATCCCAACAACGCCCCAATCGCGCGCGCCGAAACGCCCGCAAGCAGCAACAGCGCCAACCACATCGTGCAGAAGATGATCGTCTGGCCAAAATCGGGCTGCTTCATCAAAAACACGACGATGATCGCGGTGAGCAACCCCGACAGCGGCACCACCGGGAGCGTCTTGTCTTGCGCGCGCAACGAGAGCAGCCACGCCAGGCTCACAACATAAAACGGCTTGAGGAATTCAGACGGTTGTACCTCGATGATCCCGGTGCCAATCCAGCGTTGCGCACCATTCGCCGATGAGCCGATCAGCGGCACCGCGACGAGCAGCACGCTGAAAAACGCGGCACCGAACAGCGCGAGCCGCCGCGCCATCACCGTCGGCATGGTCGAGACAACGAGCATCGCGGGCAGCCCAAAGCCAACGAAAATCGCCTGCCGCCAAAAATAATGCAGCGGCGCGATCACCGTATCACCCTGCGAGTAGCGCGCGGCGGCGGTGGGCGAGGCGGCGGCGACGCCAATCAACCCAATCGCCATCAGAATGAGAACGAGCAACAGCAGCACGCGGTCGATCTCCCAGAACCACAGCGCAATCGGCGAGCGATCCGCGCGCCCGAGCCGTGAACTGGGCATTCGCTTGGGGCGGGCGACGGCACTGGTCATAAGGCCTCTACGAGTTTCCGGAACGCATTGCCGCGCGCTTCAAAATCGGTGAATTGATCGAGCGAGGCGCAGGCGGGGGAAAGCAGCACCGTCTCGCCGGGTTGAGCGGCGGCGGCGGCGGCGTGCACAGCATGATCAAGCGTGTCTGACGGCGTCACCAGCATATGTGACATCAGCAGCTTGGCGAACATCGGGCCCGCCTCGCCAATGGTGTAGGCGGCGCGGACATGGCCGAAATGCGGCGCGCAATCATCGAGGGTGTCGGTCTTGGCCTGTCCGCCGAGAATCCAGTGGATGGCGGGGTAAGCCGCAAGTGCGGGCGCGGTGGAGGTGGGGTTGGTGGCTTTGGAATCGTTGACGTAAAGGACACCGTTGCGGGTCCGGATGCGCTCCATCCGGTGGGGGAGGCCAGTGAAGCTGGCGAGCGCGGCATCAATCGTCGGCTCGGCAACGCCAAGCGCTTGCGCGGTTGCAATCGCCGCAAGCGCGTTCTGTGCGTTATGCGGGCCTTGCAGCGACGACCACTGCGACTGATCCATACAGCCTCCCGCCGCGATCCGTTGCACGCGCGCTTTGGCCTGTGCTGAAATCTCATAACTTGGGGTATCATTGATGCAGATGATCGCTTCGTGTCCCGCCGACTGCATCTCAAACAACCGCGCCTTACTCGCGGCATAGCCCGCAAACCCATCATAGCGATCCAAATGATCGGGCGTGATGTTGAGCAGCGCCGCCACATCACAATCGAGGCTGAAGGTGAGGTCTATCTGGTAGCTCGACAGTTCGAGCACATAGACGCCACCTGCGGGCAGCGGATCACGGCCCAAAATCGGCAGGCCGATGTTGCCACCCATCAGGCTGGGCACGCCTGCGGTTTGCAGGATATGGTGGATCAGCGCGGTCGTCGTCGATTTGCCATTGGTGCCAGTGATGCCGACGACCTTGTGCGCGGGCAGTTCGGCGCGCGCTTGCGCGAACAGTTCGATGTCGCCGATAATCGGGACGCCGTATTTCGCTGCATGTGCCGCAATCGGGTGGCAGTTGAGCGGCACACCGGGGGAGACGATGACGGCTTCGTAGCCAGTAAGGTCAAGCACGAGCGGGTCGGCGAGGGTGAGGTGCTCCTGCGCAGGCAGGAGCCCAGAAACTTGGCCACTGACAGAAGAACTAGGCTCCTGCCTGCGCAGGAGCACAGCGTTTCTTGCCGTCTCATTCACATCCCATGCGGTCACCTGCGCGCCCGACGCAATCAACGCCGCAACAGTTGCAGCGCCACTCCGCGCCAACCCCAGCACCGCATAGCGTTTTCCGCGCCAGAGTGAGCAGGTAATCACCGCAGCTTCAACGTGCTCAGGCCCGCGAGCGCCAGCACAAAAGCGATAATCCAGAAGCGGATCACAACAGTCGATTCGGGCCAGCCGAGCTGCTCAAAATGATGGTGAATGGGGGCCATGCGGAACACGCGATTGCCGGTGCGTTTATACCAAAACACCTGGATGATGACCGACATCGCTTCCAGCACAAACAATCCACCGATAATTGTCAGCACAAATTCGTGCCGCGCCACCACCGAAATTACGCCAAGCGACCCACCGAGCGCCAAGCTGCCGGTATCGCCCATGAAGATGGCAGCGGGCGGCGCGTTGAACCACAGAAAGGCAAGTCCGGCCCCGATGATTGCGCCGCAGAAAATGGCGATTTCACCCGCACCCGGCACGTGCGGAATGCCGAGATAGGCGGCAAATTTGGCGTTGCCGACGAGATAGACGATCACCATATAGGCCACACTGGCAATCACAACCGGCATGGTCGCCAAGCCATCGAGCCCATCAGTGAAATTGACCGCATTGCCTGCGCCAACAATCACAATCGCCGCAAAGGGGATATAAAACAACCCAATGTCAACCGAAGTGCTAACAAAGGGAAAGTGCAGCGCAGTTCCTGAGTGCATCGTGATCACCCAAGCAGTGAAGCCGGCAATCACAAATTCGCCAGCCAACCGCACGCGCCCGGAAACGCCCTTGTGGCTTGCCTTGGTTACCTTGTCATAATCGTCAAGAAAGCCGATCAGCCCAAAGCCGATTGTCACCGTCAGACAAGCCCAGACATAGGGATTATCGAGCCGCATCCACAACAGCATGGCTGCCCCGATGGCGACCAGAATCATCAGCCCGCCCATTGTTGGTGTGCCGCGCTTGGCGAGATGCGATTGTGGCCCATCGCTGCGGATCGGCTGTCCCTTGCCTTGGCGCACCCGCAGCCAGTCAATCGCACGCGGGCCGATCAACAGGCCAATCGCGAGCGCGGTTGCCACAGCACCGCCGGTGCGGAAACTCTGATACCGAAGAAGATTGAGGAGTCCCCAGAAATGAAAAAACGCAGCGACTTGATACAGCATCAACTTTGACCGTTCGTTAGCGCGGTGACGATCTTGGCCAAGCCAAGCGCGTTCGACCCCTTAATGAGCATTGCGCTATCGGGCGCAACGTGTTGCTTGGCCAATGCGAGCGCCGCATCAGCATCGGCCACATGCGCCAAATCAACATGGCTCTCAAGCAACTTTGCAAGCGGCGCCATCGCTTCACCGACAAGAATCAGGCTGTTCACCTTGTTGCGCAAAATTTCTGGGGCCAAACTTGCGTGGAGCAGATCACTGCTCTCGCCCAATTCGCGCATCTCTCCCAATATAGCGATGCGATGGCTGACCGGTTCGGCACCGAGCACCGCGAGCGTCGCGGTCATAGAGGCGGGGTTGGCGTTATAACTTTCGTCAATGAGCGTCACCGCGCCGCCGCCTTCAAGCTTGATGCGGTGCCGCGCGCCACGACCGGGCAATTGGTCAAGCTCGCCCAACGCCAGACCGGCGGCGGTCAGATCGCCCTGCACCGCCTCAACAGTCGCGAGCACAGCGAGCGCGTTCGATACCCAGTGCCCGCCATGCTGGTTGAGCGTGAAATGGAGTTCGCCCTTGCGCATCTGCGCGGTTACCATCGTCCCGTTCGCAACCGCCAGTTCGTCAACCAAGCGCACATCGGCTTCTGGGTGACGGCCAAAGCTGACGATCTCAGCGCGATGATCGCGCGCGCGGTCGTGGAGCAACTCATAGTGCACGCTGTCGCGCGGAATAATTGCGGTGCCGCCGGGCATCAAGCCTTGAAAAATCTCCGCCTTTGCCTCGGCAATATCGGTTTCGCTCTTAAAAAAGGCGCGGTGTGCTGAGGCAACCCAGGTGACGAGCGCAACATGCGGGCGAACCAGTTGCGCAAGCGTGGCGAGTTCGCCGCTGTGGTTCATCCCCATTTCAAAAACGCCAAAGCCGCTGCTTTGAGGCATCCGCGCCAAACTCAGCGGAACCCCCGTGTGGTTGTTGTAGCTTTTGACCGAGCGGTGAACATGTTGGTCGCTGCCGCGCGCAAGGGCTGCGGCGAGCGCTTCCTTGGTTCCGGTTTTCCCGACCGAGCCAGTCACCCCAATGATTTGTGCGTTTGTGCGTTTGCGCGCTGCCGCGCCGAGCATGACGAGCGCTGCGGTGGTGTCGTCCACACGCACATGCGGGTTAGCGATTGGCTGCGAGGTGATGGCCCCCGCCGCACCTTGAAGAAAGGCATTGCCGAGGAATTTATGGCCGTCGGTCGCATCGCCCTTCATCGCGATGAACAAGTCGCCCGGGCCGACTTCGCGCGAGTCAAACGCCACGCCTTCAACAGCAAAATCTGCGGAGGCGGTGCCGTGCGTCGCGTTCGCGATTTCAGCGGATGTCCATAAGCTCATGCCGCGCACTCCCTTGCAACCTGCACATCATCAAACGGCAAAATCTGATCGCCGACATATTGGCCGGTTTCGTGCCCCTTGCCAGCGATGAGCACAATGTCATTCGCTTCGGCCATCGCAATCGCGGTCGCAATCGCGGTGCGGCGGTCGCCAATTTCAATCGCGCTGGGCGCCTTAGCGACAATGGCCGCGCGGATGTGCGCTGGCGTTTCCGAGCGCGGGTTGTCGTCGGTCACGATCACCACATCTGCGCCATGTGCCGCCGCCTCACCCATCAGTGGTCGTTTGCCGACATCGCGATCACCACCAGCCCCAAAAGCCACGATCAACTTCCCCTTGGCGTGGGGGCGCAGCGCACCGAGCGCCGCGAAAAGCGCATCAGGCGTGTGGGCATAATCGATATAGACCGCAGCCCCGCGCCGCGTGACACAGGCACGCTCAAGCCTTCCGCGCACTGGCTGGAGCCGCGCCAGATTGGCGAGGGTTGTGGGCACATCGCCGCCGGTCGCGATCACCAAGGCAGCCGCTGTCAGGGCATTTTCCGCCTGATAAGCCCCAATCAATGGAAGCGCGACGGTGTAGATTTTTCCGTCGACGAGAATCTCAAGCGTCTGGCCAAGCGCTGTCGGTGTTCGCTTGGTGAGTTTGAGCGTCTGCCCCATCGCGCCAATGGTAACGAGCTTCAATCCGCGCGCGCGCGCCAAATCAACCACGCGGTCAGCATATTCGTCGCCCAGATGAACCACGGCGGTGCCGTCTGGGGCTACCACCTCGCTGAACAGCCGGAGTTTGGCGGTCAGATAGCTTGGCATGTCACCGTGATAATCGAGGTGATCGCGGCTGAGATTGGTGAACGCGGCGGCCTTCACGGGCAGGCCTTCGGCGCGGTATTGATGCAGCCCGTGCGACGACGCCTCATAGGCGACATGCGTCACGCCTTCGCGCTGCAACCCCGCCATATTGCTCAGGAAGGTGGCAATATCGGGCGAGGTGAGCCCGGTTGCCACGGCTTCATCAGAGGTTGTCACCCCCAATGTGCCGATCGACGCCGCGTGGTGCCCTGCCATGCGCCAGAGTTGGCGGGTCAGTTCAACCGTGGATGTTTTGCCATTTGTGCCGGTCACGGCCACGATGGTTTCCGGATAGGGTGCGTAAAACTGAGCGGCGAGCAGCGCGAAGCGGCGGCGCGGCTCATCGCTGGCGATGTGGTGCGCGCCGATGACTTGGGCTTGCGGTCGCGCGACGACGGCGACCGCGCCGGCCCTCACCGCATCGGCGATGAAATCCTCGCCATTGAACCGCACCCCGACAAACGCGCCAAAAACCGATCCCTGTGCGACCTTGCGATGATCAATCACAAAGCCGCTGACATCGCTCGTGTCGTCCGAGTGGAGGAGTGCGCCAAGCTTCATCGCCGCTCACCTTTCGGTTTCCACAGCAGCGGCAGCAGATCGGCGACATCAATATCGGTACCAACATCGGGCATCACGCCGAGCATCGGACCGATGCGGGCGATCACGCGCCCGGCGATTGGAGCGGAGACTTGCCCGGCCGTTGAAAAGCCGCCGGTGTCGGCGGTGCCGTGTGGCTCATCGAGCATCGTAAGAACAATGAAACGAGGGTTTTCCATCGGGAAGGCGCTGACAAAGGTAGAAATATTGGCGTGGTGGTTATAACCGTGGCGCGCGCTTGAAACAACTTTTCCGGTCAGGGGGTCAACCGTACGCTGGGCGACAAGCGCCTTTTCCGCCGTCCCTGTTTTGCCGCCGATCCGCATGCCTTCGACATTGGCCTTTTCGCCCGTGCCTTGCATCACCACGAGCCGCAGCAGCTTGCGCATGATCAGACTGGTCGATGTGCTGAACACGCGCTCGCCATGCGGCACGTCGCGCGCATCAAGCTTGAGCAGTGTCGCGGGTCGCCAGATACCGCCGTTCACCAACGCAGCGTAAGCCGTAGCGAGGTGCAGCGGCGTTACCGCCATGCCATGGCCATAACCGACCGTCATCACCGACGTCCGTGCCCAATAACCGGGCCAACGTGGCTTGGCTTTTTCGTGCAATTCGATCTGCGGCACGGTGTCGAAATGCAATTTGGTGAACATCGCCTTGGTTTTCGCCTCGCCCAACATATCGGCGATTTGCGCGGTGACGATGTTCGATGAGTGCACCAATGCTTCGGGCAGGTTGAGCCAGCGGTTGGCGGGCTCATCATCATGGATGGTGAAGCGGCCAATCTGAAGTGGCGCGGTGGCATCGAAACGCTTTGCGAGCGAAGTCACCGTGTGCGTTTCAATCGCATTGGCGAAGGTTAGCGGCTTGAAGGTCGAGCCAAGTTCATACACGCCCTGCACGACGCTGTTGAAGCGAGCGGGGTCATCGGCTTTGGGCAATCCGCTGGTGTTGGGGTTGAAAACGGGCAACGAAACCATAGCGAGGATTTCGCCCGTATTGGCGTCGAGCACGAGCCCCGCCGCGCCCTTCGCCTTGTGTTTGACCATCCCGGCGGAAAGCTCGCTTTCAAGCGCGCCCTGCACCCGTGTGTCGAGCGACAGTTTGAGCGGCTCCGCGCGCTGCGCGGCATCCACCAGCCGATGCTCCTGCGCGCGCTCCATACCGGTGACGCCATGCCCGTTGAAATCGGTATACCCAAGCACGTGCGCCGCCAGCGTCATCTGCGGATAAAGCCGTTGCGGCTCGGGCACATAGTCCATCGCGGGTTCGCCCAAAGCATTGACGCGCGCGATGATGTCGGGCGAAGCGCGCCGCCGCAAATAGGTAAATTTCTCGTGCGAACGCAGGATGGTGAGATAGTCGGCCACGCTGTGTTCGGGCATCAGCGCCGCGAGTTTGGGGGCCAAATCTTCGGGCGCGTTGAGCAATTTGCCAGGGTGGACGCCGATGGAGAGCGCGTTGATTGTGCGGGCGAGGACCTCGCCGTTGCGGTCAACAAGATCAGCGCGCGGCGGCGTGTAACGGCTCAACGCCGGGTGAGTCGCGTGGCGGGTTGATTGAACGGCGAGCACCACCAGACGTCCGCCTACAAAAAGCGTCGCGATGATAAAAATAAGCATGAGAATCATCAGCCGCTGATGCGCCGAAACCAACGTTTCGTGTCGGCGGTTAGCGGTTTGAACGCGCGCAGGTTGGGCGATGTGCGTTGTCACCGCTTCGGTCGAGCCTCCGTCGCCGCTGCGAGCGCCTGAGTGATCGTGACCGGCGCGTTAGCCGCGACGCGCGTGGGTTTCGCCGCACTTGCCGGTTGCGCCGCAATCGCGTGTGGATCGAAGGTTACCTGCGCCATCGCCGCAGTCGGCACGTCCGCCTTGTTGTTGAGCGACGCGGGATCAAAACGATCAAGCTGCGACGCATCGCGCAGATATTGGCGTGCACGCGGCGCGGTGAGCGCGAGCGTTGCGCCGTTCCACTGTTCGAGCTGACGCTGGCTGGCGCGCGTCACAAATTGCGTGTTGAGCTGCGCCACCTCGTTCTGAGTCGCGAGAATCTTCAGATTGATCGCATCGAGTTTCTTGTGCTCGCTCGCAACCTGAAGCGAAATCAGATACAGGCTGGTGGTGGCAACCGTCGCACCTGCGACCCATAGCAGCGGTCTGAATCTTTGCGTAATCATGACACGATCCTTGTCTGGGGGGAGGGGGTGGCCGGAGCCGATGTGCGCGTTGCGGCGCGAAGCGTGGCTGAGCGGGCGCGCGGATTGTGCGCGACTTCGGCATCGCTGGCGCGGATTGCCTTGCTCAGCTTGGCGAAGCGCGGTGCCGGGGCGTTGGTTGATGCGTCGGGCAGATGGCGCGATCCGACAGGCGTGTTGCCGCTGCGGTCGCGCAAAAAGGTCTTCACGATCCGATCTTCTAGGCTGTGGAAGGTAACGACGGCCAATCGACCACCGGGCTTGAGCACCCGCTCGGCGGCGGCGAGGCCATCTTCCAGCTCTTCAAGTTCGCGGTTGATATGGATGCGAATGGCCTGAAAGCTGCGCGCGGCGGGATCCTTTTTGTCGCGCCCCGGCACATAACCGGTCGCACGCCGCACGATGGTTGCGAGTTCGGTGGTGCGGCTGAGCGGGCGGGCAGCAACAATCGCGCGCGCGATCCGCCGCGACTTAGGCTCCTCGCCATAGCGATAAATGACGTCCGCAATCACCTCTTCAGTCGCGGTGTTGAGGAAATCAGCCGCGCTCATGCCGTCTTGCGCCATGCGCATATCGAGCGGGCCGTCCGATTGGATTGAGAAGCCGCGCGCCGCCTGATCGAGTTGCATCGACGAAACGCCAATATCGAGCGTGACGCCATCAACCGGCGCTGCTGAAATCCGCATGAGCACGTCGCCCATTTCAGAGAAGCACTGCGGAAACAGGCTGAGCCGCCCGTTGTAATGCGCTTCCATGGCGCTGCCTGTATCAAGCGCGTCAGGATCACGATCAAACGCGATAACCCGCGCGCCCATTTCGAGCAGCGCATGGCTGTAGCCGCCCGCGCCAAATGTGCCATCGACGTGCGTTTCGCCGGACGCGGGGGCAAGCGCGGCCATCACTTCGGCGAGCAACACGGGAA
>Ga0075019_10000419_pt1 | contig 24576 bp, 21 predicted proteins | sample ColStrG_CSR_2013_FD_71473 | JGI IMG/M metagenome (GOLD analysis project Ga0075019, IMG submission 71473) | Freshwater sediment microbial communities in response to fracking from Pennsylvania, USA - Cold Stream Run_MetaG_CSR_2013 | ecosystem: Environmental > Aquatic > Freshwater > Creek >...
CAGCGGACCATGAACCAGGCAAAAATTCCGATGCCGATGCCAAGGATGGCGGTAGTGCCCTGCAGGATGGAAAGATCAGGCGGCATGCGGGCTAATTTGTAGCGGCCCGTTAGGGGCAAGGCAAGGAAAGCTTTGTGACACTTTCATGAAGACGGGGTTGTGGTTTTTTTGGCGGGGGTTCTGGAAAGGGGCCGGAGCAGGGGGGCCGCCGTGGGATGTAGCTCGGCCAGAATGCCTTCAATGCGCCGCAACTCCTCGGCGGTGAACAGTTCGTCATTGAGAACGGCAGCGCAGTCGAGGATTTGCTGGGGTTTGCTGGCGCCGATGAGCAGGCTGGCCACACGGCGGTCGCGGAGAATCCAGTTGAGAGCCATGCGGGCCAGGGACTGGCCGCGGCCCTGGGCCAAGCTGTTGAGTTTGTTCAGCGTCTCGACGAGCTTGGGTGTGATGCGTCCGGCTTTGAGGAAGCTGGCGGGATTGGCCGCCCGGGCATCGTCGGGAATGCCGTTGAGATAGCGGTCAGTGAGCAGACCCTGGGCCAGCGGGCAGAATACAATCATGCCCATGCCTTTGTCGGCTGTTTCCTGAAACACCTCCTGCTCGATCCCGCGTTCCAGCATGTTGTAGCGGCATTGATGAATGATCAGCGGCATGTCGAGTCGGTCCATGATCTTGGCCGCTTTTTTTACGGCCTTGGCGGGGTAGTTGCTGAGACCGGCGTAGAGGGCCTTGCCCTCGCGGATGGCCTGGGCCAGCGCACCCATGGTTTCCTCGAGCGGAGTTTCAGGATCAAAACGGTGCGAGTAAAATATATCCACGTAATCGATCTGCAGGCGGCGCAGGGACTGATGCAGGCTGGTGGTGAGATATTTTTTCGAACCCCAGTCGCCATAAGGCCCGTCCCACATGGTGTAACCGGCCTTGGTGGAAATGATCAATTCGTCGCGGTGCGCGGCCAGGTCGCTCTTCAGGATGCGACCGAAATTCTCCTCCGCGCTGCCGGGGGGCGGGCCGTAGTTGTTGGCGAAATCGAAATGGGTGATGCCCAGGTCCCAGGCCGTGAGGGTGAGGGCGCGGGCTTTTTCGAGGTGTTCAAAGTTGTGCCAGCCACCCAGGGAGAGTGTGGGGAGTTTCAGGCCGCTTTGACCGCAGCGGATGTATTTCATGCGCTCGTAACGGGAGGACATGGATTTGAGACTAGAGCAAGCGACAGGCTCCGCCAAGCGGCAAAGTGTGAAAAATAAAACGGGTGGTAGGACGGGGGTTTTAAGAATGGGGGTTTTGCCAGGCGGGCGACCAGCAGGTGGTGCGACCGCCGATGCTTTCCCGTTTGAGCAGGACGCCGGTTTTGGGGCAGCGCCCGCCATCGCGCCAGCGGTGATTGAAGAGCCATGTGTCCGGCGGGTCGGACCAGTTTGTGCCGATGACGCGGAGAGCATCGCGGCAGACCTGTCGGGTGCGGCTCCAAAGCCTGCGGATTTCCTGCGGCGTCAGGCGGCCGCAGTTCAGCCGGGGGTGCAGACGGCTGCGCCAGAGAATTTCGTCGGCCATCCAGTTGCCGATGCCGGGGAATTGTGCCTGGAGCAGCAGGGCCGCCTTGAGGGGAAGTCGCCGGTGGCGTTGGAAAAAGAGGGCGAGGGATTCGATGCTGAATCCGGGGTCGAGGGGTTCGGGAGGCAGGGCAGTCCACCACGCAGGGGTGTGGGGCGATTCCTCGTAACGGATGCGGCCGAACTGGCGCGGGTCGGAAAATATCAGGCAGATTTTGTGGAAGCGGAGGCAGAGGTGGTCGTGGGGGAGGTCCGTGTTGGAGGAGGACTCAGCCCGCAAGGCGCCGGTCATGCCGAGGTGCAGGGACAGCCAGTGGGTTTGATCGAAGAGAAAGAGCAATTGTTTGCCGTGCCGGAAGGATTGTTGCAGGGCCGTGCCGGGAAGCTGTTTCAGCAGTTGCCGGGCGCTGTCGGCTTGAAAAACACAACTCCGACTGTTCACAGTCAGAGCGGTGACCTGCTGTCGCAGCGCGGGGTTCCATTGGTTGCGGTAGAATTCGACTTCGGCCAGTTCAGGCATGATTACAATTTATTATGTGTTTGCTTCTTTTAATTCAGGGGCATAGCTTGGCCCTTGGCAAGGCTGAATGCTTGTTCCTTGGACGTCGTCCAAAGAACAGGATGCATTCAACATGAAGTTCACGGAAGTACCGACGCTTTCCAAGTTCGAAAGGCACGCACTGTCGCGTCCTGAATGCCACATCACCCAGCATTGTTACGAAGCGGTGAAGAAATTGATCGACCCGGTGGAGGTGTCGCAAAAGGGTGTCTTCATGCACGAAACGGCCGCCCTGATGAATCTGAAGGCCCGCTGTGAGGCTTTGGAGAAATCCACCCGCATGATCTGGGCCTGTGCCGCAGCCACTGACTATGTCACGCCGCGGAAATGGGATTACATACCCGATTACGAATCGGCCCTGCAGTATTTTGATGCACTGAGCGATCTGGACTTGATGGCCGAGACCAAGCATCACCGGATCATCTGGGAGCAGAAGATCCAGTTTTGAAGGGCTTACCGCAAGTTTTTGAGGGCGGCGATACGATCTTCCAGGGGCGGGTGGGAATTTAAAAAGGGGAACCAGCGTTTCTTGGTGCCGGAGATTTTGAAGGCCGCCAGTGAGGCGCCGCGTGCATCCGGAGGGCAGTTTTCCAGCGAAAGGTCCTTCAGGCGGGTCAGGGCATTGATCATGGCTTCCTTGCCACGGAGGGCGGCAGAAAAGGCGTCGGCCTTGAATTCCCGGCGCCGGGAGTAGGACATCAAGATCATGCTCGCCAGAATCCCGAGGATAATCTGGCAGACAAAACTGATCAACCGTTGCACCCAGTATTTGCCCTTGCTTCCGCCTGAAGCCAGGGCCCTCGCGGCAAAAAAGCCGATCACCCGTGAAATGAAAATGACAAAGGTATTCAAAATACCCTGCAACAGGGTCATGGTCACCATGTCGCCAGCGGCGATGTGGCCGATCTCGTGTCCGATCACGGCCTCCACTTCATCGGGTGCGCACTGGCTGAGCAGTCCGCTGCTCAAGGCGACCAGGCTGTGTTTACGGGAGCGACCGGTGGCAAAGGCATTGACCTCCGTGCTCGCATAGAGGCCCAGTTCCGGGGTGGGGATGTGGGCGGAACGGGATTGTTGTGTCAGCGTGGCGAGCAGCCATTTCTCGGTCTCGTTTCCAGGTTCATGAACGATCTTGATGTTATAAATGCGGATGGCCATCCATTTGGAGATAAACAGGGAAATGCCCGCGCCCACAAATCCCACCACGAGCGAAAATACAAAAAGCCGGAAAAAATCGATGCCATTCCCCTCGAGGTAGGCATTGACCCCCAGCAAATTGATGAGAATACAGATGGTGATTACGGAGACGATGTTAACCCCGAAGAAAAGGACCCAGCGTTTGAGGCCGCCGGAGGCGGGCTTGAGGGACAGGGCGGGCAGGGTCGAAGTTAGCGAGGCGGCGCTTTTGAGTGCTTCGGGCTGTTGAGCTGCGGGAAGCGGCGGCGGGTTGGTGGTGATTCCGGGAACCTGGGAGAGGGGAATCCATTCCGTCAGGCCCTCATGCCAGGCAAAGTCTTCCGCCTGTACCTTGCCATCGGTCAGGTATGCCTTTATTTCCTCAATCGAATAGGGGCCCAGTTGCTGGTTGTCGCGATAGATGTAGATTTGCATGGGTTTAAAAACTCAGTTTCGGGTTTGTTCGCCGGATTTCCCCACGGCCGACATTGTGTCAGCAATGCGGGCGCTGGCAACCCTTTGATCGTTAAAATTGGGTGACGACGTCAAATAGGTGATTTTTATTGTGGATGGGAGGGAGCGAATCAAAACAGTGGAAAATTTGATGATCCAAACCTGAAAAGAAGCGTGCTTCTGAGAATCAATACGATTAAGATTTGGTGGCATGAAATACCAGTTTCAATACTCAAAGCTTCCTGCTGTATTGTGATAGAACAACATTGCACCAAGAATCATTGCCCAAAACAAGTGCAGCCACTCTATTTATACCAGTCTCCGACGCCAACTGCCGGCCGCTCTGAAACTCATGTGATTCAGGGAGACTTCAGATTTATTTCCGGCTTTATTCCAGAAAAAGAATTCGGAACATTATTTGGAGGATCGTTAAAATCCGATGCAGAAACTCCCAGCGGTAAAGTTATAGGAGTATGGGGAATGAAAACGATAAAGACATTCAGAAGGATACTTCGTGAGCGGGGAGCTTTATTTTCTACCGTTGATTCTGCTCCTCCGAAAAACAGGATTTGCGTCATGACTAAAGCAGCCTCCCGCCCAAAAAAAATCGAGGCTAACCGTGTCATCTACGCAAGGCCGAAGCGCCCTGCGTAATAGCGGACTCTTCAAAATTGAAAGGGGTCGGTCATCATCTTTGGGTAAACGTAGATAGTCTCCAATGCAACGTTAGAATTTACGAGTGGCCCGGTAAAAGCGCATTCAATATCCTGGAGCGATTTATCATATGGTGGTCCGGGGTGGCGACAGAAGTGCGCTCATACAAAGCGCGACGGGGGTCGCGCACTCCACATAAAACAGACCCCATCCAGACTTAAACCGAAGCTTTTAAGTTAAGTTCACGAGCAGGCATCCACTCTACGTTAACATAAGCTATCCATGAAAACCATCCCGCTTCATTTTGCCCGGCCTGGATGCGCACCCGGCTTTTTCATTTGACGTTTTCCCGGGCAGCTTTTACCTTCTCCCTTCCTTCGGGAGGCAGGGCACTCTGTGACCGGGTGTCAGCTTTTGAAGGGAAAATCAGGGCCGATATGGCGGAATTGGCAGACGCGTCAGACTCAAAATCTGATGTCCGCAAGGGCGTGTGGGTTCGACCCCCTCTATCGGCACTTTCCCTTATTCACAAACTCAAGGCAGGGGCCTTGGGTGATGGGTGTATCCCTGCTTGGCTGTCGCGCTGTTTTCTGCCAGACTACGGACATGCGCCGCGTAGCCCTGCTTCTTTTATTGGCCCTTTCCCCAGCGGGGGTGCGGTGTGCGGGAAATGATTTCGGACGCGATCCGGAAGCCACCTATTTCCAGGATTATCCCGACCTCAAACCGATCACGCTGAAGGTGCTCAAGGTGACGGCGGTTTATGCCGATCGTACGCGCAATGCGGTGATCAAAAATTTTCTGCCAGACGAAAGCGTGGAGTTGCTGGCCTATGCGCCGCAGACCCTTTTTGTCAAAAACTCCCGGTCCGGCTACGAGGGCTGGGTGCCGGCGGAAAACCTTTCCGTACCGCCACCGGCCGATTTGGAGAAGCTGCGGGCCTTGGTGGCCGAGGATAAGAAAATCACCGACGCCATCAAAAACAAGGAGGTCATTCCGGGCATGAATTTTGCCCAGGTGCAGGCGGCGTTGGGCAAGCCCAACAGCAAGACCTTCCGCGAGGATGAAAACGGGCGTTTCGACAAATGGTCCTATGTCGATTACGAGGTGCAGTATCAGACCCAGTATCAGAACCAGCCCTATTACAACGCCGCCACCCGAAGTTACTTCAACAATCCCGTGCAGGTGCAGGTGGCGATCAAGGTGCCGGTGGGGTCGATCAATGTGGAATTCAGGAAGGGTCGCGTGACCGCGTTTGAAAAAGTCAAAAACCAGTAATCCGGCTTACTTGCCGCCAAGGGCAGTAATCCAAAACAAGTTGGGGATCTGCCGAACCCTTTTTAGTTTTTACTCCAATCCAGCATGCGTTGGATGGGTTGTTGGGCGCGTTTTAAAACGTCGGGCGGCAATTCGATGCGTGGCTCCAGTTTTTCCAAAGCCTGCACCATCTTTTCCAGGGTGTTCATTTTCATGTAACGGCAGTCGGCACAGGCACAGTGGTCGGTCGGTCCGGCAATGAACGTCTTGTCCGGGATTTCGCGCCGCAGCCGGTGCAACATGCCGGATTCGGTGACAATAATGAAGCTGTGCGCGGCGGATTCCCGGCAGTAGGAAACCATTTTCTCGGTCGAGCACACCTCGTCGGCCAGCAACCGTACCGCCCGGGTGCATTCCGGGTGGGCCACCACCGGGGCGTCCGGATGGTGCTCCCGGATTTTGACGATGCTCTGGTGGGTGAATTCGATGTGGACATAACAGTTGCCCGGCCAGAGATCCATGGGCCGACCGGTCTGCTGCATGACCCACTCGCCCAGATTCTGGTCCGGCACGAAGAGAATTTTCCGGTCTGCCGGAACCTGCTGCACGATTTTCACCGCATTGCCCGAGGTGCAGATGACATCGCTCAGGGCTTTGACGCCGGAGGAGCAGTTGATGTAGGCCACGACATAGCGGTCGGGATTTTTATCCAGATAATTTTTCAACTGATCGGCCGGGCAGGAATCGGAAAGGGAGCAGCCGGCCTGCAGATCCGGCAGGAGCACGATTTTGCCGGGGTTCACAATCTTGGCTGTCTCCGCCATGAAATGAACACCGCAGAATAAAATCACATCCGCCTGTGTGGCCTGGGCGTGATAAGCCAGCCCGAGGGAATCGCCCACATAATCGGCCACTTCCTGAATTTCGGCAGTCTGATAATTGTGCGCCAGAATGACGGCATTCCGTTCGCGTTTCAGTCTGAGAACCTGTTCCTTGAGGTTGGCCATCATGCAAAATTAATTCCGATTGGACGCTTGGTCAATCTTGCCGCCCAGCAAGCTCCGGCCCACCACCCAGGCCACGGCCAGGGTAATGCAGGAATCCGCCACGTTGAAGGCCGGCCAGTGATGGTAGCCCCAGTGAAAATCGGCAAAATCCACCACATAACCATGCCGCAGACGGTCGAGCAGATTGCCGGCGGCGCCCGCCACGACGGCGGCGGCGCAGAGGTTGGTTTCCAGCCGGTTCCAATCCAAAGTGCGCCCGTATAAAATACCGGCGGCCAGCAGGAGCAGCGCCACCAGGCCCAGGGCAAAATTATTGCCCTGAAACAAGCCGAAGGCCATGCCGTCGTTGGTGATAAAAATCAGGTTGAAAAAGCCGGGGACGATCGTTGACCCCTGGCCGGGAAAAAAGTGCTGCAGAATCCAGAACTTGCTGGCTTGATCCAGGGCCAGCAGGCCAAGCGCCGTCATCCAGAACACCTGGCGGGGTTGCGCCCGACGTGTCATTGTGCCGCCGCCAACACGGCCTCGGTGCAGCGCGGGCAGATTTCCGGATGTTCCGGATGCGAACCCAGTTCGTCAAAATATTTCCAGCACCGCACGCATTTGGCGCCATCGGCCCGTCGCACGGCAATTTCCGCAGCGCCATCGGTCAAGACGACTTTCGAAACGTTGAGGACTTCCTCCAGCAGGGTGCGGTCGCCAACCGTGAAGCCGCTGCCCTGCAGATGAACTTCCGCTTCCAGACTTTTGCCGATCTCCTTTTGCTGGCGGGCTTTTTCCAGGTGTTCGTTGACCTGGCTGCGCAAGAGCAGGATTTTTTCCCAGCGGGCTGACAATTCCGCGGTGTTGCCGGTTGCGCGCGGTTGGGGGAATTGCGCCAGATGCACCGAAGGCCGGAGCAGGCGTCCCTCGGCGGTGGCGCCGTCGCGACCGTCCTGGAAATACTGCCAGGCCTCCTCGGCGGTGAATGGAAGGAGCGGTGCCAGCAGGAGGCTGAGTGTTTCGAAAGTTTCGTACATGACGGTCTGGGTGGCACGACGGCGCAGGGAGGAGGGGGCGTCACAGTACATCCGGTCCTTGGTCACATCGACGTACAAAGCCGACAAATCCACCGCGCAAAAACGGTTGATGACATGGTACACCTGATGAAATTCATAACTGTTGTAGGCCGCGATCGATTGCCGGATCACGTCCTGCAGGCGTGTGCGCATATAAAGATCAATGCCGCTCAAATCCGCATCGGGGACACAATCGCGGGCGGGGTCGAAGTCATACAAATTCGCCAGCAAAATGCGCAGCGTGTTGCGAAAGGAGCGGTAGGTGTCGGAGACGATCTTGAAGATTTCCTCCGAGAAGGGCACATCGTCGCGGTAATCCTGGCTGGCCACCCACAGTCGCAGAATGTCGGCGCCGAATTTCTCCACAAAAGAGGTGAGGTCGGTGGGTTTCTGGTAGGTGTTTGATTTGGATAATTTTTTGCCGTCCAGATCGACCACAAAACCATTGGTTAAAACCTCCTTGTAGGGGGCTTCACCGGAAACGGCCACCGAGGTGGAGAGCGAGGATTGGAACCAGCCGCGATGCTGATCGCTGCCTTCGAGATAGAGATCGGCGGGGAAACGCAGGCGGCGGCGTGTGACGGCGGCATGACTGCAACCGGAATCGATCCAGACGTCGAGCGTGTCGCGCCCCTTTTTCAGCTCCTCCGGCAGGCCCAGGAGCCGGGCCAGTTCGGCGTCGGTTTTTTCAAACCAGAGGTTGGTGCCGTTTTTTTCCACCAAATCCGCCAGTTTGCGGATCACGTCGCCGTCGATCAGCGGTGTGCCGTCGGGCCGGTAAAACACCGGCACCGGAATGCCCCAGGTGCGTTGGCGGGAGATGCACCAGTCGGGCCGGGTGGCCACCGTGCCCTGGATGCGGTTTTTGCCCCAGGACGGCACCCATTGCACTTCGTCAATGGCCTGCAGGGCGCGGGCGCGGAAATCGTCCACCCGGATGAACCATTGGGTCACGGAACGGAAAATGATGGGTGTCTTGGAGCGCCAGCAGTGCGGGTAGTCGTGTTCGAACTCCTGTTCGGCCCAGAGAAAACCCCTGGCCTTGAGCAGGTCGCGCACCAGCGGGTTGGCTTTGAAAACGTACTGACCGGCCAGTTCCGCAACTCCGGCTTCGGCTGTGAGACAGCCGCGATCATCCACCGGCGAGAGTACGGCCAGGCCTTTTTGCTGGCCGAGCACATAGTCGTCGTGGCCGTGTCCCGGGGCGATGTGGACCAGACCGGTGCCGGTTTCGTCCGTGACAAAATCGGCGCTGAAAACCCGGCCGGTGCGGTCCAGGAAGGGATGGCGGTATTCCACCGTTTGCTTTTCGAAGGTTTCGCCGAAAATGAGGTCTTTGTGTGGGATGGCCTCGGCCAGACGGGGCACCTTGGCGGCGGCGTTTTTCTGGCAGATGACATGCTGACCGTCCAATTCGAACACGGCGTAACCCAGTTTGGGTTGCACGGCCACGGCGAGATTGGCGGGCAGGGTCCAGGGCGTGGTGGTCCAGATGAGCAGGGCGGTGTCGGGAGGCACGTGCAGCTTGGTGGCACTTTCCGGAGTGAGCGGAAATTTGACATAGACCGACAGATCTTTTTTGGGCTGGTATTCGATTTCCGCCTCGGCCAGCGCGGTCTGACAGCCGGTGCTCCAATGCACGGGGCGCAGCGCCTGATACACCATTTTTTTATCCACCAGTTTTGAGAATACGCGCAGCACATCGGCTTCGTAAGGCCCGTCCATGGTGATGTAGGGTTTTTCCCAGTCGCCAAAAACGCCGAGCCGTTTGAACTGACCGCGCTGCAGGTCGATGTATTTGCGGGCCATGGCTTCGCAGTGCCGGCGGATTTCCACGGGGTCGAGTTGTTTGCTGCCTTCGGCGAGGTCTTTCATGACCTTGTGTTCGATGGGCAGGCCGTGGCAGTCCCAACCGGGGATGAAGGGCACCTGGAAGCCGGACATGTTTTTTGATTTTAAAACGATGTCCTTCAGCGTCATGTTCAGGGCATGGCCCATATGGGCGTCGCCATTGGCAAACGGAGGGCCATCATGCAGGACAAAGAGCGGTCGTTCCTTTTGTTCCGATTGCAGCAGCCCGTAGAGGTCGGCTTTTTCCCAGGCTTGGAACCAGGCCGGCTCCCGTTGCGGCAGACTGGCGCGCATGGGAAATGCGGTCTTGGGCAGATTGAGTGTGTCCTTGTACTCCATAAGAAGGGTTAAGGCTAGACGCCGCGGCAGAAACGGTCAATCTTAGGTGTTTTGGGCGGCGGAAAATCAATGTCGGAGCATCGAAACTTCATCTTTTGGGACCCCAGCGGAAGGCGCTGGCCGCGCTGGAAGCAGCGCCTGCTTTTGCTCGGGGCCGTGCTCTTTATTGGCGTGTTGCTCTTTATCCGCTCCATGACCGTGGCCGCCCCCTTGCGTGTACCTGAGGAAGTGACGCAGATGAAGGCCGAACTGCAATCCATTGCCCCGGTCGGCACTTTCACGGAACTCAATCCAGCCAAGCCGGTCTGGATGAAATTCCGGCGCAGCCCCAAAAAACCCGTGGCACTGGTGCATTTGGATCCGGCCGCCCCGGTCCGGCTGGGCTATGTCAACGGCTGGGACCCGAATTGTTACCAGTCTTTGAAAACCCATGGCCGGGCCCTCACACACGTTTGCCTGGAAAGCCTCTTCGTCAAGGATCTGGAGGGAAATCTGGCCGTGGAGGAATCGGAGGAGGTTGAGGATTGGGTGCATAACCATCACATTGCCCTGCTACTTGGTCTGCAAAATCTGGAGGGCAGCGAGTGGCAGCCCCAGCGCATTGAAAGTCTTGTGCTCGGCCCGCCGGAAAATCGCAGGCATTTCATCGATAATATCCTGGTCGAATTGGAAAAACATTACGCCAACGGGCTCGTCATCGACTGGCAGCGGATCGACCCCACTTACCGTGACGGTTGCACGGCCCTCATCCGGGAACTGGCCGCGCGCCTGCACGCCGAGCATCGCGAACTCTGGTTCAGTGTGGAATCAGGGCCGGAATTTGAAGTCTTCGACCTGGATGCCGTGGCCTCCGTCGCGGACCGGCTCGTTGCGGTGTTGCATGATGAAAACTCGGAACTGGATGCGCCGGGGCCCATTGCCTCCATGGATTGGTTTGAGGGCTGGCTCAAAACCGTCGTGCAATACGGGGAACCCCGTCAATGGGTGCTTGCGGTCGGATGTTACGGCTATGACTGGACGGCGGGTGATCGCGAAGCGGAGGTGGTGTCCTTTGCCGATGTCATGGTGCGGGCGTACCGGTCGGGAACGGGTTCCATCGAGAGCATCGACCCCTCCTACAATCCCCACTTTCATTACCGCGAAAACAATGCCGATCATACCGTCTGGTTTTTGGATGCCATCACCGTCTCCAACCAGATGCTGATGGCGGCAGATTATGGAATCGGGGGTTTCGGTCTGTATCGCATGGGTTTGGAAGATCCCGATGTCTGGCGTCTCATGTTTCATGTCCCGGCCGAACCTCTTTCCCGCGAGGACATGGAAGAGCTCCGGACCGTCGATCTTCCCGGCATGGCGGGCAATGTCGGGAAAGGGGAATTGATCCGCGTGGAAGCTGGCCCCAACACCGGATACCGCAACCTGGCCGTGGTGCGGCGCGACTTCATCATCAGTCGCTACACCAGTTTTCCCGCGCCCTATACCGTCTTCCATCATGGTGCGGAAAAAAAGAATGTCGTTACCCTGACCTTCGATGATGGGCCGGACCCCAAATGGACTCCCAAGATCCTCGATGCGCTGAAGGAGAAAAATGTCAAGGCGACCTTCTTTATCGTGGGCCGCCAGGCGGAGCGCTATCCCGATTTGGTGCATCGCATTGTGAAGGAAGGGCACGACATCGGCAATCACACCTTCTTCCATCCCAATCTTTCCAACGCTTCGGAGGAGCAGGTGGATCTGGAGCTGAACAGCACCCAGCGTCTTTTGCAATCCATCACCAACCGTTCCACCATTCTGTTCCGTCCGCCGTACATTGCTGATTCCCGGCCTTCCACGGAATCTGAAATCCAACCTCTCTTCAAGTCCCAGAACATGGGCTACATCACCGTGGCCCAGGAAATTGATCCGCGCGATTATGAGAAACCCGGCGTGGAGGAATTGCTCCGCCGGGTGCGCGAGCAGCGGCCGCGCGGCAATGTGCTGCTGCTGCACGACGGCGGCGGCGACCGCTCGCAAACCATCGAAGTTCTGCCGCGCATCATTGACTACCTGCGCGAACGGGGCGATCTCGTCGTGCCCATGAGTGATGTGCTCAACATTTCCCGTGACGTACTCATGCCTCCACTGCCCACCCGCCATCCTTCCATTGATTTGCTGGCCAGCGAGTGGGGTTTCAACATCCTGCGCTTTCTGGAGGAATGTCTTTGGTCCTTCATGATCCTGGCGGCCGTTCTCGTGCTCCTGCGCACCCTTGTTGTCATTGCCCTGGCCGGCTGGCACCGCCGTTTCCGGCGCAATAGTTTCGACATGGATTATCGTCCCGGCATCAGCCTGATCATTGCCGCCTACAACGAGGCCAAAGTCATCCGCCAGACGCTGCGTTCCCTGCAAAACAACGGCTATCCCGGTCCTTTGGAAATCATCGTGGTGGATGACGGCTCCAATGATGGAACCGCCGACGTGGTGAGTGAGGCTTTTTCCGACACTCCGAATTTGAACGTCCTGCGCCAGGGCAATTCCGGCAAGGCGGCCGCTCTGATGCGGGGCATCGGGCAATGCCACAACGAGATTCTGGTCATGATCGATGCCGACACGCAACTGCCGCGCGGCAGTCTGCACCGGCTTGTCCAGCCTTTCCGTGATCCCGAAATCGGCGCCGTTTCCGGTCAGGCCAAGGTCGGTAACACCCGCAAATGGCTGGGCCGCTTCCAGGCCCTGGAATACATCTGCGGTTTCAACCTCGATCGCCGGGCCTATCACATGCTCGACGCCATCACGGTTGTGCCGGGGGCCATCGGTGCCTATCGCCGCGGGGCGGTCAAGGCCTGCGGCGGTTTTTGCAACGACACGCTGGCCGAGGACACGGACCTCACGCTTACGCTACACCGCCACCGCTACCGCGTGGCTTATGCGGGAAATGCCATCGCTTACACGGAGGCACCTGAAACCTATCGCGCTCTTTTCAAGCAACGTTTTCGCTGGGCTTTCGGCACCATGCAATGTCTCTGGAAACACCGTGACCTGTTGTTCAACTGGGATTGCCGCTGGCTCGGCTGTTTTTCCCTGCCCAGCATCTGGATTTTTCAGGTGTTTCTCGTGGCGACCATGCCGCTGGTGGATGCCTTTGCCATCTGGTCCCTGATCAGTGGCACCATACCGGATGTTTGGATTTACGCCTGCGCCTTTCTCCTCATTGATTTGTTTCTGGCCCTGTTGGCCTGCCTTTTGGAGGGGGTGCGCCTCCGTCAGTGCTTACTCATCATACCCATGCGCCTGCTTTACCGGCCCCTGCTCGCGCTGGTGGTCTGGCGCTCCATTTTCACCGCTCTGCGCGGCATCGTCGTCGGCTGGGGCAAACTGGAACGTACCGCCGCGCCCATGCCGCACCTCAAATAAGATCGGATGCCTTTTATGAACAATCTTCTCGCGCTTTTCACCTGCCTGGGCCTGTCCTCGTTCAGCGGCACCTCATCCACCAGCCTGCCCCACAACACCCTGGCGGTTCCCCAGTACGGGGTTTATGCTGGAGCCTTCATGGATTTCGGTGATACCGAGGATGATGTCTCCCTGGAAAAAATCCTCTCTTTCGAGGAGTTGGCCGGGAAGCACCAGGCCATTGTGGCCTCCTCCAGTTATTGGGGACAGCAAACCTTCCCCCGCCGCAACCTGGACATCATCACCAATCACGGTTCAGTGCCGATTGTTTATTGGTCGCCCTGGGACAAGCCCTACAACCAGGAGCGTCCGCCCGACCGTTTCAGCCTCGACCACATTCTCAATGGCGATTGGAATGACTACATCGACCGCTGGGCGGACGCGGCGCGCCGTTATGGAAAACCCTTTTTTGTGGCCTGGGGCCTGGAAATGAACGGAACCTGGTTCCCCTGGTCCGGTTATTGGTATCCCTCGCACGAAAACGGCCGCAACAATCCCGATTACAAGGCCGGAGTTGAAAAATACAAAAAAGCCTACCGCTACGTGGTGGACCGTGTCCGGGCCCGCGGCGCCGGCAACATTCTCTGGGTTTTCCACGTCAACAACTACTCGTATCCCACCGACAGTTGGAATGACTTCAAAAATTTCTACCCGGGCGACAATTACGTGGATTGGATCGGCATGAGCGCCTACGGCAAACAATTCAAGAAGAACAACTGGGTCTATTTCCCGGACACCATGAACTACCCGTACCAGCTTCTTTGCCAGCTCAGCCCCGATAAGCCGCTCATGCTGGCCGAGTGGGGCGTCGGACAATTCCAGGAACCCAAACTAAAGGCTGATTTCATTTCCCAGGCCCTGCAGGACATCCCGCGGAAATATCCCCGCATCAAAGCCGCCGTCTTCTGGCATGAACGCTGGGAGAATGAAGACGGCACCTACAGCAATCTGCGCCTGGATTCCTCCCTCGAAGCCTTCCAGGCCTTCCGCAAGGGCATGACCCGGGACCCGCTCTGGCTGTCCAGCCCCATTTGGAAATAACGCACCGGTTGTCAAAACCCCGCCACGCAGGTAATCTCTCCGTATGAAATCCGCCTACGAACTCGCCATGGAACGGCTGCAAAAAACGGAACCTGCACCCAAACTGACCGATGTCCAGCGCGCCGCCCTGGCCGAGGTCACCAACCGCTACGAATCCAAAATTGCCGAGCGCCAGACTTTTCTCAGCAGCAAAATCAAGGAAGCGGAACATAACCATGATCCCAAGGAAGCCGATGAGTTCCGCGAGCAAATGCGCCGCGACCTCGCCGTCCTGCGGGAGGAAATGGAAGCGCAGAAGGAAAAAATCCGCTCAGGCAACTGAACGGCTCTTGACGTAATCAATCAGGCACTGATCGTCGTCTTCAGCCGCCCAGGCCAGGCGCAGAAAATCCGCCGGATGGATGTCGTATTTCCGGAAAAAAGCGCGGTCGCCGCCACAGCCATACATCAGGTCCGCATTCATCTCCCCGCGCAGCTTGAGTCGCGCCTTCATGATCAATCGCGGCAGCCATTCAATCCCATCCACCTGGTCCGTCTTGGCCGGGAGGGCTTCCATGGCCACGGTTTGGCCGGAATATTTCCCGTGCAGATGGATCTGAAAATAATCCCGCCGCGCCGCTGTGATCAGCAGCACCGTTCCGAAGTCGGGGTCGCCGCGGTTGGAGTTGTCTTCCGCGAAATCGTAAAGTTCCTGTGCCGTGCAGCCGATCGACTGCAAAAAATTCAGTTCATCGGGGTTGAAGAAATTCTCCGCTCCCCGCCGACCCTCCCCGTAGGCCTGCACGGCCTGCCGGAAGATGCGTTCAAATTCAACCGTCCATGCATAGGCGTTCATGTTGCGCTGGAACGTATCAGAAATCCGGCCGGTTGCCAGTTGTTTGGGAAAATTTTGCTGGCCAGAAATCCTCCGCTGTTTATGTAGTCTCTCATGAAATGCCGCATGATTATTGCCTTGTCCGCCGCCCTTCTCTCCGCCACGCTCCCAGCCATGTCCAACGATATTGCTGTCATCAAAACCTCCGAGGGCGACATGACCCTGGAACTCTGGAACGACGTCGCCCCCGAGACCGTGCAAAACTTCATCAAGCTGGCCAAGGCCGACTTTTACAACCATACCGCCTTTCACCGCATCATCCGCGGCTTCATGATTCAGGGTGGCGACCCCAACACCAAGGACGAGTCCAAGAGCGACATCTACGGCACGGGCGGGCCTGGCTACAAAATCAAGGCCGAGTTCAGCAACAAGCATCACGTGCGGGGCGTGATTTCCATGGCCCGCAGCAGCGATCCCAATTCGGCCGGTTCCCAGTTCTTCATCTGCCTGGATCCGGCACCCTTCCTGGACGGCCAGTACACGGCCTTCGGTCAGTTGACCAAGGGTGAGGATGTCCTGCTCAAAATCGGCGAAACCCCGGTCGGCCCCAGCAATGGGGGTGAACGCAGCCGTCCGCTCAAGCGGATTGAAGTGAAAGCTGTCGAGATCCAGACCGCCCCGACCGCCGAACCCAAAAAATAAAACACCCCGGACTCCGGGTCGGGAAAAATCATGAACCACCTGTTGCAAATCCTCATTCTCGGCTTGGTGCAGGGCGCCGCCGAACTTCTGCCCGTTTCCAGCTCGGCCCATGTCATTGTGGCGGAAAAGTTGATGGGCCTGGATCCTTCCAGTCCGGAAATGACCTTCCTGCTCGTCATGCTGCACACGGGAACGATGTTTGCCGTGATCGTTTATTTCTGGAATTCCTGGCGCACCCACTATTTCGGGGATGCCGGTCGGTTCTGGGACACGGCCCGCAATGTCGCCGCCGCCACTGTGGCCACTGTCTTCGTGGGACTGGCCTTGCAATGGATCATTGAAAAAATATTTCTCAGGGGCCATGAAAAAGCCGAGGTGGAGCATCTCTTCTCCAATCTTCCTCTCATCGCCGGGGCCCTGACCGCTGCCGGACTTTTGATTCTTTGCTCGGGCATCCTCGAGGAAAAGAAAAAGGGTCAAAAACCCCTCAATGCCATCTCAGCCTGCATCGTCGGACTGGTGCAGGGTTTGTGTCTGCCCTTCCGCGGTTTTTCCCGTTCCGGCTGTACGATTTCCAGCGGGCTGCTGCTCGGGATCGAACGGCGCTGCATTGAGGAATTCAGTTTTGCCCTCGCCGTGATCCTGACGCCTCCCATCATAGTCAAGGAACTGCTCCGTCTGCTCAAGGCGCATCCGGAAATCAGCAAGGCTTCGGAATCTGTCAAAATGCTGGGGCCCGGTCTGCTGGGCATGGCGTGCAGTTTTGTGGCCGGTCTGCTGGCGCTGTGGCTGCTGTCCCGCTGGCTGGAGCAGGGGCGCTGGAAGTTTTTCGGTTACTACTGTCTGGCCGCCGCCGCCGTGGTCTTTACGCTTTCCCGCCTCGGTTATTGAGGGCCGTAATTCACGCAGAGCGCATCACTTGCTTTGGGCGGGTTTGCTTACACGCAACAGGGTCCAGATCCAGAACAGAACGGGAAGGGAGCCGACCCCCACGCGACCCCAGCGATACCACCAGGGACTGGCAGCGGTTCTGGCCAGTAATTCCGTACCGCCGGTCGGTTCCGCGCCTGCGACAAGAAGCGTGAGTCCCAGCAGGGCGAGGCAGGCGGGCAGGGCCATGACCAGAACGCGTCGCTGCCGGGTGGTCTGTGTCAGATAGCCGAGGAGGAGGAGCGACAGCAGGAAGACGACAATGCAGCCGCTCACCTGGAGCGACCCTTCGGGATGCCAGGAAAAAAAGTTCAGGCATACTTCCAACCCGAAGAGAGCGGCAAAAATCAGGGCATTGGCAACAAACCAGGCCAGGGTGGTCAATACAGTGCGTTTCATGGAATCTCCCCTTGGATAAAATGGCGTTTTCAAACTCAACAGGACACTAACACGGATTTGATTTTGACTTCAGATCCGTGGGCGCGGGCACAATTCCCGGTGGCGGCAACAGTCCGCCGGAGACGATCATTTTCCATGCCGCGTCCATGCTGATGTGGGCCCGTTGGATCTGGCTCTCCTCAAACACCACCACAAATCCCGTGATGGGATTGGGTGCGGTGGGCAGGAATACCGTCACCATTTTCCGGCCTTCGCTGTCGCTGTAACTTCCCGTGAGAAACCCGACCAGATAGCCGTTCAGGGCGGGGTATTTGATATAGACCACCTGCTTGTTGGCGCTGTCCCGCGCAGAGCCGCCCAGCGATTTGAGGGAGTCCACCATTTGCTTGGCCAACGGGTAAATCATGTTCACCACCGGCACGCGGTTCAGCAGGTAATCAAAATAAGAAACCAGACGCAGGCCAATGACATTGGTGGCCACCAGTCCGATGCCACAGACCAGCAGCAATGTCATGACCAGGGCGGCGCCCGGGATGGTCACGGTGCCGGGCATCGATCCCTCGGCGAGCAAAAAATCCGGCAGGGATTGCCGGTAGTGTCCGGCAAAACGGATCACCAGCGGTTCGGTGAGGCCACTGACCAGATAATACAGGAAATTGAGAATCCACAGGGTGATGACCACGGGCACCACCACAAACAATCCGGCAATGAATGTGTTGCGCAGCCAGACAAGGATGGAGATTTTGGACGTGGCGGGGGTGTCGCTCATGGACTCAGAATTTAATCCAGGAAATGGCCACAAAGCCCAAAATGCCCAGGACAAAGGCCACGATGGCCACCCATTCCATGTACTTCTCAAGGTAGGGTGTGATGCCGGGTCCGAAAACCCGGATGACGCCCGCCACTCCGAAAAAACGGATGGAGCGACCGACGATGGCCGCCATGATAAACACCGGCAGATTCACCTTGAACACACCCGAGGCGATGGTGAAGACCTTGAAGGGGTGGAAGACCAGGGAACCCGACACCACGGCCCAGAAGGCGTAATGGTCGTAAAGTCGCCGCACTTTTTCAAACAGGACGGGGGTGAACCCCGGGATGTAGTGAAAAAAGAAATCGCCCACCATGCCCCACAGGCTCATGCCGATCCACCAGGCGCAGACCGCACCCAGCACCGAGGCGGCCATGCACCAAAAGGCAAACTTGGCCCATTGTTTCGGCTTGGTCAGGCACAGGGCGATCAGCAGGGGATCGGGCGGAATGGGGAAGATGATCGTTTCAATGAACGAAAGCCCGAACAGCGCGGCCAGTCCCTGGGGCCGTTCCGCCCACGATACCGTCCAGGCATAAAGTTGCCGCAGCCAGTTGGTTTTTTTTTCGCATTCAGTGTGCATCTGGCCTGCCAGTAAAGCGGGTCGCTTGAGCCCCTGCAACACCCGTTTCCGGAACGCCGGACGGCCCGAATCAGGGGTGGGACCGGCACATGCCGCCTCAATTCATCAACTGATACCAGTTGTTGCGCTGGCGCGGTTCGTAGCCGGCCGAGCGGATGCGGCGGCGGATTTCGTCGAGACCCAGACGGAAGCTGGCTCCGGCTTGCGACACCACGTTCTCCTCCATCATGAGGCTGCCGAAATCGTTGGCCCCGAATTTGAGGGCCAGTTCCCCGATCTGCGGCCCCTGGGTCACCCAGGAAGCCTGCACGTTGTCAAAATTATCCAGAAAAATCCGGGCCAGCGCCTGCATGCGCAGGTATTCGTGCGGCCCCGCCGTCTCTGCCTTCAGGACCGTGCCTTCCGACTGGAAGGTCCAGCAGATGAAGGCGGTGAAGCCGTGCGTGCGGTCCTGCAAATCCCGCAGGCGTTGCAGATGTTCCAGGCGGTCATCCACTTCCTCGACATGGCCGAACATCATGGTGGCGCTTGAATTCAGCCCCAGACGGTGCGCTGTTTCCATCACTTCCAGCCACTGATCGGCGTTGCATTTTAACGGCGACACCCGTTCCCGGATGCGGTTGACCAGGATTTCCCCGCCGCCGCCCGGGATGCTGCCCAAGCCGGCTTCCTTGAAGCGGCGCAGGATCTCGTCCAGGGGCAATTGGAAGACCTCCCGGAAATGGTTGAATTCGGGGGGTGAAAACCCGTGCACGTTGACCTGGGGATACTTGCTCTTGAGGTGGCGCAGCAGATCCAGATAAAAATCAATCGTCAGATCCGGGTGATGGCCGCCCTGAAGCAAAATCTGATTCCCGCCCAGCGCGGTCAGCTCATCTATTTTTTCATCCAGATCCTTACGCGACAGCACATAGGCGTCGGCATCCTTTTCCGTGCGGTAGAAATTACAAAACTTGCAATAGACATTGCAGATGTTGGTGTAGTTGATGTTGCGGTCGATGATATAGGTGACCACATCGTTGCCCCGGCCCGCGTAGGCAGGCCCCTTGATGCGCCGACGGCAGAGATCGGCCAGCCGACCCAGCTCCGCCAGGGGCAGGTGGTAGAGCTCACGGGCCTCCTCCCGGTCGATGCGTACGCCCTCCTCGACCTTCCGGATCGTCTCTTTATGTACCAATGGTGCTATCATTTGCTGCTTTTTTGCTTCCCCAATGCCCGGATTGCTTCAATTTAAATCCGATAGGGATAGTGTGGAGCATCGGCCGGGTTCCTGCAAGGCCAAGACCGGACCGACAAATTAAAAAAAACCGCCAGCATGAGCCTGCAAAATTTGGGTGACATTGTCGCCGGACGCTATGAGGTCGTTTCCGCCCTCGGAGCCGGAGGTTTGGGCGAGGTTTATCTGTGCCAGGATGCCCACAGCGGAACTTCCGTGGCCCTCAAACGCTTGAAAAGTACCCAGGATATCCCTCCCGCGATTCTCGAACAAACCCAGCGGGAGGCCCGCATTCTTTCCGAGCTGAAGCATCGCAACATCATCCGCATTTACGATTTCGGCATGGACAGCAAGGGTTTTTACTTTGCCCTTGAATATGTGGAGGGCCCCAGCCTGAGCGATGTCCTGCGCGGCTCCATTCTCGACCAGTCCACTTTTGTGAAATTTGCCGGTCAATGCCTGGAGGGACTCGGGGCAGCGCACCGCAAGGGACTGCTTCATCTCGACATCAAACCCGCCAACATCATGCTGCACCATTTTCCCGGCGATGAATTCACAGTCAAAATCCTCGATTTCGGCGTGGCCAAACTGATCGAGGAGGTCCGCCATACCGGGCAGGATGAGGAAACCTTCGGGTCTATTTATTACATTGCCCCGGAGCAACTCACCCAAAAACCGCTCGACACCCGCACGGACATTTATTCCCTCGGGCATGTTTTTTATCAGAGCCTCTGCGGGGCCATTGCCTTTCCCGAGGTGAAGGACATGATGGCGCTGCTCCAAGCCCATCTATACGAGGCTCCCGTACCTCTGCAGCAGTATCATCCCGCGCTGGACACGGAACTTTGCGAATGGGTGTACTGGTTGATGGGCAAGAGTCCGGACGACCGGCCGGAATCCGCCCAGGCGGCACTGATCGAGCTGACCAAAATCAATCTCCGCCTGCAAAAAGAACAGCGGCCCGAGGAATTTTTCATTCCGGAACCCGAACCCCCACCCGTCAGCCCGGAAGTGCCCGCTGTGGCCAAGGGGGGACTGCTGGGCCGTTTATTCCGGCGCACGGCGGATTGATTAAACATGCCGGTTCCAGTTGACCGACTGGGGGGCATTTGCTACGTTCTCGGCTCTTCAATTGCCCGGTGGTGCAATTGGTAGCACACCAGATTCTGGATCTGGGTGTTCATGGTTCGAGTCCATGCCGGGCAGCTTCTTTGATTATCAAAGACTTATGTATTTTGAATAAAATATGCATAACGTATTGGCATAACTTGTTCAAATCCGTTCATTCTGACTCATCCCTTGTCATTCTGCTTTTTTTAGCCGGAAATTGTTACCTAAAGCCTTATGGGAAGAGAAATTAAGCCCCGGCAAATCAATTACGCCGATGCTATCCGCAATAAGAATGCGGCACGGGCTGACATGCGCCATGCGCTTCTCTCTGGTCGTTTAAGCCCACAGAAAGCCCAAAGACACGCCTCCCTGTTCCACGGCATCCGCTCGCGGGTGATCCGCCATGGCCAAGGCGCGTCAATTTAACGAGTTCATCTCTGCCATCACCGCCCACCCACCCAAGGGGGATGTGGCAACTGTCATCGGTGGTTCAAGTGGCCGATTCACGCCATTGAAGCCGGGATCGACAGGGAAATGACCGCGGTCATAGCAACCGCCATTTCGGAAAATGCGCGACTCGTGGTACCTTCCAAAACGGTTTCACTGGCCTCACCTACACCGGAACGATCTGTTGAGCGCGGTCGTTAACGCGGATTTCCACGCCCTTAGCCCTGTGAAATAAGCAGGTTAAAACCGGAAATCGCCCAGATCCAGATCGGGCAGGCCGGGTTTGCAGGGGCGGTCGAGCGGACCGGGAAATTTTTCATCCGACACGGAAAAGTCATAGGCGCTTTTCAGGGCGAAGGTCATTTCCAGATCGCAGGGAAATTCGCGCACCCCGGCGGAAAAAGTCGGCATGTAATTGTTCCCGTGCACATGGATCAGATGGTGGGTGGTGGTGATTTTTTGGAAAACCCGTGCGGCCCGCTCGCGCCAGGCAGGGTTGTGATAGTGATTGCATCCATGAAATTCCACCAGGATCTGACGGAACAGGCCCGGAATTTCCGGAGGCATGGAGTCGAAGACCTCCCATTCCGCACCTTCGATGTCCATTTTGAGCAGGGCATGGCCTGTGGCCCTGTCAGGAGGCAAAATATTTTTTAAGGTGATGGTACCGGGCTGACCGTTGTCTTCGCCAAGCACACGGAGCCGGTGGAATTGAATGAGCGGGTGGGGCACGGGAGTTTCCGCGATGCTGTGATCGAACTGGTGCACGGCGATGTTTCGGGCGGCGATGGCCAGATCCCAGGACACTTCCTTGCCGATGCCCAGCGAGTAAGCGGCGCTGATGCCTTGAAAGTCATCCAGCATGACATAGCCGCCGTCGGTCTCGCTGCCGACGCGCCGTTTGGAAAAGCCAAGGGCACGATGGGGTTCGAGAGGGGCGATCAGGGGCAGGAAAACGTCCACAAAACCGGGCAGCGTGGAAGTCACGTCCCGGATTTGTTCCTGCAGGGACTCAACCTGTTTTTCCAAGCTCCGCACGCGGGCCTCCGCCCGGTCGAAACGGCCTCTGCCGGGGAATAAAATCCGTTTCAACGTTTTGATCATGCAAATGCCTTGGCTGGAAAGGGGACGGGAATTTTAGTTTGGGAGTCGCTGTGGCCGGACGGCCGAATGAAGCTGTTATCTACAGGCAAAGGAACAGAAATGACGGCGGATTGTCAATGGCCGAAATCCGGCTGATTTTCCAGTCAGATTAAAGAACTATTCCGGCAGTGCCGGGTAGTCGGTGTAGCCTTTCGGGCCGGAGGCGTAGAAGGTGGACGGGTCCGGGGTGTTGAGCGGTGCGTGATTGGCGAAGCGGCGGGGCAGGTCCGGATTGGCAATGAAAAGTTTTCCAAAGGCCACGGCATCGGCTTCGTCATCATGCAGAATCTGTGCGGCACTTTCCAAGGTGTGCGATTCGTTGGCCACATAGGCTCCCTTGAACGTTTTGCGCAGCAGCGGACCGAGCCGGTTGGGGCCCACGGATTCGCGTACGCAGAGAAAGGCCAGGCCGCGATTTCCCAATTCACGGGCCACATAGCCAAAGGTGGCGGCGGGATTGGAGTCGCCCATGGAATAGGCATCACCACGCGGGGCCAGATGCATGCCCACCCGGCCCGGGCCCCAGACAGAAAGGGCGGCGTCGGTGACCTCGAGCAGGAGCCGGGCGCGGTTTTCCAGGGAACCGCCGTAGGCGTCGCTGCGCTGGTTGCTGCTGTCCTGCAGAAATTGATCGAGCAGGTAGCCGTTGGCTCCGTGGATTTCCACGCCGTCAAAACCGGCGGCCTCGGCATTTTCCGCGCCTTGGCGATAGGCTTCGATGAGGCCGGGGATTTCGCGGGTTTCCAAGGCGCGCGGGGTGACAAAGGGACGTTTGGGCCGCAAGAGACTGACGTGTCCGTCGGGGGCGATGGCACTGGGTGCGACGGGGGTGGCGCCGTCGAGATAGGAGGGATCGGAAACACGGCCCACATGCCAGAGTTGCAGAAAAATGGTTCCGCCGACGGCATGGACGGCCCCGGTGATCATTTTCCAGCCTTGGATCTGTTCGGCGGACCAGATGCCGGGAGTGTCGGGGTAGCCCACGCCCGTGGGGCAGACGGCGGTGGCCTCGCTCAGAATGAGACCGGCTGAGGCGCGCTGTACATAATAGTCCCGCATAAGGGCGTTGGGGATGCGGCCTGCGCTGGCGCGGCAGCGGGTGAGCGGAGCCATGAAGATGCGGTTGGGGAGTTGCAGGTCGCCGATTTTGACAGGCTCAAGGAGTGGGGAGAGGGGGTTCATAAGGAAGGAATGCCGTGGAGAATGTGACGCGGTTTACCGCATTTGCAAGGGTGTGCGGGGGAGAAGAACAAATCCATCACTTTACAAAACGGATTCTCCGCGTGTAGTTTCGGACTTCGATGAGCGCGATTTTGGCACTGGAAGACGGCACGGTGTTTCATGGAATTTCCATCGGGGCGGAAGGCACCCGGGTGGGAGAGGTTTGTTTCAACACCTCCATGACCGGATACCAGGAGATTCTGACCGATCCCTCTTACCGGGGTCAGATTGTCACGCTGACCTATCCTGAAATCGGCAACTACGGCGTCAATCCGGCGGACGTGGAATCCTACCAGCCGCATGTGAGCGGGCTGGTGGTGCGTGAGTTGTCCCCGGTCACCAGTAATTACCGCAGCGAGCAGAGCCTTTCCGACTACCTCAAAGCCAATGGCATTCCCGGCATCAAGCACATCGACACCCGGGCCTTGACGAAAAGACTGCGCGTGACCGGCGCGTTGAAGGGGGTGCTCACGACGGAAAAGATGACGGATGACGAGGCGGTGCGCCGCGCCCGCGAGTGGCACGGACTGGTGGGGGTGGATTATGTCAAGGAAGTGAGCTGCCGGGAGATTTTTCAGTGGGATACGGAAGGGAAGCAACGCGCCACCTGGCATGACAACCATGAGCTGGCCTTGAATCCGGCCTTGGGCGCGGTGCCGCCCGCCGCCCGTCACATAGTGGCTTATGATTTCGGGATCAAATACAACATCCTGCGACGCCTGCGCGAAAATGGTTTTGCGGTCACGGTGGTGCCGGCCACGACGCCGGCGGCGGAAGTATTGGCCCGGAAACCGGAGGGGGTATTTCTTTCCAACGGTCCGGG
>Ga0075019_10000422_pt1 | contig 24463 bp, 21 predicted proteins | sample ColStrG_CSR_2013_FD_71473 | JGI IMG/M metagenome (GOLD analysis project Ga0075019, IMG submission 71473) | Freshwater sediment microbial communities in response to fracking from Pennsylvania, USA - Cold Stream Run_MetaG_CSR_2013 | ecosystem: Environmental > Aquatic > Freshwater > Creek >...
CTGCAGCACCGCCAAAAAGAATCTCAACCTGATGGTCATATAGGTCGGCCGAGCTTGGCGAAAAATATCCATCGGTTTGAAAATGAAAATTGCGTCGATAGTAGGCCGGAGTGTCTTTCAGGCTGCGCGCAAACTCCTGCTCAACGGCGACGGAAAACTGCCGGTGCTCTTTGTTTTGCCGGCGCTTGGCCAGCGCCCATCCATCACGCAAAATTCGGCCAAATCGCAGTCCTTGCTGCCAAGGCAACTCTGGACGCAAAACTGCCAAGGGATAATATCCCTTTTGAATATTGCGCGCATCTTCTTGCAAAAGTGCAAAAGTCGCCTCAAGGAGCTGCTGCAGCTTCTGCGGAAAGTTCTCCGGCTGAAAAGGTGTGCGCCCTGTTGCCAAACGCTCTGCCAGGGGCAGGAATCTTTGCTGGAGGACGTAGTTCACCGATCGCCCCAAACCCCACATCAGAGCCAGCTGCCCCTGGGAAAGAGCCCAATTTCGTTTTGCGATCCGCTGTACATTTTCCTGAGAGTTCATAAGTTCCATCCTACCAGATTTCAGGTCCGCCGTGAATCTCCAACCTCAGACCGGGAGAGGCTTTGCCGAAACACAAATTGAAGAAGACCTGTTGTGCTTGCCTTCAAATCCCGCTCGTCATTAAATAGCAGCCGTGGATGACTCATTGCGATTTTTTTTGCTGATCAGCTTGGCTTTCCAATTCACAGCTTTCACCTTAGCGTGGCTGGCAGCGCGGCATTGGCAGTTCTTCAGCCTGGTTGATGTTGTTTGGACATTCGCCCTGGGAATTGAACTGGCTTTTGTGGCTCCGGCCCTTTCGCCAGTGCCAGAAACTGAACCCGCGCTTCTGTTCAGGTGGATGTTGGGACTGTGGAGTTTGCGGTTGGGATTTTACCTGGTCCGTCGCCTGGCCAAACAGTTTCCAGCGGAAGACAAAAGATATCTGGCCCTGCGCCGCCAGTATGGGCATCAGGTCAATTTTCGTTTTTGGACTTTTTTTCTGGCTCAGGCTTTTTCAACGGTGCTCCTGAGCTCCCTCTTTTGGCCGATCTTCACTGACCTGACTGCCGAAGTCAGCGCGCTCAGGTGTCTCGCCCTCGCTCTTTGGACAGTTGGCTTTGCGGGTGAAGCTATGGCTGACCGCCAGCTTGCGACCTTCAAAAAATCACCTTTGCAACCTGGAAAATCATCTGTCTGCCAAGAGGGTCTCTGGAAATATTCACAGCACCCCAACTACTTTTTTGAGTTGCTGCAGTGGTGGAGTTGGGCCCTTTTTGTCTGGCCAAGTCCGACCGGATGGACTGGAGCTTTGGCCGCGGCCGTCATGAGTTATTTGATAGTGAAAGTCACTGGCATCGCCTTCAGCGACAAAATGGTGGCCGGAAATCCAGCCTACGCTCAGTATCAAAAAACCACCTCGTCACTGATCCCCTGGTGGCCGCGAAAGTTCTAGTGTAAGAGTTCGGGATGTCCATTTTGAATTTTGTTTTCACTGGAACTGTCGCACTTCTCCACATCTACTTTTGGATCTTAGAGTCCTGGTACTGGACCAAACCCTTGGGTCTGCGTGTCTTTCGCCAATCACTTGAACAGGCCCAGAGTTCAAAAGCGCTGGCCCTCAATCAAGGCTACTACAATAGTTTTTTAGCAGTTGGACTTGCCACCAGCTTGACCCCTGTCCCCGGCGCAGATTTCTGGCGACTTTTCCTTTTGTCCTGCGTGGTCGCGGCCGGTCTCGTTGGTGGCCTCACCGTCAACCGCCGAATCTTTTGGATTCAAAGTGGCCCTGCGATTTTGGCCATTCTCACCCAAGTGCTCTAAAAAACGACTGACAAAAGCCGTCACTCCCAGGCTCTGTAAACGGTCTGGATGCCTTGAATTCATCCTGCATTTCCATAAGTTGGCACTGAAATTGAATGTTGGACTTCAGAACGAGAACCCGGTCGGAGGCTGAGTTGACATCCAATTTGAAGTTTCAAAAAACAGTCCGCGCGGTCAGCCTGATGATTTTTTCAGGGGGAGTCGTCGCGATGGCCGCCTGCGGTGACGGCAAAGGCAATTCCGTCAAAGTGGTCTCTGGAAAAGGCGCACAAGGCAACCCCGCAGCTGCCCTGAATCTGAAAACTTTGACCAATCCGCCAATCGCAGGCAACTCTGTGCTCCCGGCCAAAATTGGCGGCGACTCTTTGATGAGCACCTTGGACGAGGACAGCTCAGGCACCGGCAAATCAGACACCAGCCAAAAAGTCTTAGCACCGCCAAGCGCCGCATTCCTCAGTCAGATTCATTTTATTGAAAGTCTGACAGATCTCACCAAATTGCAGCTCACGATCGATTTGCACCTGCAATCCGGCGATATCAAACTGAGCGGTGCCATCACGGATACAGAAGTGGATCTGACTCAGCTCAGTCCGCCACCAGGTCAAGATCCCACCGCGCTTTGGACCGCAAAGTGGCAATGCCAAGATGACAATTTCAATGCGGCCCTCGCCGCAAAGCTGCATCCTGACAAGACTCCCAACACAACACTCACAGCGGCGCCGGCTGCAAACGGCCCCACCAGCGAATGCAAGTCGGCGTTTGTGGCGTTCTTGCCACCCGTCGCGACCGGCGGAACCGAATTTCGTGGCATCCTCAGACAAGTCAACGCCCCACTCATAGTCCTGCCTGAGATGGCTCCACCCTCAAACCCTTCCGCAGAATACTTGGCTTTGAAGACGGCACTCTCAACAACTTCAGGTTTGTTCAACCACTCGCAGTCGCCGGTGAGCAGTCGTTTGGATTCGATTGAAATTTGGCATGGCCCCACGCTGTTTCGCCTCAGTTTACTGAGCCGCTCGACAGTTGACGGAAAGCCAGTCACTCAATCCTTGGGACTCATCGGCGCTCCCACTCTCGCGGTCGTCGCCAATCAGCCAAAAGTTTCAGGGGATTTGATGCTCGAAGTGAGCCCCGTTGCAATTGGCAAATTGGCCAACACGGAGACTGAGAAGTCACCGCAGATGGATCTGGTCAAACTTGTGAAAAGCGCAACCGTTCTGTCCTTTGCAAAAGCCACTCAATTGAAAGTGGCTCTGCATATTCAAAATAACAGCCAAAATAACACCCAAAATACGACCGGAGCGGACGAGGTTCTCGTGGTTGAGGCCGATTTGGATCTGGATGGAGTCGCAGATGCAGCTCCACCTGAAACCACGCCCACCGCGAATCTTCGCACCCGCGATGGACCCCAGTGCCGTCCCAACTCACTGGCGAACTGCCGCAATGGTTCAACGGTGCTTCCAGCTTCGGCGATGCCGGCGGCTCGGCATTAATTGCTCGTCGTCACCGTCACTCGGCTTGTGCTGACATTGAGGCTCTGGGCAGGAGTTACAAAATGTCCTTCAAACCAGATTTCGTAGCTGCCATTGGGCACAAGGTTGGTCCTCCAGCCCATCGTCAAACCATCCACAACCACATGCGCATCACGAGTGGTTTCCTTGCCTGTTTTTTTGTTGCGAGTGTGGAAGGTCACACCTGTCATTGGAACGGTGGAAGATTTTGGCTTGAGTGAAAAGACCACCCGATCCGTCAAGGGCTGAGTGATATCAAAGCCATTTGGCGCAAAACTCAGGGACAGTTTCGGTGTCTGATTGGCCACATAAAAGTACTGTCGATCCGAGTGATCCACCACGGCACCATGGGCGTCCAGCGCCACGGCTTGGATCTCGTAACGACCATCAGGCAGTTGATCCGACGGCAAACTGAGTTCGCAATTCGCCTGGGTGCAACTTTGTGACCACTTGGAATGCCCCGCGCTGTCGTAAACAGTAAACGTCAGTGTGTGTGTTTGCGAATACGAAGACAGTCCACGAATGGCTGCCGCGCCAGCCACATAGCTCTGGTCTCGGGGTGACAAAACCGCCACAGCTCCAGCGGCCGCCGGAACTTGATACTGCCAGGTCTCGTTGCCAATTCCAGACACATCGGTGTAAGCGACTTTTGCAAAACCCTTCTCGCCCCAGTCTTCGCCCCATGAATTGCGAATCACAAAGGACTGAGTGGCGTCATCATAGCCAACGATGGACACCGCATGACCACCCAAGGCGTCGCCACTCTGGTGCTTGTACACACCACTCGAGTAAGTCACAAAGTCTGCGTAAACAGTGAGAGTCGTGACGAGTGGCCCTTTTTGGAGCGCTGCCCGCAAGGCGGCAAGATCCAGACTTCCTTGAGTCGGCGTCGAATAGTTGCGGATGTGATAGGTGCGCGACTTGGCATCACTGCAACGGTCCGAACAACTCAGGTCTTGGCCCGTGGCCCCTGAGATGTAAGGTCGGCAGGACTCGTCGACCACACCTGACTGGAGGAGATAATCGGCCGCAGAGGCTGGCTCCCAACCCATGTCACAAGCCCCTCCACCGCAGTTGAACAGATTCTGGGGCGACAGCTTCACATTCAGAGTGGGCAGAAGCGAAGAAATATTCATCTGGGTTTCCAGCGTTGCGATCGTCGCAAAAGCCACGCAGCTGCCGCAGTTTCCTTGATCCAAAATTGGCGAAATCCAATTTTGGTGATCTTTGTTGCGCCAATCCAGCGAACTGGGAACTCGGCTGGCCCGCACTCCAGGCCAGGCAAATTCCACTTCGGCCGCGGGCGCCTGGCGCAAACCCAACATCCCTTTGATCTCGGATTCACTCAAGTGGTTGACCCGAGTCTCCCGGGCACGCCAAGTGGCACCACTTTGCTCCAACTCGTGATTGAGTTGGTCGACATTCACGTAACTCGCTTGAGCATGTCCGCTCAAAAGCGCAAAACCGCCGAAAACACACCCTGCAATCTTGGCTCGCAAACCCATGGTATCCCCTCTTCCCTGCTGAGATTTTGGTTCGATCTGACATCCAGTGACAACAAAAGCGTCCGCTGAAATGACAGAACTGCCAAGCGGATTCGGTTGCGATCAGGAGTTTTCATGCATAAACTTCAGACGCATTATGTAATAAACACTCCCGACTTCTTTTCCCTTTTCCAAATCACGTCCGGAAATGGGTCTCCAAAACGAAACTGAATGCTTGCCATTAGATTTGGCGCGATTCCAAAAATCAAAACCTGCGGAACTGGAGTCATTTTAGCTTGGCATGATTTTTGGAAAGCGATTCCCGTGGAATGCTCAATTTTTTTGAAAGAGGAAAACCATGACCAAGTCACGCCCTTCCGTTCTGCCATACCTCCTGTCGCTGACTGTTGCAACAACGGGTCTGCCCGCTTTTGCTGACAACACGACGCCACCCACTCGCAACCCCGGGACTGGCACGCGACCCAATCAACCGCCGCACCCGACAACTCCAACGGCTCCGACAACTCCAACGGCTCCGACAACTCCGACGGCTCCGACAACTCCGACTCCAACAACACCTCCTGCTCCACCGGCTGTGAACACAGCACCGGCAACTGCTGCGGGTGACCAAGACGGAACTGCGGCAGGTGCTCGTGAGGCCAACGAACGCGCTCCAGGCGACGGCCGAGCCGACGGCCAAAGCGAAGGACATGACAAAGGTTTCGAGCAGTGCCGCAAAGAAGCCGCCGACCATGCCCACGATGATGGTTTCCGTGAGGGCTATCAATCAGGCCAAACGGACGGTGCCACTGATGGAACAAACAAAGGGGCTGCAGACGGACAAGTGGCTGGTCAAAACGAAGGAACAGCTGACGGCATCAGCCGAGCAGACACAGATTCTTTGAACAATTCCGCAGAACCTGGGCGCCAACAGGGCATCCAACAAGCCAACGCTTCGGACGCCGTGAGCCGCGGCCAAACTGATGGTCAAGCTTCGGGCGATCAAGATGCTCGGGCTGCTGCTGCGAACCAAGACTATCCACGCGGTCGAACGGATTACCGCAACAGCCGGTACAACGAACCCGTGTCCAGCCAAGACGCCTTCAACAACAAGTCGCCGGTCAGTGTGGCGTCTTCAGGAATTACTGGAGCCCTTGTTGCCATGCTGAAGCTGTCAAAATTAACTGCATTCCTGGCTCCTCGTGATCAAGTCAGTCGGCGAGCTCAAGGACCCGATGGCCGTTACAACACGATCACCAAAACCTATTCGACGGCGGCAGAACAGACAGCTTACAATCAGGCGTTCAGCGCGGCCTACGGACGCGGTTTCAAAGACACCTACGACCGGGTCTACGATCAGGCTTACCAACCGGCCTTCCGAGAAGGTTCAGATCAGGGCTGTGACCAGGCCCGACATCAAGACTACCGTGAAGATTTCGATCACGGACGCCAAGAAGGCCGGGAGCGTGGCTACAACGAAGCCTACAAAACCAACTACGATGCGAACTTCCGCGCCGTTCACGATGCCACTTTCCGATCGTCTTCGGATGCGGCTTACCAAGCTAACTACCAAGCTGACTACAATCGTCACTTTGAAGATGCCCGAGTCGGCGGCTACAATGCGCAGTACAAAGCTCTGTATGACAGCGCATTCAGCCAAGCACATGATTCGACCTACGCTAGCAAATACCCTGGCTATGCGGCAGCTGCTTATCAGCAAGGTCAAAATGACGAGGCTGCGGACTTTGCGGCCCGTCCCGTGCGAATGGTTGGAGCCTCTCCAACTGAAACGATCGTCAACGGAGTGTTTGAACCAGGCGAAGAGTTGCGCGTGAAAATCACCTTGCGCAACTTTGCTTCTGGCGACCTGAAGGCACAAGATTTGAAAGTCCGATTGGAAGCTCTGGATGCAAGCTCAGCCGTGATTACAACTGCGGAAGAAAGCTTGGCGCAAAGTCTGAAAGGCAAGAGCGTCACTGACGTCAGCGAAGCTCTGTCCTTCCATATGAATGAAAATGCCGTCAACCAGGCCAAAAGCTTCAAGGCGACTGTAATCTACCAAGGCCGCAATTGCGGTGAGCAGGTGTTTCAGCTGACGACTCAGTGGATGTTGGATTTGCAATTGGCTGAAGCTGTACAATTGCATCAAGGTCTGCAATCTTCCATCAAGGTTCGAGTCCACAACCAAGCGACGACAACAACCGACGCGAACACATCTGTTGCACTGAACCTGCCTCCAACTTTGGTAAACGTACTGCAGGCGACTGCACAAGTTGGCGCTTTGGCCTCTGGTGCCGACAAGATCGTCGAGTTTCCCGTGATCGATATTGCCTCAGGCAACGACGTCCTTTTGGAGGTAGCGGCGACTGCGACTTTGGGGTCCGGACGCCGTGTGGGAGCGCTCGATTCCCAGCAGGACGTGACAATCACCAACGACTATCGTTTGTCAGTTGGTGGCGAAGTGTCGGCCTTGCGAAATCCAGGTGTTGTCCGCGTTCGTTACTCCGTGCAAAATGCCAACTCAAGCTTGCTCCTGAAGAGCTTGCAATTGAAGGCAACGTTCACAGGCCCGAACGCCAGCAATTTCGTGGTGATTGGACCCAACCCTCAATTTCTGAGCCCTCTGACTTTGGGTGAAACGACGACTTTTGAGGTTCCCGTCCTGGTCAAAGGTTCCAACAGTGGTGGCACTTTGATTTTGCAATTGTCCGAAGATGGCCGTTCAGTTCTTAACAACCAAACCCAATTTTAATTGGAGGAGTCTTTCATGAAAATCAACCAATCTCTTCAAATGATGGCTCTGACAGCTTTGGGTCTGATGGCTGTGGCCTGCGGTAAAATTCCTGATGCTTATCAGGGGAATTTCAAAGACGTGACCAACAATGTCAGCGTCACTTTGGGCTCCAACGACGGCAGTGTGACCTTGGCCGACGGGCGAAAAATTGAAGCCAAAGCAGATGACGGTTCCTTCGACAACTTGTCGAAGGCCGCTGCCGGAATCTACATCCGTGACAATTCGGAAAATAAAAACCTGAAAGAAGTCATTTGGCTGAACCCAAATGCTGCAACCAAACAAACCGATAGCAATATGGTTTGGTTTGATTCAGAGGTGTTTTTCGCGATCATCGACACGACAGTGAAAGATAAAGTTCAGGCTTTGGAGTTTTCACACTGCCTGAAGGGCGAAGTGGAGTTTGACAGTGGGAGCAAGGATCTCGAGGTTGGCTGTCCCGTAGGCGCCGAATCGATCAAAGCGACACGCATCAACTGAACCAACTCTTGCCACTTTGATCGCGCAAAGGCTCAAGTTTGACTTGAGCCTTTTTTGATCCGTTTTTATCCTTCGTTGGGTGATGCTGGAGCAGCGCCCACCTTGAATTTGCGCTCGGTCGACGCCGACAAATCTTGCCTACGCAGAACAGTCAAAAGATCAATACAATCAAAATCATGATCAAAAGCCGGAGAACCGCAGATTTTCGCACCCAGCTTCAGATACGATTTGAGCAACGCCGGCAGCAGACTTTCCACTTCCGCTTTTTCATCTTCCCGCAGACCTTCGGCAAAAGTCTCCTGCCAACCGGCAAAGCCTTTCATTTGAAAAGCCCGGCGCGGCTTCAAAAGATTCTGCTCATCTAAATAGCCACTCTGCCGCAGATACTCATGCAGCAAAGCCATCGTTCGGGGTTCATTGATTTTCACACTGGAACAACCAAACAAGGTTTCGGCGCCCGAAAGATTCATATATTCGGCGATCCCGCGCCACAACAATGTGAGCACGACCCCACGTCGATGTTCTTTGTGGATACAAGCGCGGCCCAACTCCAAAAAAGGGCCCGGTCGATTCAGGCCCGGCCGCAAATCAAACTCCAAAGCGGTGTAGCTGTGCGAAAAATCATCGGCAATGCGGACGCGGTAGGTTCCGACGATGGCATTTTGAGTTTTGTGGACGATGATCAGATGATCAAAAACGAAATCAAATTTATCAAAATCCAAACCGACCTTTTGAAGACCGCGAAATTCCTGGTTGAAGACTTCATCCCGCAACTTGAAGCTGGCCAAAAGCTCATCTGCATTTTCAGCAGTTTTCAGGACATAGGGACCCATTTCAATTTTCAGATGATACTGCGCCGCAAACTTGTGCACTCCGTGACGACGAAGCTGATAATTCTGTTTGAACTGCTGGAAACTTGCGAGCATGGAATCCCCCGATGTTGAGCCGAGTTGATCAGCGGTTTGAGGTTCTCTTTTCGGACGTAATATCTGTTTGACCTTTTTGATCATTCCACCAACCCCGACTCTCTTCAGCGTTCAGGCGCGGTCGCGCCACAACAGCTTGAGTGAAAGGGATCAGCAGTTGAAAAGCAAGTTCAAAGGTCGCCTCTTGTTCGGCGAGGGAGCCCAAGGCGGGATTGACCTCCACCATGTCGACGGACCGCACTGACATTTGGGCCAAGGCACGACTGATTTGCACACCCTCGCTACTTGAAAAGCCCCCCGGGGACGGCACTCCCGTCGCGGCCGCAATCAAAGGATCCATCCCATCAATGTCCCAACTCACGTGCAGCGCCTGACGACCCACGTGGCGTTGGATCTGTGTCAGGACCCAGGCTAAGCCCCGTTTTCGCACCGTCTGCATGGGAAAATTGAGAACACCCAGTTTCTGAATCAGCTTTTCTTCAAAGGGATCCAGGTCTCTGAGGCCCAGATAGATCAATCGATCGGCAGGCAATCGACCGAGGCCTTGAGGACAAGACTCGGCTGCATTCAATCCCAGAAGAAACGACACGGGCATACCGTGGAAGTGACCTGTCAATGAGGCCTCAGGAGTGTTCAGATCCGCATGGGCATCCACCCAAAGGACAAAGCCGTCAGGGTGATTCTGCAAAAAGGCCGAGACTGTGGCCAAACCGACGCCATGATCACCGCCCCAGTTGATCAACCGATCCACCTGACGCAAAGCTTGCGCTCCGCGAGAGATCGCGTCCTCATAGGGCTTCCAGTTCCACTGACCCGAACTCATTTCTGCCGTCGAATGACAGGGTTGGCGGGGGGTCAAATCTTCAATATCGCCAAAATCAGTATCAATCCTCAAAAAGCGATCGCGTCGGGCACGGGCCCAATTCGGAGACTCTGCGAGCCCTCCATACTTCTGACCTTTTTGAATGCCCAAGCCCATCCACCCCAGCTTCACGAACAGAAGGCTACCGAACTCCAGGGCAGGTGTCGTGTTTGCAATTGATTTTTGTAAAAACTAACATGTTCCTGACGTAAAAAGGCAGCAGACCGCCCTCGAACGGGATTTAAAATCAATTTGGTCTGGCCATTTGGTCTTTGGAAAGACTTAGCGATGACTCAGGGTCGAAAAGGCCGCTGACAACTGCGCGTTCAGGGCACTGCTGAGACCCGCTTGAAGAGCTTTGCTGGTGACCGCAGAACCATCGGAAAAAACACAAAGACTGACCGTCCCTGGGCCATTGAGAGTCTGGCCCACCAGGGTCTCGCCGCCTTGGCTGGCGCAGTCCGAGCCGTTGGGGTTGGACTGAAGGGTTGAGAACGCCAGCGTCGAATAATCAGGAAGGCCCGTCAAGGTCACGCCATCGATCTGAGAACCGGTATTGTAAGCACACAGGAGGAGCTGCTGCCCTTGCACTGCCGCAGAGTCCACGGTCACGAGATGAACGGTCCCTTGCGTCAGATTGCAATCGCGAATTTGCGGATTCGAAGCTTGAGCGTGATTCCAACAAAATCCGCAAAGAAGAAAAACCAGTGCTATTTTATTCATAAGCGACCTCCGTCTGCCTTTCTGTAATCTTTTTGAACCGGAAATGCACCCTTCTTGCATTTTTTTTACAGATCAGTCGACACCGCTGTGTTTCCCAATCTGGTTTGCTCTCGACTTGTCACGCCTTTCACGTTCTATTCAAGGTATGAAAAACTCATCTCAGGCCTTGCCTGCAAATCTGCTTCTTCTTGCGCTTCTTCTGTTCTCGCTCCTCATGGTCACACCCGCGGCCCGGAGTGAAAGTTCTGCCGGGCGGCTCCAGCATTTTGAGGGCCCAACGGGCTCGCGTGATTATTATCTTCACACACCCAACGGCCGCAGCGATTCCGGTGATGCCGCTTGGCCCCTGGTCATGGTCCTTCACGGTTGCACAGAATCTGCAGAATCGATTGCCGCCGACACAGGCTTCAATGCCCTGGCTGATGCGCAAAATTTTGCCGTGATCTATCCGCAGCAAGACTCTTTGGCCAGCCCGCTGGCGTGTTGGAATTGGTATGCGGAATCCAGTCAATCCCGAGCGACGGGCGAGCTGGCAATTTTGGCAGGCATCGCCGAACAAGTGAAAGCCAATTACCACATCGATGCGACGCGTGTTTTTGTCACGGGAATTTCCGCAGGGTCGGCGATGTCAGCCAATCTTTTGGCCTGCTATCCCGATATTTTCACGGGCGCCGGCCTGCACTCTGGATTGATGTACAAAGCCTCGTCATCACCTTTTACTTCAACACAAGCGACTCTGTTTGGAGGCCTGATCAGCCCTCTGGACTCGGCACAAGCCGCAATCAGTTGTGCCAGTGGAGTGCAACAAATTGTCAATGCGGTTGTGCTGTGGGGCACCTTCGACACCAGTGTGAACACGATCAATTCGAAACAAACCATCGAGTCGATCACCGACTTCAATCAGCAAGAAGACCCCGACCAGAGTCTGAATGTTCTGACTGAAAAGTCGGCGACCTCACCAGGGGGATTGAACTACACAACACGAACCTTTGGGTCGCCCATGGGAGCCCACATTTTGGAGGTTCAAGTCGAAGGACTCGCTCATGCCTGGAGTGGCGCGGCTCGCTTGGGACCCTACGCCGATCCCCGAGGCCCTTCAGCGACAGAACTGATCTGGAATTTCTTAAATAACCAAACCCCTTAGGATGCGCAGAATCTGTTCCGACACCATCGCCGGGTGATAAGTCACGCTGTTGTGTGTGCTGGGCATGAATTGAAAAGTTCCACGCGAAGGCTCGGGGACCAACTCCCACAAAGCTTTGTGGGCTGGCGTCGGAATCAATTCATCAAGACTGGAAATCAGCATGTGAACCCGGATGTTTTGCAAATTCGCGACCGCCGCATTCATGTCCAGATGGCGGATCCCTCGAGTCATGGCCAGCACGTCCATGAGATTCGCGTCAATTCCTTGCATCAATTTGTACGTGGGCCACGTCAAAACACTACCCATTTCGCTGGTGCCCTGAACCGCTGAATCGTAAACGCTCCCCATTTGCATAAATTTGGCCCAATACCGCATCCAGTCCATCGAGGGTCCCACAAGTGGCTGATGGATTTCAAGGTTGTCAACAAAGGGGGCGATCAAGATGAGGTCTGAGACCACGTTGGGATGATCAGCCGCAAATTTGGCCGCAATTCCACCACCGTAGGAATGCCCAACCAAAATGATGTGCTTTCCCTGAAGCTCGGGTCGCGCCAAGACGGATTCCAGAATAGTCTCTTGGTCTTCGGGCTGAATTGATGTTTGTGGACCCATCGTGCGAGCCGTCTGCCCCTGGCCTAAAAGATCGATGCGAATCGAAATAAAGTCATTCCAAGTCCGGCGCATCTGCTGTTCCACTTTGGTAAATTGGCTGCGATCACGCTCTAAACCCGACAGAAAGATCACGACATTTTGCGAATTTCTCGAGCCCGTTTCTTCCATTGAAATGGCCTGTTCCTTGACCTGAATTTGCAAAACCTGAGACTTGCCAAGCGTGGGCCCGCAAAGAAGCCCTTCAGCGCCTGCTCCTGTTCCCAAACCTGTGAGGAACAGCACGGCCACCGTTATCATTGCCATCAGATTTTTCATTTCGCAGCATCCTTTTCCGACGCCGCAATCAGTGTTTGAATGAAGGGAATGGCCTCGGCCCCTTCATGACGTTTCACCTCGCCAGAGATGGGATTGACGACCATCACACCGTGATTCCCGGCAAAAAAACCCTGCCCAGCCACTGCGGCTTGGACAATTTTTGAAAAGGCCAGCGGCTGATCATCTGGCAGAACATGGCCCGCGTGAAGCATCAAGACGAGATTGATGGGCAAGCCTTTTTCCATCATCTTTTGCGCGGTCAACAGCTGGTGTTGCAAAAGACTGGGAGACTCCTCGATCCCGAGCAAGAAAACCCGTTTGGTTTTGGGATCCAGTTGCTCCAAATCCCATTCCTGTCCATCCGCAGCTTTGGTCAAACTCAGCATCCCATCAACGAATTGACTGCGGCGGTCCTTGTCCAATTTGAACTGAGCCGAGAGACGGTCCACTTGGCTGCCCCAGAAAGTTCGATAGCCGGACTCAAGCGCCGCATTTTTCAAAGCCTGGCCAAAAAATGGATTGAACATCGCACCCACGTCCAACAGGCTGCGGACGGAGGCCCCTTGGGCCACGGCCGGTGTCGCACTCCACGCCGTCATGGGCGACACATCAACAATCAGGTCGTAGCCTTTGAGCAGAGGCGAAACCAAGCCCGAGTAGGACAAAGTCACCGGCACGACCCGTTTGGCTCCCATGCCTTTCAGGGCTTGCGCCAAGCGATCCGCCTCAGTGGCAAAATCCGCAAGCGACATTGTGTGCTGGCTAAAATACGGTTTGATGTCTTTGGGGGTTCCCGCCAGCGACAGGATTTGCGGACTGAAGTTGAAAGACGCCAGTCCAAATCCCGCGATGGCTAACGCGCGCATTTCATTTTCAGAAGTCAACAACGCTCGGTTTGAACCTGGCAGGGACAAGATAAAGGGATTTTCATCCTGGGCAGGGGGAAACAATTGGGTGAAGAGGAGGCGTCCCGCCTCAACTTCAAAAGGAACGGTTTTGGCGCCCGCCAACCTGGTCTGAAACTCAGGGCGTTGCGTTTCCAAATTGAGAAATCGAACCGTGGGATCCAGCTTCAGTGCCTGCGCACAGAGCTCTTGAGCGGAGGCGACACCCGAAGTCGCAAGAGCCAAAAAGAGAAGACTTTGAACTAAATTCAATTTAGCAATTTGCATGCGGCCGCCTTTGTTCCTGCAAGCCCGCAATACAAGATCCAGGCCACAGGCAAAGCGCTTTGCGACCAACTGAGCTGCTGTCAGACCGGAGTTTTCAGATGCAGAATGCGAATCTCTTGATCAAAAGTGTTTTTTTTTCAAGATGAGAGCAAAAACCAGAGGTTGAGTGACTGGGACACAAAAACCCAACCTCTGGGTGGTTTTTTCAATTCGTGGGTGGCTGCGGATCAAAGGTCCCGTGAGCAGTCTTTTTTAAGTCTGAAATTTTCATCAGAATTGCTGCCGCGCTGTTGTTGTCGCCTTTTTCCAGGGCTGCAACAAGTGACTCAATTTGCTTTTGCACGTCCCCAATCGCAGCTTTGTAGTCCTCGATCTTTTGATTGCCGTTGGCAACTTCGTCTGGGACCTGAGCCAGAGCTTTCGTCAGTTGACTGTCGATGTCCTTCGCCAATGTCACAGACGAAGTGTTCTTCGTGCCGTCTGCAATCTGCGGACCCAGGGCTTTGAAGTCCTTGCCTGCCTGTTTCATGATCGCTGCCAACGCATCGTTGGCGGATGCCATCATCGGAAAGGCCAACGCTGATACGGTCAGCAATCCCAATGTTGTTTTGTTCAAAAGATTCATTTTTTCTCCTTGGTGTAAAGATGGACCCCATTTCCATCTGCGCGGCAATATGTAGTTCAGGATACTCATCTGGCAAAGAATTTAATTTTATAGATTGTATCAGTTTCATGAGTTTCCAAAAAACAAAGGCCAACAATGCATTTGTCGAGCTTACATATTTGTAACTAGCAGGCGCTGCGGTCGGTCGTTCACTCTTTGGCAACACGTGCTTGCGAATTTTGTGATTGGAATTCGTCAGCATCTCATTATGATTGAGTAGATGCTCTGGCTTCTGGCTCCACCAATTTTAATTTTAAATGCTTACCTGGGATTGAAAACCGGTGGTCTCGGGTCCTGGAGTGGAGTTCTTCTCCCTTATGTCATTCTACCAATTCTTGAAACAACTCTTGAATCACTGGGCGGCCCAAGCTGGCGGAAAGGCCAAAGCTGGATTCGGGAGCCCTGGGCCACCGCCAACCTGGTGGCAGTGGCTGCGTTGCTCACTGTGTTCTATGCCTGGTGTGTGGCACAAATTCCCACTCGCCATGGAAGTGAATTTGTCGCGCTGGTGTTTGTCTGTGGCTCAATCATGGGGATCCTGGGAATCACCCTGGCGCATGAACTTGTCCATCGGACCAACGCCCATCTTCAACGCCTGGGACTTTGGCTCCTCCTCTTGGTCAACTTTCCCCATTGGGCGACAGAGCATGTCCATGGACATCACCGGCATGTCGCCACTCCGAAAGACCCTGCGACGGCCCGCCGTGATGAGTGGCTCTATACTTATTGGATGCGCTCGTATTGGGGTGGATTTCGCAGCGCACAGGCAATCCTGTTGGCGCGCGAGCCTCTTTTTTGGGTGCGAGCGTGGGTGACTTGGCTGGCTCCCGCGGCGCAGGTTGCGGCGCTGACACTTTTCTTTGGACTTCCAGGTTTTCTTTTTGCAGTTGGGCAAAGCGTGGTGGCGATTGCGCTCTTACAGACCGTCGACTACATCGAGCACTATGGGCTGCTGCGAGAAGTGACCAAGGAGGGGTTTGGACCCGTTGGTGCTGAGCATTCTTGGGACTGGTATGGGGGAGTCAGCAACTCGCTGCTGTTCGGGTTGGGTTTTCATGCCAATCATCACTTGAAACCAAGGGTGCCCTATCAGGATCTCCAGCCCCTGCCAAATGCGCGGCACATGCCATATGGATATCCTGCCATGGTTTTACTGGCTCTGATACCGCCGGTTTTTCATCGCTCAATGAAAAAAAAAGGAAGACTCCCATCGGAGCCTTCCCTTTCCTAGAACTTCGCGAACGAATTACTTCGTCGCTTCAACTATTGTCAGAGCGATTTCCATGTCAGTGGGAGCATCGGCAGGAGTGTACTTCCCCTTCACCAAATTGATCGCCTCATTCAAAGCCGCTGAACGAATCTCTCCGTCAGTTGCCACGAATGCTGCGGCGTCATCTTTTGCTGCAACCAGCTGTTTGCACTCACCCGAAGCGGCGCAATTCAGTGTTGAAGTCTCTGCCAACAGAAGCAGCAGAAAAGATTCACCGTCCACGTGTCCGTAACCGTCACCGTGGCCACCGTGCCAACCACCGTCGTGTCCACCTTCGCGCCAGCCATCGGCCAGACCCAAAGTGCTCATCGACAAAACCAAAGCCATTGTTGCCATAGCGATCTTCATATTTTCCTCCTATTTCAGATCCGTTTTGAGTTGTTGTTGATAAAAATTAACGTTGCTCCCCAGGTCGCGCAGCTCCTGAATCGCATCAGGAGTCAGAAATTGATCGATAGAGCCATCAATCTGGGAGTCGCTGGCTCCTTGCGATTCTGCGACCGCTACCATGGCTTGAAGGGTTTGCGCCAGCTCAGAGGAGGTCGGAAGCCCATATTCAGCCGGGGACTTGGCAAATGAGCCAGGGTTGATCAGTTGATCGCGAGTGTTCAACAGGTTCTGCAAAGGGTCGCTTGCTTTCAAATTGGGGTCCTGTGCGCGTTGATTGAGTGCCTCCGCTGCATTGTTGGCATCGACATTCTCGGCCAAACGGCTCACGACAACTTCAAGAAGATAAAAAGCTGCATCGATCGAGCGCTTTTCAACGCCGCTCAAGGAGTGGAGAGGGTTGTCCAGAATCGACTGGTACATCGCGCGCCGCTGGGCACTGGAGTAGTCGTAAAACCAACTTTGGACCGAAGTCTCACTCACTGAAGACTCTTGGCTCCGGAAAGGCGCTCCGGGCGGCAACAGGTTTGCGATTTTTTGGAGTGCGGCCTGATAGTGCGGCATGTAGGAAGCAAAAAACATTCCCGACTGGGGATCCGTGCTCTCGGGAGTCTCGGAGGCCAGACCTGCATCAGCAAGATCACCCAGGACACCTTTCGGAGTCAAACTGTCGGCCAGCGCCAAGTTTTCGGTTCGCTCGTCATTTTCCTCTTGGCCTGCAACTTTCGCTTTGACCAAGGCCGATGCCACAAGATGACGAGTTTCGACGGCGCAGTTGTTGGTCACAAAATAGTACTGCCCATGATAGGACCAGTGGTACTCAAGCGCTCGCTGTAAAACGGCCATTTTTTCCTCAGCCGTGAGCCGCAAGGGATAGGCCGTCAAATCACGAAATTGATCCTGGGCATACTCGCGCACAATGCGGCTGAGATTCATCACAAACAGCCGCGAGGGATAACCGCCAAAGAGCCCCTTCCAAAGGCTTTGATGGATATCAGTCACCGAGCCTCGAAAGGACAGCACCAAATGCTGTGAAACATTTTTGCGACAATTTTCATCCACAGGGGCCCCGACGGGGCACACAACCAAGCGCAGCATCGAATGACCGAGGCGACTTTCAATCGCCGATCCCGCACTGGCCATGAGGTAGTCAATCTCATAGACACGATCAAACGGAATTGTTTCCGTCAAAGTGTCTGACGAAGTCCCTTCGGCATTGATCGCCACCGAGACCGAGTCACAAGTCACACCCAGAAAAGGGGTGTGTTGAAAATGCGTGCGCAAATAGCGATACAATGTGGGTCTCCGGCATTGGAAATGCGGATCCAACAAAAAGTATTCCATATTCACTGCTAAAGTCTCGCGCACATCAGAGGACTCATAGACGTCAGGCTCACGCCAGCTCATGCGAAAATTGCTGCCGTACCAGCCTGAAACCATCTGGAAGCTCGGCTCACTGGACAGATAGGTCGGCATCGCTCTCGCATCCAGACAGAGCCTTGAGTTTCGCAGGACGGAATCTTCGCATTGACTCAGGAAGAGTTGCTGATCCGGAGAGAGAATATTGTCATACAGATGCGTCGTTTCGTGGAGGACCGTTGCCAGTGCTTCGATGTAAAGATTTTGATGCGCAGTCGGCGACACTCCCGCAGCAGATGGTCCCTTCAAGATCTCCGCCAAAAAATTTTGATTGAGAATGATCCGCTGATGGGAGGAGTCGATCCGTCCTGCCGCACCGGGGTCCGACACAAAACGCACTTCAACTGCACGGTGAATTCGCTCGCGAACAGTGGCAGGCAATTTGCCCCAGGCCAGTTGCAAGAAGGCTTGCACCGCCACGACCTGTTCTTGGGTCAAACCGTTGCCGTTGAGATTGTAAACAAAAGTCGAATCGGACGAACTGGCGCTGACGGGTGTCACCAGACCCAGCTGCAAAACACTCCAAAAAGAAAACAACCAAACAATGCGATTCAAAATTTTCACTCCTCGACAACCGAGCGGGTTATAGGCCCACTTGACACCGATGTCCAAGGAGAAGAAAAAACCACAAGAAACGTGTAAAAAATCAACGTGTCCGAATCAACGATCTGTCAGTACAGCCACTGGGGCGGCAGAGGCTCCCCGATGACCCGCACATCTCCCTTGCCGTGGCGGATTTCCACATTGCGCCACTGGTTTCGTGCCAACTCCAGGGTCAGTTTGCTTTCGAAATCAGTAAAAAATCCACGCTTTTGCACAACACAGACGACCTCATTGATATCGCCATGAGGCAAACCACCACGACAACTGCTCAACACCTCGTTGCCAGGAAAACCGAATCCTTTCACTTCACCCTTGAGCAAGAAAGCGGTGCCCCCTGCTGGCGAAGCCGAAATGTCGAGATCGCCACCTTCCGTGATCAAAATTAAATCGCGAACCCCATCTTCTGCAGCCAATCGCAGGTCCACTCGTCGATGAAAGGGGCTGGCGACCAAAAGAGCCAGAGCAGTGAGACCCGCCAAACCCACAAATCCCAAACGCCGCACCCAGGGCTTGGCCTGGCGCGATGGGTGAGAGCTGGAATTGAGATAAAAATGTGCGAGCTGTGTGGACAAAAAATAACAGATCAAACCGCCAAAAACCGCATCCGACAGAAAATGCCCACCTGCAGCGATGCGTCCGACCCCCATTCCAAGGCCCAAAATCACGGAAAATCCAAAAACACCGAGGGCCCACCGTGGTCGCCGTTCCCGCAACACCCACGCCACCGCGCCAAAAGAAAAGCCCACACTGCAATGTCCACAGGGAAAGGATTTTCCGGGCGCACCCCAATCCGGTTGCCACACAGCTTTGTAAGTGTGCAGACCACCCAACTCATGCACCTCGCGGGGTCGAGGACGCCCCCAGCTGGGCTTGAAAAAGGAATTGATGACAAGCCCAGGCCCAAGAGCAATGACCAAAAAAATATAAATTGCGCCTCGCTTGTACTCACGGGCCCAAGCCCAACGTGCCTGGCCGCCCAGAATCAAAAGACAACCCCCGAGCAAAACACCAGTCAAAATCGGAGCGCCGTGATAGAAAAAATTCCACAGCCAATTGTTTTCTTCCCACCAGACATCAGGATATTTTTCGGGATGATAAAAGAGCTTCGCGGCCCAAAGATCAACGGTCGAATCGCGAAAAACAATAAGCGCAACAAGCGCAAGTCCGATCCAAATGACAGTTTCACGTCGCCAGCGAGATTGACTCAGAGTCTGCGTTTGCATTTGCAGTTTTTACCATGAATTTGAGGAATATGAAGTCGCAAATCGATCATTGGACCTTGCTCGTTTTTGAATTTATACACCGCTTCATTTGAAAATGAGAACTCACGGTTCAGGGGCCGGACGCCCCTTCGGTTTCTTGGGGAATCTCTTTGCGGATCTGCGACATCATCGCCATCGTGATCAAAGAAGCTCCGACCACAAAATATCCGATCCGTGAAAAATGATCCAAATGCCCATCCGCTTGCTTTTCCACCAGAGCCCCTGCAAGAGCTGCCGCAAAACCACCTGATATCTGTTGCAAGGAAGAACTCACCGCCATAAATGAGCCTCTGTTTTCTTTCGCTGGGACTGCCGAAATCAAGGCTTGCGCCGGAATGACTCGTCCTGAAATTCCAATAAATAAGATCACATTGACGAGCGTCAACCAGGGCCAGGTTGTGGGGCCCAAATTTGTGTAAACCAAAACCATAATCATCGAAAGTGTCGAGCCCAGGACAAACAGGCGGAACTTTCCATAGCGATCCGCCGATTTCCCGATCAGTGGCCCCGTGAAGATGGCAGCAAAACCCGACACCATATAGACAAAGGGAAGGTTCTTCAAAGAGATCCCCAAATTGTTGACTGCAAACGCACTGCCAAAAGGCATCAGCATGTAACCACCCGTTGACAACAGGGCGACTGTCGCAAACGCCTGCAGATTTCTGCGGCTGGAAAAAGTCACCTGCAGGTGATGCCAAGGACTGTCTCGACGGCCTGAGGCCAGATGCCCCACCATCGGAGCCATTTTAAAATAGATGACAACGCCGACCACAACGCCACAGCTCACAATTGCCAAAAATGGCAAATGCCAATTGCCATTCGCCGAAAGATACAAGCCCGCCGGAATACCCAAAATTTGGCTCGCGGCAAAAGCCGTCTGAATGATTCCCATGACCTGTCCCCTGGCGTGGTAGGGAAACAGATCTGTTGTGATCGAGAAGACAATCGAACCAATGACGCCACCGAAGAGTCCCGTCAAGATGCGGGCCGCCAGCAAAAAGTTGTAGCTGTCGACCAGTCCGCACAACAAAGTGCCGATGAGAAAACCACAATAGAAAAAGAGCAAAAGCTTTTTCCGATCAAATCGATCTGCAAATCCAGCAGTGAACAGTCCGCCGGCCCCTGCCGCAAAAGCATAACCCGAGACCACGAGTCCAAATTGCGATGTGGAGATCTTCATCGACTCCATCAAGATCGCACCCAACGGAGACAGAATCATAAAGTCCAAGATGATGGTAAATTGCAGAAATGCCAAGATGCCGACGATTACTTTTTCATCCCAATTGAAACGATAGGATTTTGTTGTCATTGCTTCTCCATCGACGAATTTTCTCTTGCAAAAAAACTCAAAAGAATTGACCGATCCCAAACGAAAATCCCAGACCTTCATTTGGAATCAGTGTTTGTGCCAAGTCCAAACGCACGATTGCTCCTGCAAATTTGACCATGTTGATCCGCAACCCTGTCCCCACGCTCCACAACGGACGAAAATACTGAGCTTGCGTTTCGCCCGTCAAGGTTGAGTCAGCCCAAGCCGAGCCCACATCAGAAAAGAGACAGCCCTGAATCACCATCAAATCCAGATCCAGAAGCTCCCATCGATGGCGCGCCAGATAGGGTCGGTATTCAAGATTGGCAACGACCAAGCTGTGACCGACTTCCCGCATATCGGCGTAACCTCGTAAATTGTAATAACCGCCAACTTGCAGTTGATAATTCGGAGCGCCGTTTGAAAGAGTGACTCCGCTCAAATAAAGCGCCACATTGTCCTGATCCTTCGCACCCGAAATCCAAACTCTTTTGTAGTCCAATTCAAGTCCCGAGTAAAAAGCGGCAGGCCCCAGAATATTGGCGAAAGATGGTTGAACTGTCAGTTCAAATCCATGCTCGAGGTAGTTGCTCCAGTCCACTTTTCCGAAGATGAATTTCGGATAGAACTTATTCTGCAGGCCTGCTGGCGTGTTCACATTGAAGCCACCTTCATTGTTGAAGATGGTGTCTTGAAAAACACTGCCATAAAACATCAGCCGCCAGGGTCCTTCGAGATGAGTTCCCAACATGACTTCTTTTTGCACTCGTCTCCAGGCAAAATTTCCAGCCGATTGACCATTCGAAAAATGCGGACTTTGCGCCTCGATGGAGTCCTGTAAATCAAATGACCACATCGTGTCGGTTCCTGCGACGTACTCTTGATTGAAATTCAAATCGAATGAATTGGTCCCGTTGAAACTCCAGGTGAAAAAACTGGCATTGACCATGTATCCCAAAAGGTTGGTTTCGAAGATTCCACCACCGACGGTGCTGCTTCCACCACCACCCTGAGCCCCAAAAGCTGGAAAAAGCGTCCATTTGTCATGCAGCTGAACAGTCACGACTAAACCCGTCGGCCCTTGTTCCACTTCACCCTTGAGATCGTAAAGATTGCCTGTGTTGTAGAGAGTTTGCAGATCGTGTGCAAATTCGTCTTCGGCAAAGGGTCTGCCAATTTGAGTGTGCATCAGCCACAGCACAGCTTGCCGTTTCGTCCGAATCAACCCTTGAAACTGAATGTCGGCCACGACCACACCATTCCATTTTTGCCAAGCCAGGCGGTGCTGGTCCGTGACAACGGGGCCATCTCCGTCTTCCCCCGCGCCACCGCCCATGGCAGGGCGCCCCCACGAGCTTTGCGAAAGACCCACAAGAAGAGCCCAAAGAAGACATTGGCGAATCCAGACAGTCACAGCGTTGAACCTTGCAAATTGCTCATGAAAGAGCGCCAAGAGATTGGCCGGCGGCAACCCCTTCATTCTTCATTTGTTGCTTCAGCTGTCGGGCTGCCATCGCGTATCCCCCATCACCACCGTCGATAAAATGCACGTGTTGATTGTCTGAACTGTTTTGCACAAAGCAGGTCATCAAGGCATGAGAAGATTCGTGCAGGCCGTAGTACACTTTGCCGCTTTGATGCAAAGATTCCAACTTCTGCGCAATTTGGTCTCGCATCGCCGGCGTGCAATCCACCACCAACCTGAGCATTTCATCGTATTTGCGATAGTCGGAATTGACTCTCAAGGATTTTTTGTAACCATCGAGATCGACGGCTTTCAACTTCAGCCAACCTTTTTCGATTAAAATTCCCAAAAACATAATCAGACGGACAGTGAACTGGGTGACCCAAAAAGCCTTTCGCGAATAAACAGCTTCGAGTTTTGCGGCTCGGCCCATTTTGTCAGCATGGACCGCATCGGGCTTGATGGGATGGGACTCTGGAGCTGAAAGACCGACGATGTCGTCAATCTCTCGAATGACCTCAGACAACAAAAGCACGTCGTTGAGACCGGGTTTGATTTTTATCAGAATTGAGAGAATCAAACCTCTGGTGTTCTCCAGTGGGGCCCACCGGCAGCTGAGTCCCAAATGCGGATCGAATTGGGGTGCTGTTTGCACAGTCAGTGCATACTGACCCGCTTTCACCCAGGTCTCTGCCAACGTCAGACCCTGCCCCTTGAAAAAAGCCAAATAGTTGTTGGTTGCCAATTCATACTTGCAGACACGGACCGGAGCGCCCGCCTTCACCAATTCGGCAACCGGAACAAGGCCGACTCGCAACTTCAGCCCGAACTGAGCCAGAGCCACCTCTGCTGACTGCGCCAAGGCTTGAGCCACTCGTTCGCGAGCACTGGCTGGTATCAATGCCGTTGCCCCATCACCACCAAATACAAATGGAATTTCGCGAGTTCCAGCCGCATTGACGACTGCCGCAATCGAGGAGGCCCCCACCATATTCACGGTCTTGTACTGCCCGGCCTCAATCGCCTTCGTCGAACCCTGCACATCTGTGATGACCACCCACCAGTCAATCGGGGCCTCGGTGTAGTGCCGATCTTCCGTCAACTGGGAAAACTCTTTGAAAGCGATCATCTCCTGATAAAACTGAGTCATGACTTGATCATACACAACTTAACCGCTAAAGAAAGTCCATGTTCATTCTCTGTGCACCCAGTGAAAAAGCGATTGCCGAAGATGCGCGAATTGCCAAAAATCAGAAGCGCATTGCCATGGTTCTGTCATTGAGCGCTGTGACCATGGTGGGTGAAATCATTGTCGGCCAGTGGGCTGGATCGGTCGCCCTCATCGCTGACGGTTGGCACATGGGTTCCCATGTCGGAGCACTGCTGATCAGCTTGTTGGCCTATTGGCTGGCTCGACATTCAAAAATTTTAGCGAATCTCTCTTTCGGCGGTGGCAAACTTCTGCCGCTTGGTGGATTCAGCAGTGCGATTGTCCTGGGTGTTCTCGCGGTCATGATTTTCGTCGAGTCCGTCGAACGACTGGCCTCGCCGACGCAAATTCATTACGGTGAGGCCATCGCCGTGGCAGCTTTTGGCCTCGTTGTGAATATTTTGAGCGCTGTTCTCTTGCACACCAGTGACGAGCACGATCACGCACACCCTCATCACGATCACGACCATGGGCACCATCACCATGTGCATGACCACAATATTCGAAGTGCTTTTTTGCATGTCATCGCCGATGCCGTAACCTCAGTGCTCGCCATTCTTGCGCTGTCTTTGGGTTGGAAATGGGGTTGGAATTTCTTGGATCCGATTATTGGTGTGATTGGGGCGCTGGTGATTCTGAGTTGGGCTGTCCAACTTTGCCGCGACACCGGTTTTGAACTTCTCGATGGCGATTTGCGCGGCTTGAACTGGCCCAAACTTGAAAGCCGGCTTGTCGCGCTTGACGTGAAGATTGTTGATTTTCACGCCTGGAGAATTGCTCCAAAGGCCTCGTCCTGTACTCTTATTGTGGAAAGCAAAGTCCTCCGCGGCAGTCAGTTCTATCGACTGATTTTAGAAAGAGAATTTGGCCTGACCCACAGCGTGATTGAGGAACGAACGCGGCCTGACTGACAGCAGGTTCAGCAGCTCATTTTTGGTTGTTTTTTTTCACTGACCTGTTAAAAAAAATTATTGGGAAACTTGATGCCGGCGGCACGAATTTTTTCAAGCCCCTGTGGCACAT
>Ga0075019_10000426_pt1 | contig 24392 bp, 19 predicted proteins | sample ColStrG_CSR_2013_FD_71473 | JGI IMG/M metagenome (GOLD analysis project Ga0075019, IMG submission 71473) | Freshwater sediment microbial communities in response to fracking from Pennsylvania, USA - Cold Stream Run_MetaG_CSR_2013 | ecosystem: Environmental > Aquatic > Freshwater > Creek >...
GGCAATCAGCAGGGCATAGCCCAGCGACGCGCTATAGCTTTGCGAAGACGCTTGCTCCAGCGCCTGCGTCATGGCCTGCACATTGTCCTGATTTTTTTTGCCCAGTTGCTGCAAGCCCGCAAGCTGCTCCTGCAAGTCCTTGAGCTTTTGCTCTTGCTGCGCCAGGACTTCCGGCTTGGACAGTGCGGCAGCGCGCTCGTCGACGGCATCAATGCGCAGCTGCAGCTGCGCGATTTCAGCCGCCATCGGCGCCGGTGCAAGCTTGGGCTTGGCACTGCTGCCCGCCGCTGCAGCCGACGCTGCCGAAGCGGCATTTGCGCGCTTGGACGATTTGCGCGCCGTCTTCTCAGCGGAGCGTTGCGCAGCGCGCACTTTGGCGGGCGCGGCGGCGCTACCCGTGCCGGCATCGGCGTCTGACGCCCCGGCCGCTGACTTGGCCGCTGCCGCGTCCAAGGGCTTGTCTGCGGCGTTGGCTACCACCGCAGCAACGGTCCCGGACGGTTTTTGCGGGGCATCGCGCGGCTGGGGCGCTGCCGGCTCCAGTGCCGGCGTCGCATACTCGGACAGCATGACAAAGCGCCTGCTGGTGCTGAGCGCGCACGCCGCCTTGAGGTTGACGCTGACGACGGGCTCGTCCACCAATTTGGGCGACTTCACCAAAATTTCGACCACGTTCGAAACGCCGCCGGGCTGCTCAAGCGTGCTGACGGCGCTGTTTGCCTGCGGTTGCTCGCCATACTGCACGTCGGCGGTAAAGCAGTTGGCGGAAACGTCTTCCCCGGGTGAATACCTGGCGATGATGGACACCTGCAACGCTTGTCCCAGCAATGCGACGCCCTTGAGACGCTCCAGGGTAAAGCCGTAGGAATTTCCCAGCGCAGCCAGCAAGAGCAGGGCCGTGAGCGGACGGATCAGGGGTTTTATGGGCTTCATATTAGGACGCAGTGCAGCGCATTTTGTCATAGCGCTTGCTTACGTCCCAGCCCCAGCTATACCGGACCAGAGTTCGTTCAAATCACCGAAACGCCATTTCGCCGGATCTTCGCGGCTGACTATTTTGTCGGCCCCGCCCGCCGCCGACAGGTCTATTACCTCGGGCGGGATGCGTTTGCTCGCCTTGATGGAATAAAACACCTTGACGGCCGGTGTCGTCAGGGACTTTCCGGTTTGCTCCACGACCACGCCCAGGCGTCCGGAACTGAGTTGCACCAGGCTGCCTATGGGATAAATGCCCAGGCTTTTGACGAAGGCCTGAAAGACACGCGCGTCGAAATGTCCTTTGGACCACTCGGCCATGCGGCGCAGCGATTCTGCCGGGTCCCAGCCAGCCTTGTACGGCCGGTTCGAAGTAATGGCGTCATACACATCGCAGACCGCGCCCATTTTGGCGTACAGGCTGATTTCGTCGCCCTTCAGGCCTTTGGGATAACCGGAACCGTCGATTTTTTCGTGGTGGTGCAGGCACACGTCCAGCACCATCGGATCGACGTCGGTTCCCGTCTGCAGCAGGCGGTAACCTTCCTCCGGGTGCGTCTTGATAATGGCGAACTCCGCGTCAGTCAGTTTGCCGGGCTTGTTCAAAACGTCCATGGGCATGGCGGCCTTGCCCAAATCGTGCATCAGTCCGGCGATGCCCGCGAGCCGGGTCTCGCGTTCGTCCAGGCCCAGCTGCTTGGCCAGCGCGACCATCATGGCGCACACGGCGACCGAGTGCATATAGGTGTAGTCGTCGGCCGTTTTCAGGCGTGCCAGGCTGATCAGTGCACCCGGGTTGCGGGACACCGAATCGGTGATTTCCTCGACCAGCTTTTGCGCGCCGCCGGTATCCACCGCCTTGCCCATGCGCGCCTCTTCAAACATGGAGATGACCGCGCGTTTGGATTGCAGGCATATTTGCGCCGCACGCTCGAGTTCAACGGCCGTGGAAACGGGCGCGACGTCCCGAACCGATACCGCCATTTCCTGCAGTTCCGCGTCAACCTGGGCTTCAGACTCGTGCTCCGAAATGCCTGTTTCACCAGGTGCCACGTCTGCGCCCTTGCCTACGTCGATCCAGACTTCCTTGATGCTGCTGGCGAGAATGCTGGCGATGTCCTTGGGGTCGGTGATGACAAAGCCGCTGCGCCAAAAGGGATGCTCCATCCACGAGCCACAAAACTCTTTCAGGTGCATGCCGACCTGCAGTTGCTGAACTCCGATTTTTTTGAGCATGAATCCGCTGCGAGGAAGGTGCGATCAGTGCAAATGCCGAGGCTTGCGCCCGCCACCGTGACCGCCACCGTGGCTGCCACCGCCGCTACCCCGTGGCGGTCTGCCGATTTCCAGCGAACTCACGAGGGCATCAAAGCGCTTGGCAAAGAGTTTATCCACTTCGCCGATAACGCCGGCGAGCTCTGATCCGTCAAAATGGCGTTCCATCACGCCAATCAAATCCTGCACCAGCAGGTCGCGCTGCACCCGCATGATGGCCGCGGGATTCGGACCCACGAAGACCATCACAAAGTCGTCGCGCGATTCGCCCGACTCGGCACCGTCTTCCTCGTCATAGTCAGCGTCGTAAAACGTCACCTCAATGGCGGCCCCGGATTCGGCAATGTCGTTGAGGTTCATGGCGACTTCGTCCAGCGTCTGCCGAAAATCCAGGTCGCCGCCTATGGTCCAGCACATTTGCAGCATATGTTCGGCCGCGTCAAACTTGATACCCGGTTCGTCTTCGTAGGTGCTGGACGCGCCATCGGCAAACGATTTGCACCCAGCGTAGCGCCACAGTGGCTTCAGCGCGTCCTGCAACTGGTCAAAAGCGACGTCGGCGCGCAGCGCGAGCTGGCCGTGCACATGAATCTCGAAAGGGGCGTTATAGCGTGGCATGGGCCTAAGTGTAATGGCCCGCTGGCGCTTGCGGTAACACCAGCGCACGCTGCACGCGTGCCGGCTGGGGTCGCGCTGAGTTTGCTGGCGCAAGGCCTGCGCCGGCCGACCCGTGGTGCCCGAGACCGGAATCGAACCGGTACGCCCGTTATTCACGAAGCGGCGGATTTTAAGTCCGATGTGTCTACCTATTTCACCACTCGGGCGCGGGGCTGCGCGCAAGCCCAGCCCGCCGCATTTTAGCCCTGCCGGTTTTTGCGGGGCGAATGGCGTCTTCGCCCCGGCCTTCGCGTGCGCATCGGCTGCACAGCGCAGCTGGGGAGCGCGCCCTCAGGCCTGCACCCGCAGGCACCCGGGTGCCGCCTGCCTGGCGCCTACGCTGCCCACAGTCCGCGCGGCGGCAAATCCATGGCGATGGAACACGGCAAGAACGTCCTGCACCGCGTCCGGTGCGCACGCCACCAGCAGACCACCGCTGGTCTGCGGGTCGGTCAACAAGGCCTGGCCCGGCGCAGCAAAACCAGGCGGCAGTTGCACCTCGGCGCCATAGGCTGCCCAGTTGCGTCCGGACGCACCGGTCACGTTGCCCTGGCGCGCGAGTTCTTCCACGCCCGGCAATAGCGGGACCGCGGGCCAGTCGATGGTGACGTCACAGCGGGCGCCACGCGCCATTTCGAGCGCGTGGCCAGCCAGTCCAAAACCCGTGACGTCGGTCATCGCGTGCACGCCTTCGAGCGCAGCCAGGTCGGGGCCCGGCGTGTTGAGTTGCGTCGCCGTCGCGACCATGTGCGCGTAGCCCTGGGCGTTCAGCTGGTCCTTTTTGAGGGCTGCCGACATAATGCCCACGCCCAGCGACTTGCCCAGAACCAGCACATCGCCCGGCAGGGCGCCCGCGTTGCGCTTGATGCGGTCCGGGTGCACCAGACCCAGCACAACCAGGCCATAAATCGGCTCGACCGAATCGATGGTGTGCCCACCCGCTATCGGAATGTTTGCCGCGCCGCACACCGTCGCCCCGCCTTCCAGGATGCGACCAATGGTGCGGGTGCTCAGCACCTGTATGGGCATGCCGACGATGGCCAGCGCCAGAATGGGATGCCCTCCCATGGCGTAGACGTCGCTGATCGCATTGGTCGCGGCGATGCGGCCGAAATCATACGGGTCGTCGACGATGGGCATGAAAAAATCCGTCGTCGCAACCAGCGCCTGCGCGTCGTTCAAACGGTACACGGCGGCGTCGTCGGACGTTTCGATTCCGACCAACAGTTCGCGCGGCACCGGCATACCGGCGGTTCCCTTCAATATTTCGGATAACACGCCGGGTGCGATCTTGCAGCCGCAGCCGCCCCCGTGGGATAAGGCGCTCAGCCGGGGTTCGCCTGCGCCGTCGGGTGCCCGGTTCGGGCTGCTATCCGTCATACTTCTGTCTCCAAAAAATAGGGGGCGGGCACGGCGCTATCTGTGCCCTGACGCGTGCCGTGCACCGCCGTGCGTGCCGCTGCGCGAGCATAGCGCCTGCGGCACGCCAGGCTGCACCGGAAAAGCCGGGATAATTTGCGGTTGACCTGATTTCCCATTTTGATCCGGAGTTTCTCCATGGTTGGACTTTTAGCGCTGCGGCGTAGATATGCTTTTTTTATGGCCGGGCTGCTGCTGTGCGCAGGCGCTGTGGTCCACGCACAAGAGGTCTTTCGGGTCACTGCGATTCCTGACGAATCGCCGACCGAACTCGCGCGCAAGGCGGCCCCGCTGATGCACTACCTGGAAACCAAATTGGGCGTGAAGGTCGAATTCACGCCGGTGAGCGACTATGCCGCGGCGGTCGAAGCCTTGGTCAACAAGAAGGTCGACCTGGCGTGGTTTGGCGGCTTCACCCTGGTTCAGGCCAACGCACGATCAAACGGCCACATCGTGCCGCTGGTGCAGCGGGCCGAAGACGCCAGCTTTCGTTCCGTATTCATCAGTTCGGACCCCACGATCAAAACCTTGGCTGACCTGAAAGGCAAGGACGTCTCGTTTGGCTCGCAAAGCTCGACCTCCGGCCACCTGATGCCGCGCAGCGCCCTGCTGCACGCGGGCGTGGACCCGGACCGAGACTTTCACCGGGTTGCGTACAGCGGCGCGCACGATGCCACCATCGCGGCCGTCGCCGCCGGCAAAGTGCAGGCTGGCGCGCTGAATATCTCCGTCTGGGAAAAATTTGTCGCCGAGAAAAAAGTAGACCCCAGCCAGGTGCGCGTGTTCTACACCACGGCACCCTATTTTGACTACAACTGGGCGGTGCACGCCGATATGCCGCAAGCCCAGCGCGAACGCCTGACGCGTGCCTTCCTGGGGCTGAGCCGCGACGATCCGGCGGCGCGCGAAATCCTCGACCTGCAACGCGCCAGCCGCTTCGTTCCCACCCAGATCGGCAACTACAAAGACATAGAAGCCGCAGCGATCAGCGCTGGCTTGCTCTGAGCCGGGACGGTCTGCATGCTGGAACTTCAAGGCGTCTACGCCGCGGCGCTCTCGGCCGCCGCGCTGCCGCGTCCGGTGCTGTTCGATATTGGGCTGCGGCTAGATGCGGGTGAGCAAGTCGCCATCATTGGCCCGTCGGGCGCCGGCAAGACGAGCTTGCTGCAATTGCTGGCCTGCGCACAAGCACCGCTGCGCGGGCACTACCGGCTCGCCGGCAAGCCGGTATGGGAACTGCGCCGCAGCGCCTTGCAGTCGCTACGCGCCACGCTGTTCCTGGCACCCCAATTACCCCCCTTCCCGCCGCGCCAGCGCGTCGTAACCGCGGTTCTTGCCGGCCGGCTGCCTGCCTGGAGTCTGGGGCGCAGCCTGCGCTCGCTGGTCTATCCCAGCGACCTGGCTGCGGCGCGCGCGGCGCTGGCGCAATTTGACCTGGAGCAGAAACTGTTTGAGCGCGTCGATCGCCTGTCGGGTGGCGAACGCCAGCGGGTTGGACTGGCGCGCGCGCTGCTCGCACCGGCAAGCCTCTGGCTGCTGGACGAGCCACTGTCCGCACTCGACCCCCAGCGCGCAGCGCAGGCCGCGCAAGCGATCACGCACGGCGCGCGCCAGCGCGGCATTACCGTGCTGGCGTCGTTGCACCACGTCGATACCGCCTTGAAATTTTTCCCACGCATTCTGGGTTTGCGCCAGGGACGCCTGCTCTTTGACCAGCCCCGTCACGCGGTAACGCCCGACCTGCTGCAGACGCTTTTTGCACCCCAGGACCCAAGCCTGGACGCGGCCTACGACGCGGCCTGTGGCCACCCGGCTATGGCCGACGCGCCACTGCCTGCGCTCGCCGCCGTCATGCGATGAGCAAGGCGTATGCACATCCGACGCCGGCCTTGCGGGACCCCGCCTGGCCTGGGCGTGCCGCAGCCACCATGCTCGCCCTCCTGCTACTTTGGCCGTTGGGCGTGGCCACCGAATTTCGCCCCTGGAGTCTGCTGGACGCGCGCAGCCTGGCGGTTAGCGCGCGATTTCTGGCCGATTTTTTTCCACCCAAGCTTAGCCCCGACTTTCTGGCTCTGGTGCTGCGCGCGAGCTGGCGAACCGTGGCCATTGCGACCGCCGGCGTCAGCCTGGCGCTAGGCGCGGCCATACCGATGGCGCTGTGTGCTACGCGCGCGCTGTCGATCTCGCGGCTGGCCGGGCGCATGGCGCCGCTGCCGGCGGCGCTGCGCCAAGGCGTGCGCGCCCTGCTCATCGTATTGCGCAGCGTTCCCGAACTGATTTGGGCACTGGTGTTTGTGCGCGTTGTGGGGCTGGGCGCGACCGCTGGCGTGCTGGCAATTGCCCTCACCTACACGGGCATGCTGGGCAAGGTGTACGTCGAAGTTCTGGAGAACCAGGACGCCGAGCCCACGCAGACGCTGTTGCGCAACGGCTGCGGCCGCCTGCAGGCCTTTGCGTACGCCTTGCTGCCGCAGGCCGCCGCAGAACTCGGGGCGTACACCGTATACCGCTGGGAATGCGCGTTGCGCTCGTCCGTCGTACTCGGCTTTGTAGGCGCAGGTGGCCTGGGTCAGTTGCTGGACGCGTCCATGAAAATGTTTGACGGCGCCGAAGTCTGCACCATGCTGGCAGTATTCGTATTGCTGGTGGGCCTGGCCGACGCCGCCAGCGCGGCCCTGCGCCGCATGCTGCAATGACGCAAGCGCGCGACCTGCCCCAAAGGAACACGCCATGGCTTTGGCGCTGCGCTGCGTGCTGGCTGTTGCTGGCGCTTAGCTGCCTGGTGGGAATGAGCTTCTGGTCTCTGGACCTGCAATGGGCGCCCCTGTTTTCAGCAGACGCGGCGCACAGCATGGGGCGATTCCTAGCCGAATTTTTTCCGCCCGACCTGGGCTGGGGCTTTCTTGCCCAGGTCGGGCGCGCCAGCTTGGAGACGCTGGCCATGTCGGCCCTGGGTACGGCGCTGGCTGCGGCCGCCGGTCTGCTGCTGGCGTTGCCAGCCGCCAGCCTGGGCCAGCGCTTCGCCAACGGCTATCGAACGCCCGCGCGCTTGCTGCTCAACGCGCTGCGCGCCATTCCCGAACTCGTGTGGGCCAGCCTGCTGCTCATCGCCGCCGGGCTCGGACCGTTTGCCGGGACGCTTGCGCTCGCGATTCACACCACGGGCGTGCTCGGTCGGCTGTTCGCCATGGCCATGGAAAACTGCCCCGACGGCCCCGCATTTGCCTTGCGCGTGCAAGGCGTGGGGTCCTTGCGCGTCTGCCTGTACGCCACGCTGCCGCAAGTCCTGCCACAACTCATCAGCTACACCCTGTATCGCTGGGAAAACAATATCCGCGCAGCAGCGGTACTGGGCGTCGTCGGTGCCGGCGGCTTGGGCCAACTGCTCAGCTTCCACATGGGTCTGTTCCATATGCATAAAACCGCGACCTTGCTGGGCGCCATGCTGCTGCTGGTCGCGCTGGTTGATTTCTGCAGCGACCGGATTCGCCGCGCGCTCAGCTAACACCGAGCCAAGTTTGCAAAGCTTTACGCAAGACCGCGGGTAATCCCCCGCACACAGGGTCAACGCCGGGTTTGCGCGTCCCGTTAGGAAGATGAGCGATAGCGATCGCCAGTTCGTTATAAAACCCTTATAGGACACACCATGAAAATTTCGTATTCCAAAGGTTCAATCCTTGTGGCGCTGGCACTGCTGGCCCCGCTGGCGAGCTACGCCGACCTTCCAGGCAAGCATCCGGGTTATCTGCACTCCCTCACCGACCTGCGCACTGCGCGCTGGTTCCTGAACCACCAGCCGGGCGATTCCAAGGTGTCGGGCTCCGAGGACGTTGCCGTCACGGAAATCGACGCGGCCCTAGGGGAAATCAAGAAAGCCTCGATTGACGACGGCAAGGACCTGAATGACCACCCCGGCGTCGACGTTCAGGAGCACGGCAGCCGCTTGCTCAAGGCCATAGAGACGCTGAAAAAGGCGCGTGCGGATATTTCTGGCGAGGAGGACAACCCGGAAGTGCGCGAACTGCGGCACCGCGCGATGGAACACATTGACCGTGCGCTGCACGCTGCCCAGAAAGCGCACCAGGAGTGGCTGAAGGAAATGAAGAAGTAAAACCGATGGAGGCGCGGTCCGGAGTCGAACCGGACTAACCGGATTTGCAATCCGGGGCATAACCGCTTTGCTACCGCGCCCTGGTGTTTTGGACCAGTAAAAAAGGGAAGCGCGTGCTTCCCTTTTTTCGGAATTGGAGCGGGAAAAGAGTCTCGAACTCTCGACCTCAACCTTGGCAAGGTTGCGCTCTACCAACTGAGCTATTCCCGCGTTTCAAGCCTTCAATTATAGCGCCTATTTTGGGCGTTTTGACTTCCAGCTAAAAAGTTTTTTCTTCCTTCAGTGCTTCACCGGGCCAAGCGCCACGTCTTCCTTGACGGGGGCCGCAACGGCGAGCGCGGGCGCGGCTTCGTCGTCCGGCAAGGGAATGGGCAAGGACTCGAGCGCGAGCTCCAGAACTTTGTCGATCCAGCGCACCGGAACAATCTCCAGTCCATCGCGCACATTGGCCGGGATGTCCTGCAGGTCCTTGGCATTTTCCTCGGGAATGAGCACCGTCTTGATGCCGCCACGCAAGGCCGCCAGCAGCTTTTCCTTGAGCCCACCAATCGCCGTGACTTCGCCACGCAAGGTGATCTCGCCCGTCATGGCCACGTCGCCGCGCACCGGAATGCCGGTAAGCGCCGAGACAAAGGCCGTGGTCATGGCAGCACCGGCACTGGGGCCGTCCTTGGGCGTAGCGCCGTCCGGAACGTGGATATGGATGTCCTTCTTTTCAAAGACTTCGTCGCGAATACCCAGACGGCGGGCGCGACTGCGCACGACGGTGCGCGCTGCCTCAACCGACTCCTTCATCACGTCACCCAGCGAGCCGGTGCGCGTGATGACGCCCTTGCCCGGAGTCAGCGCGGCCTCGATGGTGAGCAGGTCGCCGCCGACTTCGGTCCAGGCGAGGCCGACGACCTGGCCCACCTGGTTTTGCTGCTCAGCGCGGCCATAGTTGTATTTGCGCACGCCCAGGTAGTCGTTGAGGTTTTCCTCGGACACCTGCACCTGCCCCTGCAATTTCTTCAGCAGCAGTCCCTTGACCACTTTGCGGCAGATCTTGGAGAGTTCGCGTTCCAGCGAGCGCACGCCCGCTTCGCGCGTGTAATAGCGCACGATGTCGCGCACGGCGCCCTCGGACACCGCCAGCTCTGCCTCCTTCACGCCATTGTTCTTCATCTGCTTGGGCAGAAGATAGGTGATGGCGATATTGGTTTTTTCATCCTCGGTATAACCCGACAGGCGTATGACTTCCATGCGGTCCAGCAGCGCCGGCGGAATGTTCATGGAATTCGACGTCGCGACAAACATCACGTCGCTCAGGTCGTAATCGACTTCCACATAATGGTCGCCGAACTTGTGGTTCTGCTCCGGGTCCAGCACCTCCAGCAGCGCGCTGCTGGGGTCGCCACGGAAGTCGGTTCCCAGCTTGTCGATTTCGTCCAGCAGGAACAGCGGGTTGCGCGTGCCGACCTTGGTCAGGCTTTGCAGTACCTTGCCCGGCATGGCGCCGATATAGGTGCGCCGGTGACCACGAATTTCCGCCTCGTCGCGCATTCCGCCCAGGGCCATGCGCACGTACTTGCGACCGGTCGCCTTGGCGATCGATTGGCCCAGCGAGGTCTTGCCGACCCCCGGTGGGCCTACCAGGCACAGGATAGGCGCCTTGACCTTGTCTACACGCTGTTGCACGGCGAGATACTCCAGGATGCGGTCCTTGACCTTGTCCAGGCCGTAATGGTCCTCGTTGAGTACGTTCTCCGCATTCGCCAAGTCATGCTTGATCTTGGTCTTGGTGGCCCAGGGCAGGCCGGTGAGCACGTCGATGTAATTGCGCACCACGGTCGCCTCGGCCGACATCGGCGACATCAGCTTGAGCTTTTTCAGTTCGCCCTCGGCCTTCTTGAGCGCCTCCTTGGGCATGCGTGCCGACTTGATCTTTTTTTCGATCTCCTCGATGTCGGCGCCTTCTTCGCCTTCACCCAGTTCTTTCTGGATCGCCTTGACCTGCTCGTTTAAATAAAAATCGCGCTGGTTCTTTTCCATCTGGCGCTTCACGCGACCGCGGATTTTCTTGTCGACGTTGAGAATATCGACCTCGCGCTCGATCTGTTCAAACAGGTTTTCCAGGCGTTCCTTCACACCCGACAGGCTGAGCACCGCCTGCTTTGCGTCCAGTTTCAGCGGCAGGTGCGCAGCGATGGTGTCGGCCAGGCGGCCGGCGTCGTCGATGCTGGAAATGGAGGTCAGGATTTCCGGCGGGATTTTCTTGTTCAGTTTGACGTACTGGTCAAACTGCTGCATCACGGCGCGGCGCAAGGCCTCGACTTCGCTGCCCGCGGAACGCGCCGGGTCAACAGCGCCGGTTGCGTTTTCTATGGGCGTGACGTTGGCCGAAAAATGAAACTCACCCTCGTCAATATGGTTCACCGCGGCGCGCTGGTGGCCTTCGACCAGAACCTTCACCGTGCCGTCCGGCAATTTGAGCATCTGCAATATCGTCGAGACGCAGCCGACGTCGAACATATCGGACACCAGAGGGTCGTCCTTGGCCGCGGCCTTTTGCGCGACCAACATGATGCGCCGTTCCGACTCCATCGCGGCCTCCAGGGCCTTGATGCTTTTGGGTCGGCCTACGAACAGCGGTATGACCATGTGCGGAAACACCACCACGTCACGCAAGGGCAGAAGGGGCAGATCGATGGGATCGGGGGGGAGATAGGTGTGGCCGGACATGTAGAAACCTTTACGTTGGGCGTTAGGTGGGGCTCCAGGGGGCCCGTTTCAAGCGTAAGTCAATTATGAAAGCGCGATCCGGTTGAAAAAGCCGGTGGTTGGGCGCAAACACCGCGTTCATCGCACTTTAGACTGCACTCAGGCTTTGCGCGCTGCCTCACGATACACCAGCAGCGGTGCCTGCCCTTCCTCTATGGTCGATTCGTCGACCACCACGCGCTCGACATTGCTGACGTTGGGCAAATCGAACATGGTGTCTATCAGGGACTGCTCCAGGATGGAACGCAGTCCGCGTGCGCCCGTTTTGCGCGCCAGCGCGCGCTTGGCAATGGCTTTGAGTGCGTTGGGCCGGATTTCCAGTTCTGCGCCTTCCATGGAGAGCAGCTTCGCGTACTGCTTTACCAGCGCGTTCTTGGGCTCGGTCAAAATCTGCACCAGCGCGTCTTCGCTCAGTTCGGCCAAGGTGGCCACCACGGGCATGCGGCCGACCAGCTCGGGGATCAGGCCGAATTTGATCAAATCCTCGGGCTCGACTTCCTTGAAGACCTCGGTCAGGCTGCGCTGCACCTTGCTTTGCACCGTGGCGCCAAAACCAATTCCGGAAGACTGCGTGCGGTTTTCAATGACTTTTTCCAGGCCGGCAAAGGCGCCGCCACAGATGAAAAGAATATTGGTTGTATCAATCTGGACAAAGTCCTGGTTCGGATGCTTGCGCCCGCCCTGGGGCGGAACACTGGCCATCGTCCCCTCGATCAGCTTGAGCAGCGCCTGCTGCACGCCTTCGCCGGAGACGTCGCGGGTAATCGACGGGTTGTCCGACTTGCGCGATATCTTGTCGATTTCATCGATATAAACAATTCCCCGCTGCGCGCGCTCAACCTCGTAGTTGCAGCTTTGCAGGAGCTTGAGGACAATATTTTCCACGTCCTCACCGACGTAACCCGCTTCAGTCAGCGTAGTCGCATCGGCCATGACAAAGGGCACGTCCAGCATGCGCGCCAGGGTTTGCGCCAGCAGTGTTTTGCCCGAACCCGTGGGCCCAATCAGCAAAATATTGCTTTTGGCGAGTTCGACGTCATCCTTGCGGGCTTTTTCCTTGTGCCGCAAACGCTTGTAGTGGTTGTAGACCGCGACTGCCAGGGTGCGCTTGGCGGGCTCCTGCCCGATCACGTAGTTATCGAGGTTGGCCTTGATTTCGGCTGGCGTTGGCAAATCGCTCTTGGCGTCCTTGCCTTCGGTGGTCGGCGGCAGCTCGTCGCGGATGATTTCGTTGCACAGCTCTATGCACTCGTCGCACACAAAGACCGAGGGGCCCGCAATCAGCTTTTTGACCTCATGCTGGCTCTTACCGCAAAACGAGCAGTACAGTGTCTTCTCGTTGGAATTGCCTTTTTTTTCGGCCATTTGCTCGCTGCCTTTTACAACTGTTGGGTCAATGATACCGAAATAAAAAACGGTGCCAATTCAAAAAAATGGCACCGCTTTCCTGCGCCGCCCAAGGCGCGCTTTCGGCTCAAGGACGCTTGGAAATGACCTGGTCAATCAGCCCGTATTCTTTGCATTCCTCGGGCGTCATGTAGTAGTCGCGCTCGGTATCACGCGCAATGCGCTCCAGCGGCTGGCCGGTGCGGTCGGCGAAGATCTGGTTGAGTTGCTCACGCGTCTTCAGGATTTCGCGCGCAGCAATCTCAATTTCCGTCGCCTGGCCCTGGCTGCCACCCGAGGGTTGGTGAATCATGACCTTGGAGTTGGGGAGCGAAAAACGCTTGCCCTTGGCGCCGGCCGCCAACAAAAATGCGCCCATGCTCGCCGCCATGCCAACGCACAGCGTGGACACGTCGGGCTTGATGAAGTTCATGGTGTCAAAAATCGCCATACCCGCGCTCACCGAGCCGCCCGGTGAGTTGATGTAGAAGGAAATATCCTTGTCCGGGTTCTCGCTCTCCAGAAAGAGCAGCTGCGCCACCACCAGGTTAGCGGTCTGGTCGTTCACCGGGCCCACCAGGAATATGACGCGTTCCTTGAGCAGGCGCGAATAAATGTCGTACGAGCGTTCGCCGCGACCGGACTGTTCAATCACCATGGGCACCATGCCCAATGCCTGCGTGTCCAGCGCGCCGGCAGTTCCATACTTGACGTTCATAGCGACTCCAAAAAGGTCTTGTGACTGTACCTAAAATTCAGGCATGCCCTGGAGTTGGGGCCATGCGCGGCAAGCACAAGGGCAAGCCGCGCGGCATTTTGCGACGCAAGGGCGGCGCAGCCACCCGCTTAATTTTGCGCCATCAACTCGTCGAAGGGCAGCGCTGTTTCGCTGATTTTGGCCTTGGACATAACGAAGTCGGTGACATTGCTTTCGATCACCACGGCCTCGACTTCGGCCATGCGGCGCTTGTCGCCGTAGTACCAGCGCACCACTTCCGCCGGCTTTTCGTAGCTGGCGGCGAGTTCGTCAATATGCGCCTTGATCTGCTCCGGGCGCGCTGCCAGGTCGTTGGCACGCACCAGTTCAGCCACAACCAGGCCCAGGCGCACGCGGCGCTCGGCCTGCGGGCGGAAAATATCGTCGGGGATGGGCGCCTTGTCGGCGTCCTTCACGCCGCGCTGCTTCAGGTCGGCACGCGCGCCTTCGATCATGCGGTCCAGTTCGGCCTGAACGCTGGACTTGGGCAGGTCCAGCTCGGCGTGCGCCAGCAGTGCGTCCATGGCGGCTTGCTTGTTGCGGTTGAGCAGGCGGAACTTGACTTCGCGCTCCAGGTTGCGGCGGATGTCGGCGCGCAGCCCTTCGACGCTGGCGTCGGCGATCCCCAGGGCGCTGGCCAGCGCTGCGTCGACTTCGGGCAGGTGCGCTGCTTCGATTTTCTTCAGCGTCACCAGGAAGTCGGCCGTTTTGCCGGCCACGTCCTTGCCGTGGTAATCGGCCGGGAACGCCAGGGGGAAGGTCTTGCTCTCGCCCGACTTCATTCCGGTTGTCGCCGCTTCGAACTCGGCCAGCATTTGACCGTCGCCCAGAATGAACTGGAAGTCGGCCGCCTTGCCGCCGGCGAAGGGTTCGCCGTCGATCTTGCCTTCGAAGTCCACCGTCACGCGGTCACTGATTTGCGCGGCCGCGTCTTGCGCGCGCTGGGCAAAGGTACGGCGCTGCTTGCGCAGAATGTCTACCGTTTTGTCAATCGCGGCTTCGGTCACTTCGGCGCTAAATTTCTGCACTTCGGTTCCGGCCAGGTCGGCGAGCTTCACTTCGGGGAAGACCTCGAAAACCGCGTCAAACGCCATCTGGCCTTCGGCCGAGGCCTCGCTCTCGGTAATGCGGGGCTGGCCGGCAACGCGCAAATTGGCTTCGTTCGCTGCACTGGCGAAAGCCTCGCCGACCTTGTCGTTCATGACTTCGTAGTGCACGGAGTAACCGTAACGCTGCGCCACGACGTTCATGGGAACCTTGCCCGGACGAAAGCCGTCCATCTTGACGGTGCGTGCGAGCTTGCGCAAACGCGAATCGACTTCGGTTTGAATCACATCGACTGGCAGCATCAAGGTGATTTTGCGTTCCAGCTTTTCCAATGTCTCAACAGTAACTGCCATGATTTATCTCCTAGGGTAAGGGCACTGGTCGCGTGCTTGCCCGCTCCAATGGGGCGCCGGTGCGGCCAATGCGCTGCAAATTTTTTGCATTGGGGTAACCGCGTATTCTAGCCCAGCAGGCCATGCCTGCCGCCGGGTCTGCGCGCGGCCCGGGACCGGGGTTTCAGATCGGCAGCGCCACCAGGTCGTGCCCCTGCGTTGCAACCACGCGGGCACGGGTGAATTCACCGGCCTTGAGCGTCTTGCTGATTTTTTCCGGCGGCAGCAGGCGCACGACGCCGTCAATTTCAGGGGCGTCGGCGTAGCTGCGTCCAAGCCCGCCCTTTTTTCCTAGCCCGGGCGCGGAGTCGACCAGCACCTGCATCTCGGCGCCCACGCGCCGCTGTAGCCGCTGCGCCGACACCGCTTCGGCAACGGCCATAAAGCGCGCCCGGCGCTCCTCGCGCACTGCCAGCGGCAGCATGCCGGGCAAAGCGTTCGCCTCGGCGCCGTCCACCGGGCTATAGGCAAAGCAGCCCGCACGGTCTATGCCGGCCGCGCGGATGAAGTCCAGCAGGTGCTCGAACTCGTCTTCGGTTTCACCCGGGAAGCCGGCGATAAAGGTGCTGCGCACCACCAGTTGCGGACACAGCGTGCGCCAGTGCGCGATGCGCTCCAGATTTTTCTCGCCGCTGGCGGGCCGCTTCATGCGGCGCAGAACGTCGGGATGGCTGTGCTGTAGCGGCACGTCCAGATACGGCAGCACCAGGCCCTGCGCCATCAAGGGAATGATCTCGTCGACGCTGGGATAGGGATACACATAATGCAGCCGCACCCAGGCGCCAAACGGCTGGGCGATGCGGCCCAGCGCCTGCACCAACTCCTGCATGCGCGTCTTGATCGGCTGCCCGTCCCAAAATCCGGTTCGGTACTTCAGATCGACACCGTAGGCCGATGTGTCCTGGCTCACCACCAGCAACTCTTTCACGCCGCCTTCGAACAGGGCCTGCGCTTCCGCCAGCACGTCGCCCACGGGACGCGACACCAGATCGCCGCGCATGCTCGGAATGATGCAAAAAGTGCAGCGGTGGTTACAGCCCTCGCTGATTTTCAGATACGCGTAGTGGCGCGGCGTCAGCTTGACCCCGGCGACGCCGAAATGGTTGGGAACCAGGTCGACAAAAGGGTCGTGCGCCTTGGGCAGGTGCGTATGCACCGCGTCCATGACCTCTTGCGTCGCGTGCGGGCCGGTGACGGCGAGCACGCTGGGGTGCATCTGGCGCACCAGATTGCCGCCATCCTGACCGGCCTTGGCTCCCAGGCAACCGGTCACGATGACGCGGCCGTTTTCGGCCAGCGCTTCGCCAATCGTGTCCAGGCTCTCGCGCACCGCGTCGTCAATAAAGCCGCAGGTGTTGACGATCACCAGGTCGGCGCCCTGAAAAGTCTTGGACGTTTGGTAGCCCTCGGCGCTCAGGCGCGTGAGTATCAGCTCGGAATCGGTCAGCGCCTTGGGGCAGCCCAGGCTGACGAAGCCAACCTTGGGCGCCGCGGACAAGGAGGTGTGGGGGGCAGATGGTGCTTGCATGGCCACATTGTCCCAGCATTTGCGCTGGCCGGGCCTGCGCGGGACGGCTTAGCGCTTGATGCCGAAGGTGTCCAGGAACTGCTCGGTCTGCTTCTGAATCTGTTCCTGCATCTGCTGGAACACATTGCCGCCCATCACGCCCTGCACCACCGGGTTCTGCATGTCCATCAGCGCCTGCATATTTTTCTCGAGGTAGCCGCCCATCAGCCCCTGCATGGCGTGCCCATAAAACCGGATGATGTTCGCCAGCACCGGGGTGGTGAACATGGGCGAACCGTTGGCCTCTTCTTCCAGGATGATTTGCAGCAGGATGCTGCGTGTGATGTCTTCGCCGGTCTTGGCGTCGCGTACGGAGAACGACTCGCTGGCCATCACCAGCTGTTTGATGTCGGTCAGCGTGATGTAGGTCGAGGTATCGGTGTCGTAGAGCCGGCGGTTCGGGTATTTTTTGATGACGCGCTGCGCAGGCAGGGCGTCCTTGGAGTTACTTCTTGGCATATCGGAACAGGGCTGGATTCGCGGCTTACGAATGTGCTACTCGGACCCCCATTCTAGGTTCGCAATCGCATTGCTGCCAGCAGCGCTTTCCCTATGCAGGCGCCTAAGCGCGGCCCAGCACTTTGGGTACCCGATTCTGTCGCAGGCGAAACGCGTCTGGCATGCCCGAGCCCAGCAGCGGCCGCAGATACATGCGAAACGCGTCGGTCACGTCCGTGCCGGACGCGCTGATGAATTCGTCCTCCATGACGCGGGTTTTACCCGCCACGGCAGTCAGTGGCAACAGGTCGTAATCGACCGAGTAGAAGCCGGTGCGGCGGATCGCAACCGAGCCGCTGCGCTGGCCCCAGAAGGCGTACTGCACGGCCTTTTCGCCGACCTCGCGCGCTTCGCGCTGGTCCACGTCCGAAACGCAGCCGATGAACGAGCGCTGCAGATAGCCAAAGGTGTCGCCGCGCACGCGCGAAATTTTCAAACTCTTTTTGATCGCCTCGCACAGCAGGTCGGCGAGCGCGCCATTGCCCGACAACTGCACGTTGCCGTGCGCGTCGTGCTCGGCCTCCTTGGCGAGCCGCACGACGATGGGCGTTCCACTGGCGTCGTGAATGCCCTCGGAAACAGCGATGACACAGCGGCCGTGGCGCGCGTAGCAGGCTTGCACGTCGGCCAGGAATTGCGCCATGTCGAAGGTGCGCTCTGGCAGGTAGATCAGGTGCGGGCCGTCGTCCGGAAACTTCTTGCCCAAGGCCGACGCCGCGGTCAGAAAGCCGGCGTGGCGCCCCATGACTACACCCACGTAGACCCCGGGCAAGGCCGCGTTGTCCAGGTTGGCGCCAGCAAAGGCCTGTGCAACAAAACGCGCCGCCGACGGATAGCCCGGCGTATGGTCGCTGCCGACCAGGTCGTTGTCTATCGTCTTCGGGATATGGATGCAGCGCAGCGGATACGCCGCCTGCTCGGCCTCCTGCGCCACGATGCGCACCGTATCCGAGGAGTCGTTGCCGCCGATATAGAAGAAATGCGCGATCTGGTGCGCCTGCAGGACCTTGAAGATTTCACGACAGTAGGCCGCGTCGGGCTTGTCGCGCGTGGAACCCAGCGCGCTGGACGGCGTAGCGGCAACCAGCTCGAGGTTGTGGCTGGTCTCCTGCGTCAGGTCCAGGAATTCCTCGTCGACGATTCCGCGCACGCCGTGCAGCGCGCCGTAAATCTGCGTCACCTGGGGAAAGCGCCGCGCCTCCAGCGCCACACCGACCATGGACTGGTTGATGACCGCGGTCGGTCCCCCACCTTGCGCCACCAGAATTTTCACGTCCGCCATGCTTGCCTCCTTCCGAGGACCCTGGCGAACGATGCCCTGGCCCTGCTAGTGTCCGCCACCCAGGTAAGCGGCCTTGACCGCCGGATCGTCGCGCAGCTTATCGGCCGGCCCATGCACCGAGATACGACCGTTCTCCAGCACGTAACCGTAGTCCGCCACTTTCAGCGCAGCCGCAGCAAACTGCTCGACAAGCAACATGGTAACGCCACGCGCCTTCAGATCGCCGATGATGCGAAACACTTCTTCCACCAGAATCGGCGCGAGGCCCATGGACGGCTCGTCCAGCAGCACCACGTCCGGGTTGAGCATGACCGCACGCGCCATCGCCAACATCTGCTGCTCGCCCCCCGACAGCGTTCCCGCCAGCTGGTTGCGCCGCTCTTTCAGACGGGGGAAAAGTTCCAGCGCGCGCGCCAGATCGCCGGCGACATCGCCCTTGGGGCGGCTACCGGTCAGCCGGGGAAATGCGCCCAGGATGAGGTTGTCGGTCACGCTCATGGTGGCGAAAACGCGCCGCCCTTCGGGCGAGTGCGCCAGGCCGCGCTTGGCAATCGTGTAGGACTCGAGTCCGTCCACGCGCTGACCGGCGAGGCTGATTTCGCCGGCGCTGGGCTTGATCATTCCCGAGATGGCGCGCATGGTTGTCGTCTTGCCGGCGCCGTTCGATCCGATCAGCGTGACCACCTGCCCTTTGGGGACGTCCAGCGAAATGCCGTGCAGCACCTGCACCTTGCCGTAGCCGGCTTCCAGATTTCTGATTTGCAACATGGGAGGTCCTGCTTTCTTAGGCGGCGTTGCCGCCGAGGTAGGCTTCGATCACTTTTTCGTCGGCTCGCACCTCGGCCGGATTGCCCTCGGCAATCTTCTGCCCAAAATCGAGCACCGATAGCCGGTCGCACAGTCCCATGACGACGTCCATATGGTGTTCGATCAGGATGACGGTGATGCCGTGGTCGCGGATTTTGCGAATGATGGCGATCAGCTCGGTGATGTCGGGCGCCGTCAGGCCGGCAGCCGGCTCGTCCAGCAGCAGCAACTGCGGATCCAAGGCCAGGGCGCGCGCAATCTCGAGCAAACGCTGCTTGCCGTAGGGCAGGTTGCGGGCCTCCTCCAGCGCCAGGTCGGCCAGTCCGACGAACTCGATCAGGCCCAGTCCGCGGCGCACCGAGGCCGCCTCCTCGCGCCGGTAGCGCGGGCTGTGCAGGGCGACGTCGACAATATTGCTGCGGAAGCTGTGGTGCAGACCCACTTGCACGTTTTGCAAAGCGGTCATCTCGCCAAACAGCTGCACGTTCTGGAAGGTGCGCGCAATGCCCGAGAGTGCGATGTCCGACGATGTGCGCCCGACGACCGAGCGGCCGGCAAAGGCGATGCTGCCCGCGGTCGGGACATAAATGCCGGTGAGCACGTTCATCATGGTGCTCTTGCCCGAACCGTTCGGACCGATCAGGCCGTGGATGCTGCCACGCCGGATACGCAGGTCGACCTGGTTGATGGCCTTGAGGCCGCCAAACTGCATGAGCACGCCCTGCGCGACCAACAGGTCCGCCCCGGCTTCCAGCTGGCCGCTGTTGGCGGCCTGCGTAATGGCGTCGTCACCCGCGCTCACGTTGGCCACGGCGCGCGTTCCCAGGGACTTCCCGCGGCGCGCAAACAGCTTGCGCACAAAGCCGACGATTCCGTCCTGCAGGTAGTACACCACGAACAAAATCATCAGACCGAAAATACTCAGACGCCAGTCGGTGATGGACTGCAGCCAGAAGGCAAAGCCGGCGAGCGCCGCCGTTCCCAGCACGGGGATCGCCATCTGGCGCGGCGTGCTGATTTTGCGGGCAATGGCGATCGCCGCACCAAGCGCAATCAGCACCGCCAGCGTCGTCGACACGGTGCGAAACAGGTCCAGATCGTCCAGCAGCTTGGGCAGAATCACGATGATGGCAGCGCCCAGCATGGAACCCAGCCGTGATTTGCGTCCGCCCATGATGACCGCCAGCAGGAACAGCACGGTCAACTCGAAGTTGTAGGTGTTGGGCGATATGTACTGCTCGGAATACGCGTACAAAGATCCCGCCAGTCCGGCGAATCCGGCGCTGATGACGAAGGCGAACACCTTGTAGCGGTACACCGACACGCCCATGCAGTCGGACGCCACCGGGCTGCCGCGCAGCGCCTCGAAGGCGCGCCCTAGCTGCGACTTCAGGATGCGGTCAACGACCAGCAGGGACAGCGCCATGAGCACCAGCACCAGCCAATAAAAGCCGTGCTCGCTGAATTGCATTCCGGCGAGCGAGGGCTTGGGTATCTTGATTCCCAGCGGGCCTTCGGTGAGGAAGTCCATCTCGTTGATCAGGATCTGGATGATGGTGCCAAAAGCCAGCGTCACCATGGCCAGATACGGACCCGTCACGCGCAAGGCCGGCAAGGCCAGCAAGGCACCGAAGCCTGCGGTCACCAGCACGCTGCCCGGCAAAATAAGCCACAGCGGCGCGCCCAGCTTGAGGAACAGCACACCGGTGGTGTAGGAACCCACGCCAAACAGCCCGGCGTGGCCCAGGGACACCTGGCCGGTATAGCCGACGACGATGTCCAGGCCGAACAGCAATATGGCGTACACCATGATGGTGACCACCAGGTGCACATAGTAGGGATTCGGGGCGATCGCCGGAACGGCGGCCAGCACGATCAGGCCGAGCACGCCGGCAACGAGAGACTTGGCTTGCATGGGTCAGACTTTCTTGATCGCGGATTTGCCAAACAGACCTGCGGGCTTGAGGGCGAGCACCAGTAGCAGCAGCACCAGACCGGGAACGTCCTTGTAGCCGGTGGACAGGTAAAAGCCCGTCGTCGTTTCGGCGACGCCCAGAATGACGCCGCCCACAATAATGCCCATGCCGCTGGTCAGTCCGCCAATGATGGCCACGGCAAAGGCCTTCAGGCCCAGCACCGATCCCATGGTCGCACCGGTCAAGGTCAGCGGCGCGATCAGCGCGCCGGCAAAAGCCGCGCTGGCCGAGGACAGCGCGTACGAAAAGGTGATGACCAAGCCGGTGTTGATACCCATCAGCTTGGCGGCATCGCGGTCGTTGAAGGTTGCCACGACGGCCTTGCCGTAAATCGTTTTACGGTTGAAAAATTCCACTGCCAACATCATGGCGACGGCACCGACGACCACCAGGATTTCCATGGGAAGCACGTTTGCGCCAAACACCTGCATGGGCGATTCGGACAAAGGCGAGGGAAACTTCAGGTCGTCACGACCCCAGACGTTTTCCGCCACGTTCTTGAAAATAATGCCCAGGGCGATGGTCGACATGATCCAGCCGAACTCGCTTTTGATTTTGATCGCCGGCGCCACACCCACGCGCTCTACCAGGGCACCCTGCACCAGTCCAAAAATGATCACCAGTGGCAGCATGAGCCAGTAGTTGAGGCCCAAGTTCACCAAGGTGAGGCCCACCATGGCGCCCAGCATGAGCGCGTCGCCCTGGCCAAAATTCAGCGTGTCCGATGTTTGGAACGTCAGCTGATAGCCAAAGGCAATAACCGCGTAAATCATGCCCAGCGCGACACCGCTGTAGACAAGTTGGAGCAGGATTTGCATAAGTAGGGGCTCAAAAAATTAGCAACTAAAAGCACAACGCTTGCACAGGGCAAGCGCTGGACGGGCGCGGCCGGCGCCAGACTCCGGGCAAGGTTTGCGCGTACCGCAAGCGGGCACCGCACCCGGCTGGTGCCGGGGACGATGCCGCGCCTGCCTATGCGGGCTTACTGCGAAGCGCCTTCCTTCAGACGCACTTGCGAAGCCACCTTCTGGTCGGCTTCGTAGGCGTACACCACGCGCTGGCCCTTGACTTCGCCAAACACCGGGATATTCATGGTGATGGCTTCGTGGTCCTTGGGTGTGAACGGGTTCTTATAGGTCGTGATCACGCCTTCGACCGGAGTCTTCAGGTTTTCCAGGGCGGCCTTGATCTTGGGTCCTTCGGTCGAATTGGCCTGTTTGATGGCAGCAGCCAGCAGGTAAATCGAGTCGTAGCCCTGCGCGGCAGACACGGGCGAGTCGATGCGCGCGTTCTTCGGATTGAAGGTATGCAGATAGTTGATGATGAAGGACTGGCGCTTGGGCGTCGTCGGCTCCTGGATAAAGGTCTCGGGCATGCGCGCGCCTTCGCCGCCCGGGCCGGCGTTGTCGATGTAGCTCGCCATCGACAGCGTCCAGCTGCCGATCATGGGTACTTTCCAGCCCAGCTTGGTCATGCCGTTGGCGATTTGCGCCAGCTCAGGTCCGATGCCGTAGGTCAGCACCACTTCGGCGCCGGCTTCCTTGGCCTTGAGCAGCTGCGCCGTCATGTCGACGTCCTTGATATTGAACTTCTCCACGGCGACGGCTTTCACGCCCTTGGCGGCCAGTGCCTTCTCGAGGTCGGCGCGGCCGAGTTGGCCGTAGTTGGTCGAGTCCGACAGAATCGCGACCTTCTTGAACTTGCGGCGCGTCACAGCCTCTTCCACGATCATGGGAGCCTGGATGCTGTCGTTGGCGGCGTTGCGGAAAATGTAGTTTTCCGGTTGGTCGTCAAACTGGTGCGTAATGAGCGTACCGGTTGCCACGTTGTTCATCACCGGGATCTTGGCGTCCTGATAGAAACGCTGCGACGCCAGCGCCACGCCGGTGTTGATGAAGCCCACGGTCGCAGTGACCTGCTCCTTGCTGATCAACTCCTGTGCGATCTGCACGCCGCGCTCGTTGCGCGCTTCGTCGTCGCGCTCGACCATGACCAGGGGACGACCGATCACACCTCCGGCCTTGTTGATTTCGTCCACCGCAAGCTTGACGCCGTCGCGCATGCTCACGCCCATGGAGGAGGAACCGCCGGTGAACGGGCCTGTGACGCCGATTTTGATGGGGTCGGCGGCGCGCGCTGCGCCCGAAAATGCCAGCACTGCAGCGGCGATAGCCAGGTGCGAAGTGATGTGAATAAAGCGTGTTGTCATACTGTCTCCTGATAATGAAAATGGGTGCACCTCCCGTTCCACGCATGTGCGTTGGAACGGCCCAGGTTCGAGCGCCTGGGTGTGGGGCGTAATCTAGCGCAATTCACTGCGGCGAAACTGACATATTTCCATCAATTGACCGCTTTGTTGCGCCGCGCTCGTTGATTTATTTTCAAGGCTGAGCGCAATTTACTTGTTTGCCCCACTACGTAAGGGTTAACCCGATGCCACTTGGCGACCCATATCCGCAATCACCTTGGCGCACAGTCCGCCGGCAAGCCCCCGTAAAATTCAGCGCTTGATGCAGCCGCTCCCCGCCCTACCCCAGCCGTCCGCAGGTAGCGGCAGCCACGACCCAGCAAGCAAGCGCGCACTGCGCACGGCGGTGCTGCAGGAAGTACGCGACCTGTGGGCGCTGTCCTGGCCGATTCTGGTGGGCCAGCTGGCTACCCTGGGCATGGCGGTGACCGACGTCGCCATGGCCGGCCACGCCTCCGCACAGGACCTGGCTGGCGTGGCACTGGGCGTCGCCATCTGGAACATCATCATGATCACCCTGATAGGGCTGATGCTCTCGGTTGCGCCACTGGTTGCGCACCACGTGGGCGCGCGCGAGTACGCGCCCATTGCCCACGTCGTGCGCCAGGGCTTGTGGAAAGCCCTGGGAATGGGTCTGGCGGCTTGGTTGCTGGCCAACCTGAGCGCACAGGTTTTCTACGCCATGAACCTGGAGCCATCGGTTCGCCTCGTCGCCGTGCGCTTTGTGCACGTCATCAGTTTTGCGCTGCCAGCGTTTGCCTGTTACCGCGTTTTTTACGCCTACAGCGCCAGCCTGGACCAGACCAAACCGATGATGGTCATCGCGCTGATCAGCCTGCTGTTGAACGCGCTGGTGAATTGGCTTCTGGTGTTTGGCCACGCCGGGCTGCCGGCACTGGGGGGCGTAGGCTGCGCCTGGGCGAGCCTGTTGTGCATCTGGTTTAGCGCCCTGGCGCTGTTCGCCTGGACGCGCTTCGCGCCCGCGTACCGCAGCACCTGGCCGCTGGCACGTTTCGAGCCGCCGCACTGGGAGACGCTACGCCGCCTGCTGCGCCTGGGGCTGCCGATCGGCGTGGCCTACTTTGCCGAGACGACGGCGTTTGCCTTGATCGCGCTGCTGATCGCGCGCTTTGGCAGCACGCAAGTCGCCGCACACGCCATTGCCCTGAACTTCACGTCCCTGGTCTTCATGGTTCCGCTGAGCCTGGGGATGGGACTGTTGACCCGCATAGGAC
>Ga0075019_10000433_pt1 | contig 24025 bp, 12 predicted proteins | sample ColStrG_CSR_2013_FD_71473 | JGI IMG/M metagenome (GOLD analysis project Ga0075019, IMG submission 71473) | Freshwater sediment microbial communities in response to fracking from Pennsylvania, USA - Cold Stream Run_MetaG_CSR_2013 | ecosystem: Environmental > Aquatic > Freshwater > Creek >...
ACGCTTCATTTTGAATGCCACGACAAACTACACACATTTTAAGAAAATGAGAGTGATGTGTCATCTCTGGTGGCACCCGGGCCAAGGGGGAGAAATTTATTTTATTTATTTTATTTTCAAATTTCAAGTGACGATTCACAAGCGTGAATCGCGAAACGGTGACCTAAAACATGCAGGCCGATGTCAACTTTCGCCGCAAGACTTCAACAATTTATATTAAAAGTCATGTTCGCTTCGAGTTACACGACTCGCCAATTCACCCGATCTCCGATCTCAGGCCAAAATTTCGTGTCCGCCTACAGCCTACCTATTGCGTTGGAATTGCACGCGCGTGCCAAGCGAAGAGGTTCTAGGTTGGTTATGTAGTGTTCCAAAACCGGGTTGGTTAAGCACCAACTCTAACCGTGAATTCGTCCCGGGATTCGGAGACGTCACCCGGAGCGCCCCCATGCGCCGTGAGGTTCTGCGTGGCGAGCCAAAAAGCGAAAAGTGATTAACGCAAAACGGCTGATGCAGTTCGATAGAGCGGGGTCGACTATCGAGGGTAGGTCAAAGAATTGGCTCGCTAGCACAACGCAATAGACCGCCAGCGCAGGAGTAAGTTTGAAATCGGACCGATCCGATCGCGTCCGGATCCCAACTCTGGGCGGCCGACACGAATCGTGAATCTGCTGATGCAGATGCGTAGAACTTTACAAGTTACCAACGTAACGTTCAAGCCGCATTGCGATCGGACGTCTCTGCAGTGAGTTACAGCACGAGCCAGAGCGAATCGGCTCAGGATTTTGGCTCGCTCGAATCTTGAGCCGATTCGCTCTGACTCGTGCGATAACTCGTCGCATAATGCTCCGATCGTAATACGCTTGGCATGTTTAGGTGGCAACTTAGAAAGTTCTACGCATCTACATCAGCCGAATTATGAAATAGGCACGCCGCCGAGATCTGAGTTTTGGTCCGATCGGTCCGATCGGCTCGTCCGATCCCGACTCTGGGCGGACGCCATGAATCGTAAATCGGCTGATGCAGTTGTGTGTAGCTTTGCAAGTTACCACCTAAACATGTCAAGCGTATCGCGATCAGAGCATTATACGACGAGTTAGTGCACGAGCCAGAGCGAATCGGCTCAGGATTTTGGCTCGCTCAAATCTTGAGCCGATTCGCTCTGGCTCGTGCTATAACTCACTATAGAGACGTCCGATTGTAATGCGACTTGAACGTTACGTTGGTAACTTGTAAAGTTACACACATCTGCATCAGCAGATTTACGATTCATGGTAGCCGCCCAGAGTTGGGATCCGGACCCGATCGGATCGGTCCGATTTCAAACTTACTCCTGCGCTGGCGGTCTGTTGCGTTGTGCTAGCGAGCCAATTCTTTGACCTACCCTCGATTACCGACCCTGTTCTATCGAACTGCATCAGCCATTTTGCGCTAGTTGCGTTTTGCTTTTTGGCCCGCCATGCAGAACCTCACGGCGCATGGGGGTGCTCCGGGTGACGTCTCCGAATCCCGGGACGAATTCACGGTTCGAGTTGGTGCTCAACCAACCCGGTTTTGGAACACTACGTAACGAACCTAGAACCTCTTCGCTTGGCGCGCGCGTGCGCTTCCAACGCAACAGGTAGGCTGCAGGCGGACACGAAATTTTGGCTTGAGATCGGAGATCGGGTGAATTGACGAGTCGTGTAACTCGAAGCGAACACCACTTTTTACATGAATTGTTGAAGTCTTGCGGTGAAAGTTGACGTCGGCCTGCATGATTTAGGTGACTGTTTTGCGATCTGAAATTGTGTGTGGATCTGAGGATCTGCGAAATTTGGATTCAAAAATTCGACCGTTGGTTTAAAAAAAAATTGATTGCTAATTTGTGAATGATGAGTTTGTTTGCGTGGAACGTTGCAGCCGTCGGCAAGGAAGCAGCCATGTTCACCTGCGCGTTATGCGTTTGTTGAAATCGAATCCGACACTGCTTGTCATGGCGACGCCGTCGAGCATTGTAGTCTGCTCGCCCGACACCGGCGTTGCACGTGCCGTCGCTGTCTGCAAAAGAGTTGTGCCAGTCGCTGCCGGCGTCGTCGTCGTCGTCGTCGTCGTCGGCGGTGTCGCAGTTGGCTCATCCATTAGGCATTGACAGACGCCAAAGTAGACGTAGGAGTAGGTGCACGGCAGTGCCATGAGCGTGGCGCTCTTGGCGATGGCAAACACAACGAGCGTGGCGTACTGCAGATTGCGCTGAACCTCTTGCTCGGCACCGGGGGCACCGGCGGTGGCGGCGTCTTGCGCCGTAAAATCGACGTGAAACTTGTCGGCGAGAGCGCGAAACTCACGCTCGTCGCGCACGATGGTCTCGCGCTCGCGCAGTTGCGTGGCGCTGAGCGCCTCGACGGGCACCTGGAGGAGCGCGGCGGCGGTGTCGAGGCGTTTCTCGGACTTGGCGCGCTCGGTTGCCACCTCGGCGCACACGGTGGCGCGCAGCGCGACGAGCGCGTCGGCGGACGACTGGCTGGCGGCGCGCGCGAGCGCGGCGACGTGCTCGCGAATCGAGAGCGTGAAGAGCGCGAAGTAGGACGACGTCGCCTCCATGTGCATGCACAGTTCGACGGTGGCGTCGTGGAGGAAGCGCAGCGCGAACACCGGCATCGCGCAGTCGGCGGCGAGCGTGGCGACGAACGAGGCGAGCGGTGCGACGCGACGTGAGGCGGCGGCGGCGGCAAGCGAGGCGCCGACACGCAGCGCCTGGTCGTAGGTGTCGAGCGAGTGCAGCGCGTGCGCGCAGTCGACCGGCATGCACGCGTCGACGAAGTTCTCGCTCGCGACGAGCGCGCGCTCGAGCGGCCTGTGCCGGTTGAGGCCGTTGGCGACGCGCATCTCGGCGATGCGCGTGAACTCCTTGATGTGCACGTGGTCGAGCGGACCGTCGATGCGACGCGGCGCGCGGTCGCCGATGCCGAGCACCTGCGCGGCGTACGTCGGGTCGGCGCGGCGCGCGTCGTACAGCGAGATCGACGCGTAGCCACGCTCGGGAGCGTGCAGCGCCTCGGTGCGCCGCAGCGCCTCGCGCAGCGCCGGGTCGCGCGGCGCGACGATGTGCTTCTCGACGAGCGTCGCGACGTGCGAGACGAACGCCTCGTTGGCGCGCCGCGCACCCTCGGGCCACGCGTGGTAGGGCTGCACGACCGGTTGCGGGTCGTCGCGGTTGACCTGTCGCTGCAGTTTGCGCAGCGCGAAGTTGCTAAACTCGCCCTGCCCATCGAAGTCGACGTCGACAATGCCAGCCACCTGATCGGCGTCGTCGTCGAGCAGCGCACTCACTGCGGCCTGCCGTCGCGCACGTTTGCCAGGTCTGTTACTCATTGCTTGTGCGCGCCACGCGTGGCGCGACATGTGGTAGGTAAATATACTCTTAAAAAAAAAGTATCACAAAATTGCGCGCGCAATTTTTGAATTTTAATTGTGCGCTTCCCGCAGCGCCCCGCGCTGCCACACACAGAAGAAGTAGAATGACTATGAGTGGCAATTTACCTGTGATGTACGCAGAGATTCCCGGTGGTGGACCGCCAATATTGCTCGACGCCGACCGCTCGAATCTGCTGCGCGCCGCAGTCGCACTGGCCGAGAAACTGAACGTCACGCAGGAGGCCGTGCGCCGATTCGACGCAACGAAATCGAGCACCGTTGGCCGTGTGCAGCGACTGCAGGCGCAACTCAACGAGCGACGCAGTCAGGTGACGGCACTCGAGGTGGAAATGCACATGCTGCGACGCACCGTGCTCGCCGACGAGCGTCGCGTGCTGACGACGTGCGCCGAAACGCGCGCGCTTACCGACGCGCTCGAGGCGAGCATTCGCCAGGTGTCAACCAACTCCGAGGAGGCCGGCGAGCAGCAACTGCTCGAGACGCTCTTCTATCGCGCCGGCAGTCAACTCGCCGCCGCGCCGTTCGTGCTGCCGGCGCCGGTGCACTGCGAGTCGCTCACGCGGCTGCTTCACGAAACCTACATCGCGACGAGCGGCGACGGCGCGTTTGCGTCGGTCGACGAGTTGGCGCTGTGTGACATTGGCGGCGTTTTTCCAACGCTCGGCGTCGAGGAGCAGGAGAACGTGCCGGCGTACTGCAAACTGACGCGTGTCTTTCGTCGGGCCGATCGGCCCGACGTGTTTCACTTCCTCGTCGGCACGCCGGCGCTCGAACGCCGCAGTCGCATGGCGTCTCTATACGGCATTGTGTTGCACGAAAGCGACGCCGCCGCGTTTGGTGATCCGGACAAGGCGGCGCTGCGCTTGCTGTGCTGGTTCGGTCCGGCGTGCACGTCGCTTGGCTTCATACCGCGTACGCGCGGCGACACGTTTGCCATCACGCTGCAGGGTGCCGATCACGGCGCGCACGCGGCGATTTTCAGCACACAAACCGCACGCCCGAGCAACAACGCAGAAATCTACTCTGGTTTGGCAGGCATGGCAGCGTCGCTCGGCGTCGGTGCTGACAGCGGCGGCGTTGCGCTGCTGCCGCCGCGACGGTGCGTACTCAGTCCCAACTGGGCGTCGCAGTTCTGGCTGCAACGGCTGCCGCTTGAGTTTCTCGGTACACTCGACAGCGAACGCGCTGTGCATTCGAGCGAGCACTGTCTACTGCTGTGCACAGCGCTTGCTGTGCGTGCAAAAATGGCGGCTCCCGGCACCGCCGCCGCCGGCGGCGGCGGTGTGCCCAACACGTACGCTGTACTGTTGGAGCACGAGCGCACGCATCAGTTGTTCTGGTATCCATTCACGCCCGGCAACCTGGCCGAACTGTTCGAGGAGCCGAACGTCGACGCGCGACACATCGACACGTGCACGTGCGCCTGCTCATTTGCGCTCGCGGTGACCGAGCGCGCACGCGAGCGCATGCTGACGGGCGGTCGTGCTGGCGACGATGAGTTAACGCTCGCCACGCAAACTCTCAACGGGTTTTACGCGGCGCTCAGAGACATGCTGCAACTGCACGCGTTCGACGCGTCGACGCTGGTTGAGCAGGGGCGTGCCATGCAGCAACGCACGCCGACCGCGGCGGCTCTGTTTCCGGTTGAAAGCGTTTCTATGGTGACGACGTCGGCGCAACGCACCGTCTCGAACGATGGCGTCGTGCTGCCGCGTGCGCCGCGCAAGCGACCACTCTCAAGCGAACTCGTCGCGCCAATGATGGCGACAACAACAGCAACAGCAGAACCAGTGGCAGCTGCAGCGGCGAACACTTCTTCGCTGACACCAACCGCCGCGGCGGCATTGAACATGCGAGTCGTAACGGGACAGGGTGACATACCGCCTGGCACGCTGATGGCGTTGACGGCGTCGAAGAAGATCAAGGCTGTTAGCGCGTGCAAAAAGTGTGGCATTCATGGCTTCAAGGAGAACACGCATCTGCACTTCAACCACGGCAATCGTGGCACGTTCTCGCAAGCCGACCTGCTCGCGTGGCGCACCTCGTTGATCGAAGAGTTGGGCGAGCAGGCAGCGAATGAGTTTGTTATTGTGCATCCTGGCGCAACTCGCACGTCGACCAAGAAAAAGAAAACTCCCGTTGCGCCTGCGGCGGCGGCGCCGGTAGAATCAAATTAAATAATTGCAGTGAATCAACGAATAGCGAACACACAGCGTTTTTTTCTGTGAACAATGCGCACACCTGTGCGAGCACGGTTGCTGTTTTCGCGCGCGCGACGCATGCTTCTCGTACTCTGCGCACTGCACTTACCGGTTGTGGTTTCACTTACGCAGTCAGCGCACTACTCGTTGCTTGGAGCGCCCGGCGTCGCGTCGCGGTGTAATCGTGCGTTCTACTGCTCGCCGTACGCGCTGCGCGACTCGTTCTCGCTGGACTTCCTGTGCTGCGAGGACCAGCGATGGGTGGCGATGCACGTGCTCAATCCGGCGTTCATCGCGCTGCTGCTGGACAACACGCCGGCGGCGCTGCTCGTGCCATTTCTGTGGGAGGTGGTCGAAGACACGTGCCTGACGCTCTTCAAGAGTTTCGTGTTCACCACGAGCAGCGACGACGACCACGAAACGCCAATGGGCTCGGTGTTTGGCGACGCGTTCGTCAACGGCTCGCTCGGCGTCATTATTGCGCTCTCGCTGCGCGTCGTGTTCGGCATGGTGGGCCCGGTGCGCCGGTGGCATGCCATGGCCAACAACTGGGTGCGCGTCAAGTACGTCGCGCTCTTCCTCGGCTTCGAGGCTGGCGTGCTGCTGGTGTCGGTGCTCGGCGTCGGTCAGGACTGGGGTGGTTTCCTGTTCGTCGCGTACGAGGCGGCGTTCCTCCTACTGGCGTTTCGGTACGCGACAAACAACGAAAGCGACGTCAAGCGCGTTTGGGGCGGAGCGTCGGGCGTCGCGGCGCGCGATCGCACGTTCGTTGCCTACCTAATTGTGGCGGCGCTGCTCGTGCTCAACAACTGCGGTCTTGTGTACCTACCAAATGATTGGTATCAAGTAAGTTTCACATAATCTCGTGCGCGCGCGCGTATGCATGAATGCGCCTGTAGGTCTGGCTGGCAGTTGGCGTCGTTCTTGTTGTGCTCGCTGTGCTGTCGTGCGTGAGACGAGCACCACCACCGCCGCAATTCAATAGCGCTTTGAGAATGGGCGGCACGCGCGGTGCTTTACAGCAGCCGAAAGCACCCTTGTATAGACGTGTGCAGCGAGTGGATGGGACGTGTGTTTTCATACCATCTACGTAGCAAGCAAATGCATCGCCGTGCGTGTGCGCGGAACTTTTTATTTTTGTTTCGGTAAAAATGCACACCGAGCAGATTCTCCCGATAAATCCGCAAAAAGATAAAAAAAAAACATGACTCGCGATTTGCATTTCGTGCGCGTCTCGGTCGACGTCGAGTCGCTCTACAAGGCGCCGTTTCTCGACGCGTATGCGCGCGTTGGAGTGCGTGAGTTCAACGCGCTCGTCATGCTGCAGTTTGGGCGCGAGAATTTCGGAGAAACACTGTTTGTGTTTGACGTCGATGGTGTGCTGCCGAGTGCGTTGCAACGCTTTCAATTGATGCCGATCGAACGGAGACTGGTGACGTTTCTCTCCGGTGTTCCCGAGTTCGACAGACATCGGCTTCTGATGGCAGTTTCGATCTACGGCCAGGCGCGCGCCTCCGTCGCCAGACTCGGCGTCACGTTTGCGCGCGGCGACTCGCAGTGGCGCTTTGTGCTCGGCTGCCACGACCTGTTCGTTGATCTGCTCATTGCCGAGGTGGACAAGTGCGAGCGCGATAGTGTGCAGTTGCGTCGGCGCTGGCTGGCCGGCACGCGCCTCGCTGGCGAGTTGCGCGAACTGGCCGATCTGGCGATACGCGAGCGGCTGGCTGTCACCGAGAAGTCGCTCATCGAGGACAGGATTGGCAGGCACGCGCTTTCGCTTACCGACAGGCTCGAACTACTCGGTGAAAGGCGCATGCTGTTTGCGTCGTCGCGCTGCGAGAAGAACTGTTTAATTACAATCGAGTTCACCGTAAAGGGTAACGAGCGCGGCGGCGACGGCAGCGACACTGCTCGCGTGTATCGTGAGTTTGTACACAAGGAGATGCTCGAGTTCTACGAAGGACCAGACGCGGCGTTTCTCAGCGACACGTCGCGACGCGTCTACAAGTGCAACTCGGTGACGTCGCACGACAACGTAATGCTCGCCGTCACGCTGCTCTACACCGGCTGTGTGGAGGACTACTTCGACGTCGGCGCGCTGCTCGAGTGCATGCCGCTGTTCGCTGCGCTGCAGTGCAACGACCTGCTGCGCGCAGTTATTACGTCGGTCGTGCCGCGCCTGCGGCAGGAGCATTTTGGTCGACTCCTGCTCGCGTCGGAGGCTGTCGGTGCGCCGCGCAACGCTCGGCTCGCAGAGAGTGCGCGAGCGCTGCTGCACTCGACAATGACGAGTGTGAGTATTCGCAACAACATCTTCCGACTCTGGTGCGCGCCCGATTGGAGGCAAAAAAACCTCTGCGTCAAATGAAGATTTATTATTTCGGCTTGTTTGCATTGAGAAATGAGGTGTGGCACGAGGTAATGCTCCCGTCTGCAAACACACAGAAACGCCGAACTTGCGCGACGGGCAGTGCGTCGAACGAGCAGCGTGAGTGCGCCACGCAGACAGGATACTTGCACCCGGCACATGGCAGAATACTATCGGGCCGCCGCAGCGGATCGTCGACGCATGTGCTGCACATCTGCGTCGCCGTCTGATAGCAACCGTTGCACGTTGTCGACGAGGCTGGATCTATGCATTTCGAACACTTTTTGCACATTTGCGAGTAAACTTCACTCATTTCTCTGTCTCCCGAGCGGGCGAGCGCACGCGGGTGGTTTGGTGGACATGATTTGCTGCTGCTGCTGCTGCTGCTGCTGCTGTTGGTTAGGTTGGGTTGCCTGACGTTGACTTTGACGCCGGCTGCGGTTTGATCGAGAGGTTGCGTAGCCTCTTCATGTTGTCCAGGCGCTGCTGGTGCTGATGTAGGAGAATCTGGTACATCTGCTGGCGCAGCGAGTGCACGTCGTCCTCCAACTCGCCGACGCTGACGCCGAGCCCGACGAGCACCAACGCGAGCAGAAACGCGCCGAGCGCCGACGCCAGCGTTGCGAGGCCGGTGAAGATGGGCAGCAGCGCGGCGCCGACGTTGAACAGCAGACCGCCGACGAACGCGGCGCCGAAGAGCACGCCGACGACTTCGAGCACAAAGATGAGCACGTTGTAGAGCGAGAAGAGCGCCATGATGTTGTTGATCTCGGTCGGCGGAAACGCCGCCTCGAACGCCTGAATCGACGTCGCCCACGCGCCGAACGCGGCGACGTTGAACGTGCGCGTGCCGCCGAGCACCGAGAAGAGCGCGAAGAACTGGTTGAGCCACGTGGCGCGCGACAGCAGGTTGAGCGCCGACACGAGCAGTGTGTCGGGCAGCACTTTCGGGAGGTTCGTGAGCAGAAACTGCTGCAGCGGATTGATGCCGAGGAAGTGCATCTGGAAGAGCGCCACGACGAGCAGCGCCCACTGCAGCACGGCGCCGAGCGGCAGCGCGACGAGCCACACCCAGAGGTAGACGACGGCGTACACAAACAGCTGCGGCTCGACGGTGACGAACGTCTTCGTGATGAGCACGGCGACGGCGAGCGTGTACGCGAACACCGAGCCGAACGGCATGAGCGACGCGAAGAGGATGAGCGCGAACACCAGCGTGATGCCGTAGAAGCGCTCGCCCAGCGTCGCCGGGTCGTCGGACAGCACCACCTGGTAGTTGGCGCGCAGGTCGTTGATCCAGAGCGCCAGGTTGGCGCCGACGCTCGTGAAGCCGAACTCGGCCGGCTGCCGCAGCGTGCGTGTGCAGTAGTCGAACACCGGGCAGAGCGGACGCGCAACCGTCGACACGAGGCAGTAGTCGGTGAGGCAGACGTTGGTGCTCGCCAGCCAGCCCGTCGTATCGATTGGGTAGACGGTGACCGACTCGCCGCTCGTCGACTGCACCTCGGTGGCCGGAAACGTTTCCGTGCTCACCTGTTGCAGCCAGATGGGCAGCGGCGGGTTTTGCGGGCACTGTGCGATCGGGTTGCGCTGCACCGGGCAGTCGACGGCGATCATCTCGGTCGGCCACCTGATGTAGCCGGCGTCGAGGAAGTAGCCGAGAACGCCGTAGTTGCGCGCCGCGCGATCGAGCGGGAAGTATTGGTAGAACGCGAATAGGCGCTCCCAGAGGTACGGCAGGCAGCCGAGCAGGTACGGCCCGGTGCCGCTCGTGGCGACGTTGACGGCGCGCACGCACGCCTGCGAGTGCACGTAGTTGAGGTACGATAAGCGGAGGTTGGTGAAGAAGAACTGATCGGTCGACGTGACGGTGAACCACGCCAGCACGTGCGCCTCGAGCGACGCCAGCTGCGTCTGCAGCCAGCCGGGCGCGACGCCGAACAACTGCAGGAAGTCGTCAATTACCGCCTCGACATCGAGCGCCTCGACGTCGGCGACGAGCGAGAAGCGCATGTGCGCCGCCACCGTCGTGTTGCTGTGGCTGCCGTGAACACTAATGCCGTTGCGCTTGCGCCACCACGCCGGCGCAGTGAGGTGCAGCGCAGCGCCGTCGACGGCGTGCATGTTGTGCCGCACGATGAACGCGGCGCGCCGCGCGAACGTGTTGCGCTTCTTGAGCACGCGCGCCAGCACCGACGCGCGCTGCCGCTCGTAGAACGCGCTGGCCGAAGGCTCGGTGACGCCGGCCAGCGACATCTGCTGCTTGAGGTCGAGTTCGGCGCGCGCACGCAGCAGCGTCGAGCGGCGCACGGTGTAGAACGAGTAGTCGGCACGCTCAGCCTCGCCAGAGGCGGACGCCGACGACGACGCGCCGTAGAGGAAAATTGCGCGCTTGCGCTCGGCGTTCTGGTGCTCCATGTAGCGCGCGTAGACGTCGTTGTCGACGAAGCCCTCGTTGGCCAGGTAGGAGACGTCGCCGCGCAACCAGGCCGGCACCTGCGCCAGCGCCGGCTGTCGCATGCCGAGCATGCTGACGATGAGCGACGCGGTCTGAAACGCCTGCAGGCCCTCGACGCGCAGTCGACGATTGAGAATGCGCCAGACGAGCGACACCATCGTGCTCGCGTACTTGACGGCGGCGACGTTCGAGGCGATGAGTTGCCCGTTGAGCGGGTAGGTGCGGCGCTGCACGAGCGACTGCCGCATGTTCTCGTAGGCGGACGACGCCTGAACGACGAGTTGCTTGACCTGCGCGTTGTCGCCGAACTCGCTGTTGATGGCGACGAGCATGGCGCCGAAGTCGTCGGCCGACACCATGTGCCAGAGCGTCTGCGACTGCGCGTCGGTGAGCGGCGCGCCGGTCGTCGGGTCGGTGTGCAGCGTGCGCATCTCGAAGCGCGGCGTGCCCTCGTAGAGCGACATGTGGTTGTCGATGCGCACCTCGAACGGCGCGTCCTCCTGCGCGTCCATCGCCGTCGCCACCGGGTAGTTGCCGGCGAAGTAGAGCGAGCGCCCGAACACCTGCATTGCCGTGATGCGCGAGTCGACGCCCGCCAGCGCGTTGCCGATGGCGCGCTTGCGCGCGTCGAGTGTCGTCAGCATCTCGCTCTGCGCCGTCGGCTCGGTCACGGCGTCGAACTGCCGACGCGCGCGGAACACCGAGCGCTTCTGCAGCGACGCCTCACGCAGACCGACGTGGTGCAGCAGCAGGCGCTGATCGAGTTCGACCTTCTCCTCGGGCGTGCTCGGCTTGGTGGCGACCTGCTCGTACAGGTCGGCGTAGTAGTGAAACGCCGCCGCCGCGTAGTCGGCGTAGGGCAGCGCGCTCTGCAGCGCCGCAATGAACTCCGTCACCTCGACGCGCGGCTCGGTGGGCGGCGCGTCGGAGTCGAGCAGCTTCAGCGGCAACGCGTCGAGCGGCGCGTGCACCGGCACGGGCAGCGCGGCGATGTGGCGCTCGTCGAACGAGTCGAGCGAGTCGAGCAGCGCCAGCGGCGCCTGCCAGCCGTCGAGGAAGTCGCCGAGGCGACGCGACGTCGTGCGGTGCGCGAGCGTGGCGCGCGTGGCGAACGTCAACTGAAACGCGCACCAGCGGTACGCCAGGTGGTCGAGCGAGAGCGCGCGGTCGAACGTCGACACGTCGTCCTCGACGACGACGCCGCGGCGGTGCAGGTTGGCGGCGCACCACGACGAGTTGGCGTGCACGCCGTGCGCCTCGAGAATGGCCGACCACGTGTTCGGCTCACTCGACACCGACTCGACAACCGCCGACGACGTCGGCGGCGGCGGCGGCCGAGTGGCGGCTGTTTGTGTGCCGTTGAACGGCGCCCACGTTGCGTTCGAGTGCTGCGGCGGTTGTTTGAGCAGTCCGATGCAGTAGGCGAACTCCAGCGCGTCGTGGTCCGACGTTGTGTGGTTCTGCGCGTTGCGCAGGCGCTCCATGCACGCGAAGTACGCCGGCACGTAGTCGCTGTAGAGCAGCACCCACTTGGCGAAGAAGCGACGCGTCGTGTCGACGCTCGAGAGCAGCGAGCGGTAGGTGCGCACGATAAACGAGTCGGAGCAGCCGCGTGCGAGGTCGCTAAACTGCATGCCGAGCGCGATGAGGTTGCGCGGCCACGCGTTGCCGGTGTCTTCGCGCGTCGACAGCGCCTGGTGCCACATATTGTCGGGCGGCAGTCGGTAGACGAGACAGTCGAGCACCGCTTCGACGCACGGCGCCATCGAGCACGACGTTGGTGACGCGGCGCACGGGTGCGTGCCAGTGGTGTTCGAGAACGTGTCGTTCAGCGCGCACTGCTGGAAGACGCCGAGCGCGGCGCGTGTGTGCGACGCCGCGCCCATGGCGAAGACGTTCAACCGGTGTCGGAGCGTCATCGTGGCGGCAGCCTTCTTCGCGGCGTCGCTGGCAAACGTCTCCGAGGCAACATTGCGCTTGCGGCGCAAGTCGCAATGTAGTTTGTTCTTGAAGCCATCGAAGAGCGTTGCAAATCCGCTGTAATCTTGGTTGAGTATGGCGTTCGTAACGGTCTGTCGTAGCTTTCCACCGAGCGAAGAAAACCCGTCGACGGTCGCCTCGGCGACGCCTACTGTCTCGCAGAGGAAGTGCCAGAAGCCTTGGGCGCTGTGACGCGACTCGAGCGCGACGAAGCACGTGAATGGATCGCTCGCGCCTGCATTGAAACAATTGTCAGGCGCAAAGTAGTACGGCAAGATGTAAGCGTCGATCTGGGATTGGATGTCTTCCGACACGAAACCGTCGATTTCGCCGTTCGGATTGCACGTCGCCTTAAATAAGGCGCCAACGAACAGCAGGATGATGTCGTAGAGAATCTGCAGTATTGGCTCGATGACGTTGTCGTAGATGGCCTGCGCTGTCGTCGCCGCGCTCGTATCGGTGTTGGTCGGGTCCTGAATGAACTGCGCGAGCAGCGGCACGACGCGGTAGAACTCGAACCAGTAGTCGACGCTGTCCGTCGGGGCGGGCGCCGCAATGCCGTCCCACTTGTGGCAGTCGGCGAAGATGCCGTCGCGCGGGCCGTACGTACGGAAGAACACCTGCCCGGGTGTGCCGGCGCAGCCGAGCGCCGCCGCCGTCAACTGCGCGAGGCTGGACGTGCCGCTTAAAGTCGTGGCCTCTAACTGCAGCGCGCGACACGCCTGGAAGTTGGCACTGAACAGATTCGTTGTCTGCGTCGCCGCCGTGTAGTCGCCGCTCGCCACGCCGAGAATAATATCGACGACGGGAAAGCCGATGAGTTTGTTCGTCACGTACTCGAGGCCCGACGGAATGGGCGTCGAGAGTGGCAGCGGGCGGCGGTACGTCGTGACGTCGTTGATGAGCAGCGAGAGCAGGCGCAGCACGTAGGCGAGAATGCGCATCACGTTGGCCAGGTAGAGTTCGAAGTGATAGCGCGCCGGCTGCACGCTCTCGGCGCCGAACAGTGTGCCGCTCTTCGGGTAGAAACTCGAGCCGGCGAACAGCGAGATGACGCGCGTCGCGAGGTCGGCCGCCTTGCGCCAGATGCTATCGGGCTGGTTGGTGTCGATGATGAACGACGTCGAGAGCAGTTGCGCCGGGAACGCGAAGTCGGCGACGGCGCCGAACACGAGGTCGCCGGCGTGCTTGATGATCTCGAGCAGGTCGACCACCAGCGTCTGCAGGTAGAACAGCGGTCCGCTCAGGTCGACCGGTGCGAACGCGCCGAACGCCGGGTTGGTTGGGTAGCGTTGCGTCGGGTCGCCGTTGAGCAGCAGCGGCGCCTGCGGAAACTCGTAGAAGAACGTGTCGCCGGCGTCGTTGAAGAACTCGACCTTGCCGCCGACAGGCTTCGCGGTGGGCGCGTAGAGGAGGCGCGCCAGGAAGTCGAACGTCACCTGCGTGAACGCCAGGCCGCGCAGGTAGTCGCCGGTCGCCGCGATGATGTTGTACAGGTCCTTGAGGTCGGCCCACCACACGTCGACAGCGTCGACGAAGTACGAGTAGAAGTCGTTGAGAATGGGCGCCAGCGCCTCGTACGCCGCCTTGATGTTCACAAACACCGCCTTCGACGCCACCTCGAGTATGAACCGACCTGGGCCTTCGGCGACGATGTTGAGCGGCACTGTGACGTAGTTGACGTCGTATTTGGCCGCTATCGTCACGACGCCGACCAGCGTCAACCCGATGACGAGCACTATCGAAATGTCGCGCTTCTGTGCGAACGAGAGCACGGCGGCGGCGATGCTGACGAGAAAGAGCGCCGTCCACGTGACGGCGTTGACGAGCGCGTTGAACGCCGCCGACACAACGACGAGTAGGAACGTGCCGAGCGCCAAAGCAGCAGTGATGAGTGGCACAATCAAACTCATAGGTGCATGCAGAGAGAGAGAGAGAGAGAGAACGAAGTAAGTGCACACGCAAGCGATGACACACGCACACAAAGAGACATGCGAGAGTGAAATAAATATACGGTGTGGACAACACTTTCGCGCGCGCGCGCGTGTTCATTTGGCACGCGAAGAAACGGCGGCGGCAGAGGCTGGCGCGACGGTGTCGGGTGCGTAGGTGATGTCGAAGCCGATCATGATGCAGCCGACCTTGTCGAGTTCGTTCTCGGGCGAGCCGGTGCGCGCGTGTGCGCCGATCTCGTACTTGCACGTCCACTTCTCCTTCTCGGCGACCTTGCTCGTGTCCTTGGCGAGCGTCGGCGAGACGATGGCGCGCACGAGCGGGAAGCTGATCTTGTCGAGTTGCACCGACGTCGACTCCTTGACGAGCGTCTGCTTCAACTCGTTGAGCGCGATGGTCACCTCCTTCGGGTCGAACGAGTACTTCTGCGCGACCGACGACCACTGCGACGTGGCGTCGATGTTGTCGCGCTTGTACTTGGCGAGCAGGTACTCGGTGACCGGGTGGTTGGGCGGCGCGAGCACGGCGCACACCTCGGCGCCCGTCGTCGGGTCGTCGTAGACGTTGTTGACGAGGCCCTTGTCGAGCGTCTCGGCGCTGAACTTGGGAAACGTCTCGGCGAAGTTGCGCACGAACATCGACTCGTTGGCCGAGAGGATGGAGCGCGACGGCAGGTCGGGCGACTTGGCTTTGATCATGTACAGGCCCTTGACGCCGCTCGGCGACGTCTCGATGTTGCCGACGAGGTTCTTCAGGCCCGGGCTGAGCATCATGAACGACGCCGACAGCGTGTTCTTGCCGCCGGGCGACACCGAGATGTCGAGCACGGTGCCCGTCTTGTGGTCGAACGTGCCCTCCTGGAACGTCAGCGCGACGGCGCTCGGGTTCTTCGCCGCCTGGTTGAGCGACATGAGGAGGAACGCGTTGACCTTCTGCGTGACGGTCTTCGAGCCGCTCGCCATCGCCTTGAGCGCGCGCGTGTGCGTGTCGTGCGCCACGGCGTTATTCAGCAGGCCCGCCAGCAGCGCGTTGCTGTGACGCTGCAACTCGAGCATCTGCGACATCACGGCGCCGATGCCCATGTCCGAGTAGTCGGCAGCTGCAGCCACCGGTGCGGCGGCGTTGAGCATCGAGCCGCGGTTTGGCGTTGCCGCCGCCGCCGCCGCCGCCATGTTGCTGACAACTGGGGCATGAGCCTGCTGAAGCAGAACTTGCTGCTGCTGTTGCTGCTCGGCGACGCCATCGAACTGGTCGTCGTACGCGCCCTCGGCGCCGGCGGCGATGTTGAACTCGTCGTCGAACTCGAACTCGGCGTTCGCCGCCGTCACTGTCACCGTGTTGTTTGGATTGCAAGGAATGCCCGACATGCTGCTGTGCCTTTGTTCTTGTGGTTTGAAGTTCTGGGTTGTCAGTGCCGACCTCAAGCGTAGCACGCACTGCACACCGCACGCATGTTCATTTCACCGCCGCGCAAACAGTTTTTCATCGAAAGTAGCCGCCGTACTCGCGTCGTGGCGCCACGGCGGCGCCCGGTCGCGTTAGCGCCTGCCCGATATATCCGTTACCGCCGCCGACGGCACACGCGTTGCCGACGTCGATCTCGCGTAGATTCGTGATGTCCTCGACGATCATTAGTTTGAGGTCGGCGATCGTGTGGTCGCGCAGGTACTCGCCCGGGTTCTTCGCGTTGACGAGCAGCACGCGGTCGGCGACGAGTTGCGCGAAGTCGGGCAGCGTGCGCTCGTCGAACTGCAACTGCTCGTCGCTCAGCCCGGCCAGGTTGGGGCAGTACTTGCGCACGTTGCGCGTCGCGCGTCGCAGGCACGCCAGGAAGCGCGCGCTCAACGGCAGCAGGCCGCTGTTGAACGCCTGCGACGCCCAGCCGCGCGTCACGCCGCCGTACGGCTGCAGGTTGGCGAGAATGTCGCGCCGCTCGTCTTCCGGCGTGCGTGTTAGCGCCTCGTGCAGTCGCCTATCAAACTGTTCCAGGCGCTCCTCGACAACGCGCTGCCGCTCGGCCAACTCGCGCGGCACATCGAACGGCGTGCCGTCCAGCGCGCGCACTGCGGCGTCGAACGCCTTGTTCGATGGCGTACTCAGCACACCGTCGAGCAGCGCGTTGCCCGGCGGCGTCGCTGGCGGGAACGCCGTGTCCCACACGCGAAGCGCCGCCGTCTCGACGCCAGCGTTCACTTCGCTCGCCTTGAGTTTTCCAACGTCGCGCAGCGCGGCGAGTTCTGCGTCGCTCAGCGTAACGGTTATCGTGCTTGCGCCGCCGCCGCCGGGCGGTATCAGACGCGTCGAGCCGACCGACGCGAGTAGCAACTCGGCGACGGGCGCGAGCACGGTGCGACGCGCCACAGTGTCGCGCAGCGCCACCTCGTAGCGTCGCCAGTCGGCGGTGATGTTGTTGAGTGCGAGGAGGCGCTCGAACTGCGCGCCTTCGCTAAACGGCGAGCGCAGCACGGTGCCAAAAGTGGCGCGCTCGAACGTCTCACCGCGCGCCGACAGTGCCATTGCGGACAGCGCAACGCGAAACACACGATCGATCGACGCTGCGTCGCGCTCGCTGACGTCGACGAACGCCTGCAGCGGTGTGCCAACCAGGTAGCGCGCTTCGGCCGGGAAGCGCGACTCCTCGAGCAGCCGCTCGACGTCGGCGCTCATCGACGCGGCGTTGGTGAAGAACAACTCGCCGAAGCCCTCGCGATGCAGCGGCATGAGGAGACGCACAATGGTGGCGCGCGTCTTCGCCGCGTCGGTGTTGACGTAGAGCGTCGTCTGGTGCTTGAGAAGTTCGGCGGCGGTGAACACCTTCGGATCTCCGTTGGCGTACCGCTCGAGTCGCTCGTCGTCGACGTCGACTTCAAGTTGGTTGTCGAGTATCTTGCGCGCGCCGCCGCCACCGCGCGTTTTCGCCAGTCGCGCCCCGTCCTGCGTCGCCGGTTTCGCAATGACGTTCGGCACGTCGCCTGGCGCCGTCGAGCGCTCGATCATGGTGTTGAGTTTCTTGTACACGAGTATGGACACGCCGTCGAAGAGCGCCGGCGCGCGCACCTGGCCCTTGCCGACGGCGGGAAATATCATCGCAGTGAGCGCAGCGACGTCGTCGGCGAACAGCGCCGTGTTGCCAGCGTACGTCGACTTGGCGGCGAACGAGAGGCGCGCCGCGACGCGGTCGAGCACGCCGCGCGACTCGGCGAGCGCGCGCGCCACAACCAGGTACAGTGCCACGTCGCTGACCTGCGGTCGATAGTCGGCCAGCTTGCTGCGCTCGTCGGCGGCCAGGTCGGCGAAGAACGACTGGAAGAAGCGCTCGATGTCGCTGGCGAAGCCGCGCTGCAGCAGACCGCGCGCGCCGTAGCGCATGTACGCCACACGCGCCATCAGGTCGAAGAACCACTCGGCCGAAGTCGTGAGGCCGCGGTTCTGCATGACGGCGCGCGCGTCGTCGGCGCTGACCAGCGGCGAGACGCTCGCGTCGATGAGGTTGTTCGAGCGCAGCGTCAACGCAGCTTGCGCGAAGCGTGCCTTGTAGCGCCGGAGCGCCTCGTCCCAGCGGTGCGCGCGCTCGTCGAACTCACGCAGTCGGCCGGCGCCCTCGTCGCGCTGCTTGCGCAGGTCGGCGACCACCTTGCGCAGGCTCTCGACGCTCTCGGCGCGCGTCAGTTGCTTGCGCACCTCCTCGTTGGCGCGCGCCACCTGCGCCTCGACGTCGCGCGTGAACGCGTCCTTGTCGATAACCTCGAACACGTTGTCGTTGAGCAGGCCCTTGACTGTATTGACGAACACGAAACTCGGGTTCTGCGACAGTTCGTGCATGCGCCGCCTGAACTCGTTCATGTACGCCAAGTTGTACTGGTCGCCGCCGTCGGCGCGTCCCGGACCACGACCGGGCGCCGTTGGCACACCGTCCTCGCGTTGATAGTCGGGAAAGTCGGCAACACGCACCACCGGCTCGTCCAGCAGCACACCAATATCATCAAACTGCTGTTGCTCGGTTTGTAACGACGACGTCGTGTGAGGTGTCGAGTTCTCGGTGCGTATGAAGCGCGGTCGTTTGACGAAAAGCGTCGGTGCGCTGGGGTCGGCGTAGTGAGTGCTCGTGGCGTGCTCGGTTTCGCCGTCACTGTCGTCGTCGTCGCCAAGTGCGCGCAGCAGTGCAGCGTCGTGCGTGCGCGACGAATGTTTGTGTGACATTAATGCGCGCGTCGCAACGAACGCTGCGCGTGTGCGTGTGTAGACGAAGAGATTTGTTTTATCTCTTGCGGTTTTTCGAGCCGCCGTGCTGCGCATACACCGCCGCCTCGACGGCCGCCGTGCCAAAAAGCGTCTCGAGCACGACGGGTGGTCGCGAGCCGTAGTTCTCGCCGAGGTTGTGCGTGCAGCCGTCGATGAGCGCGTGCAGTTCGTCGATGGTGAGCGTGTTGGTGGTGTTCATGTGAAACGACGCGCAGTCGAGCGAGCGGAGCATCGTCGCGACGTGCTTGGCGCACGTCCAGCCGGGCTGCGTCTCGGCGCCGGGCGACGTCACCGTGTTGTCGGTGAGCGCACGCGAGAAGCGCTCGCCGCGCGTCAGGCACGCGAACTTGAGCATCGACTCGAGTTGGTGCGGCGTGGCGCGCAGTTTTCGCCAGCGGTAGCGCGCGTCGAAGTGCCGCCAGCGCATGTTGACGTTTTCGGCGCCGTTGACGTACACAGCGAGCATGTTGTTCGCGCCCTCCTCGCGCTTACCGCGATCCGAGAGTTCGAACACCACCTCGGCGTGCAGGTAGCGCCAGCAGCCCATGAAACTCTTCGCTGCCGTCTCGGTTAGCGCGCGCAACTCGCTGAACACGCCGAGCGCGCCCGTCACGTTCGCTGCGAGCACGCCGTTCTCCGCCTCGCGACCCGTCTGTCCGGTGCGCACCGCCTCGCGCTGCCGCTCGTCGCTGTCGAGGAACACGACGCACACGTAGCCGGCGTTGGTGTTGATTTTCGGCAGCATCTGCTCGTAGAGCGCGAGCGGCGTCTGCACGCGTGTCTCCTCGCGTGAGGTCGATGCGCTCATGCGCCGCAACAGAAGCACACCTCGCATGTGTCACTTTCAAGAGAGGTATATTTAAATAAAGACCCGTCGTTTCGACGGCGTTTGTCGCTCTGGTAGCGTGCGCGCGAACCACGTCACCACGCAACTGCGCTCGATGAGTGAGCATTTCATTTCGGCGCACGTGAGCGCGTCGCTCAATAGCAACGTGGCGAACGGCGTGTTTCTCGTCGTGTCGAACGTGTTCCTGGCGCCGGCCATACTCGAGTCGCTGCAGATGCACGAGTGGGCAAGCGCCGTCATCTATTTCAACGTGATGGTGGCGAGCACGATCTATCACTCGTGTCGCGCCGAGTTCGGCTGCCTCATCGACTCGCCGCGCCTCGAGTCGGAGTTCCTGCCGGTGTCGCGCGACGTCGTGCAGTGGATACACTCGCGGTTCGACGTGTTCTTCGTGTTCAACGCCATCATGTGGACGCTGACGAGCATCGGGCGCTCGCACGCCATCTCGCATCACACACGCCTGCTCGTCTACGAGATATTCTTCCTGCCGCTCGCGTTCTTCGTGTTCGGCGACTTCAACGACCTCTGGGCGGCGCTCGTTGGCGGCCTACTGCCGGGCGCCGTTATGCTCGTGCTGTGCGCGCAGCGCGGCACGCGCGCCATTCGCCGCTGGCACTGGTTCCTGCTGGGCGTCGCGCTCGCGGCGTTCGCCGGCTTCTTCATGTACCTCATGCCGTACCGCACGTACGGCTGGTCGCACGGCGTGTGGCACATCACGAGCATGCTCGCGCTGGTGTGCTTCAACAAGGCGACGCGGCGCAACTACGCGTTCCTCAATCCGCTCGACGACCCCGAGCACTTCCCGCCGCTCGCGCACGAGTTCGTGTACGACTACAGAGCGAACGTCTACAGGCGCACCGACCTCGCTCGCCCGGTCGGACGCATCGTTGTTGTTGCAGCTTCTGCTGACGACTGGAGGCGACGGACAACGACCATTAGAGGCATTAGATATGAATTCATTAAGAGTGAATGAAACGCGCGCGCGCGTGTGTGCGTCACGAGAAAGTCGTTGTTGGCGCACCACCACCATCCACAACGCGCACCAGTGAGTGCGGTGCGACGGGCTTGTTGAGTAGCGCGTGCACGTCGGCGCGCATGAGGAGCGCTTCGTTGCGCGACGGCAGCGCGTAGACGTGCGTAAATGCGTCGACCTCGTCGGCGTTGAAGAAAAATGCGGCGGCGGTGCGCGTGCCGAAGTGACCCGCCACGAAGTCGCGCGACAGCACACGCTGCGTGATGTCGACGAGTTGCGCCGCGTCCTTCAGGCGGCCCGGCACGTCGAACTCGTCGAGCAGCACGCGCGCAAACGACACTACGCGCCGCGCCGACTCGCCCAGCGTCTGCGCGGTGGTGACGACGTTCGAGAGGAAGTACGCGACGTCGCGCTCGTAGCGACTCAGGTCGTACAGCAACGCGTGCACCTGCTTCTCTTTCGCATCGACGGTCAGCAGTCCGTTGCGTCGCTCCGCAACGACGTCGGCGCTCGTGTAGTAGAAGCGATGCAGTGAGCCGGCGCGCGTCTTGGCGTCGTCGTCTTCGCCGCTGTCGTCCGCGCCGGACGTCTCGCTGAAGCGTACATCGCCGTCGGTCTCCCAGAGTTCGTGCGACGCGACGCCAAAGTCGCCAACGAGGTAGAGCACGTGAAACGTGCGCAGGTAGACGCGCGGCCGCGTTGCAATGCACGCGCCCGGGAACTCGTACACGAGCACTGGCATCTCGGTCGACGTGGCGAACACGTTGGCGAGGTAGAGGTCGTTGTGCGACACGCCGCACGCCGCCATGGCACAGATGGCGATGAGCGTTTGCGCGATGAGCGAGAACGCCGTGCACTCGCTGGCGAGCGGCGACGCGTCGACGAGCGCCGGGTCGAGCACCGAGAACAGCACGCGCTCCGCCGTGCCCATGTCGACGCACTCGGTCGCCATGACGCACGCGTACTGCTCGGTGAGCGTGCGCGACTGCATCTTGCCACGCACGCACGCCGGCACGACGGGCGTCAACTCGTACGCGTACGCGGCGACGAAGTGCGGACACCGCGCCAGCCACGGTTTGTGCACGCCGAGCAGGCGTCGCGTGAGGTACTCGTTAATGCGCGCCTCGGCCGCCAGCAAACGCAGGTAGGGTTCGGTGTCGGCGTCGGCCAGTTCGGCGTGCTCGAGGTCGGCGCACTGCGTTTTGAGCGCGAACTCGCGGCCGCCAAACGTCGCGCCCCAGATCTTCTCGCCGACGCCGCGACCGAGCATGCGACCCGGGCTACTTGCCAGCACGCTCGCCAGCACGCCCGTTGTGTCGATACAGTGCGCAGCCTTCGCGTCGAACAGCAGCGCTGTCGCATCAATAACCGCGTCGGAGCGCTCGTAGGGGTTGGCCAAGTCAACGCGCACCTTGCAACAGGTGCCACCTCCACCGGCGCTTGGTGACACCGGTGCGAGCAGAGACTTCAGTTGGCGTGCCTCCTCTCGCGTCTTTTGCTCCGACGAAACGACGAGTGGAAAATGTTCAACCAACTCCTCGGTGACGTCGCATGTGCGTCGTCGACGTCGCTTGGCCCGCAGCGTAGGCGTCGGCGGTGTCCCGCGCAAATCTGCGCGTCGCGGGAACGCAAATTTCGGCTGCGCTGCAAAAACCACTGCACTCATTCTTTCACTCGCCGGCGCTGGCGAGCCGGATACCGGCGTGTGTTTCACTGTGTGTGCTTCGCGCTTTCAGATAAATTTAATCAGTGTTGCAATGACGACTAGAAGTACGGACGCCTGATCGGCGTGTGCCGAGTTTTGCGGTGGCCGTTTGTGAAGAGTTTTCTTCCGCGCCTTTTCTCCGTCGCCGTCTTCGTCGCAGTGAGCGGTGAGCAGTGAGTAGTCGGTGCACTGCGAGGCGTCGTTGGGCGCGCACATTGTGCTGACGTTCGATAGAGTGCACGCGGCGCTCACACGCTCGCACAGCACCGAACACGGCCGGCCGCCTCTGTCGGTGGCGGCGAACGCGAACGAGCAGTAGAGGTTCTTCCAGTGGTAGAGACACGTGAGTGTAATAGCGCTGTCCTTCGAGAGTTCGGCGTAGTGGTTGACCAACTGCTGATCGGCGGCGTGCTTCGAGCCGGGCGTGGTGCGCAGGTGCTCGCTGGCGTACGCTGGCACACTGAACGCGTAGTTCAGTTCGCGGCAGAAGCGCAACGACTCGCCGGCCGTGCTATCGCCGCCGCCGCCGCCGCCACCGTGTACCGGTGTAATAAGCAAGAGAAGCGTCCACATAGTCGTGTGTTACGCACGCACACTACTCTCGCACAGTGCGCTCATTTATTATTGATTCGGTGGCCAAAAAAGCACGGGTGCGCACTGAGCCCGGCGTCGGTGAACAAAATAACAATGACCTCTTTGCGTGATAGTATTTGGCGTCGCGTCGAGAGTTCGCTCGAAATGGAGTACCTTGGCGCCGACGTTAGCGCCGCAGAGATCTGCACGGAATTCTTCGAGCGCTTCATGCCGATTGCGAAGGTGGCCGTCGCCGCCGGCGTTATCGTCGAGTCACTGCGCGTGCCACCGCTCATCGAACGCGCCTGGTGCATCGCTATTCTTCACTCGCGGGCGTTCATGGCATACTGCCTGGCGCACTGCGACTTTGTGCTGCATCACACGCCGCACTACGAACCACTGCCACCACCGGCGTTCGATGTCGATATGGCCTACTGGTTGCTCTACGGCAGGCCGCCGTCGCACATTTGGCCGCCGGTGGCGCACGGCGACGTCGGCGTTGTGCACAGCGCATGGGTGCGCGCGCTGCCTCGCTACGAACGCATGCTCGCAACAATGCGCTGCTCAGCGCCGTTTGTTGACAATGACGATAACGACGACGTAACGCTTTCTCTGTGCTGTTTTGCACCGGAAAAGCAAGCGTCGACCGCAACAAATAACGCAAGGAACGCGTCTGAAAGGTGGATGAGCAGCACGAGGCGCGGTTTACTCTGTTGATGGAACGAACGCCGTATACGCAGTGAATGTAAACTTGAACAACGCGTTACCATCTTCTTTGTCGCCGTCTTCACGTTCTTTCCTCTCGACAGGCTCCGCGTGCACTCTCTCGTAACCAACATAAGTCTCTCCTTCTCCAGCAACATTGCACATTTTCTTATGATCGCCACAGATCGCACTCCAAAACGAGTCGAATATCTTTTTGTATTCCTCTACTGTGACAGGCAGCGCTGCTTTCACGTCGATTCCGTGCCGCTCGAGATGAAACTCTTTCTTGTGCACAATAGACTTCGCATCGGCGCAACTCGATTCAAAAGAGAACTTTTGAAGCACAATTGTGTGTTCGTCCACTAAGCGAAAGCGTTGATCGCCTGACAACACCAAATGAAGCGCTTTCTGGAGTCCTCCGGCAACGCAGTCTGCTGGAGTTTTCGTTGGTGGCCGCAGCAGCAGCAGTGACGACGACGACAACGGCGCCGCCGCCGGCGCATGAGGACCTGCTGACTGCAACAACTGTGAAATCGCGGTGTGAGTAAACGAAGTTGATGTTGTCATTTTTTGATTAAGAGTGCGGGCGCGCGCAATCGGGGG
>Ga0075019_10000434_pt1 | contig 23998 bp, 17 predicted proteins | sample ColStrG_CSR_2013_FD_71473 | JGI IMG/M metagenome (GOLD analysis project Ga0075019, IMG submission 71473) | Freshwater sediment microbial communities in response to fracking from Pennsylvania, USA - Cold Stream Run_MetaG_CSR_2013 | ecosystem: Environmental > Aquatic > Freshwater > Creek >...
CTCAATCAGCACGCTGCCGGTCTTCATGGCTGGCTGGTCCTCACACAACAAATACTCCCTGCTGGGCGGCATGCGCGCCATCGCCCAGATGGTCAGCTACGAAATCCCCCTGGTGCTTTCCACCGTGACCGTGGTCATGCTGACCGGCTCCCTCAACACGGTGAAGATTGTCGAGTTTCAACAGGTCACCCATTGGATTGAAGGCTCCAACCCCGCCCTGCAGATTCTGGGTCAGGTTTTGAAATGGAATGTCTTCACCCCCTGGGGTTTCACCGGTTTCCTGATTTTCTTCATCTCCTCGCTGGCTGAAATCAATCGCTGCCCGTTTGACCTGCCGGAGGCTGATTCGGAAATTGTGGCTGGTCATCTCACGGAATACAGTGGTTTCAAATACGCCCTCTTTTTCATGGGCGAATATGTCAGTGCCTTCGCCATTTCCGGACTGGCCGTCACGCTTTTTCTGGGTGGATGGAGCGGTCCCAACATCCGGCCCTGGTGGTCGGAGGATCCCCGGGCCCTGCTCATCCCCGGTTTTGTCTGGTTCTTCCTGAAAATGTTCGCCCTGATTCTGATCATGATCTGGATTCGCGGTACCTTGCCCCGCCTGCGCGTGGATCATCTCATGGCCTTTGCCTGGAAATTCCTCATGCCGCTGGCCCTGATCAATATTTTCATCGCGGGTGCCTATTATTATCTGCCGCACTGGATCGGCTGGCCGGCCGGCTTCATCGTGATTTACGCCTGTTATGAGGGGCTCGGGCGCATCAACCGCCGCCACCTCGGCCCCAAACGAATCTACCGCTACGCCTGACATGAACATCGCTTTTTACCTCCTCTCCGCGCTGGCCGTGACCGGTGCCCTCCTGGCCATCCGCCTGCGCAATCTGGTGCATGCCACGCTTTGCCTGATGTTTTTTTTCATTTCCCTGGCCGGAATGTACGTCCTGCTCATGGCTGAATTCATCGCCGCCGTGCAGATCCTGGTTTATGTCGGAGCGGTGGGAATTCTCATCCTCTTTGCCATCATGCTCACCCATCATATCACCGGTGCGACCCGCGAACGGATCTCCTCGAGGGGCTGGCTTTGGGGGTTGGGCGCCGCCCTCGCGGTTTTGTTCACCGTGCTCCTGCCTGTATTATTGTTGTCCGTGCTGCCCGCCGCGCCTGCCACGCCCGATTTTTCGCCTTCCGTGCGCAACATCGGGCTGAGCCTGATGGATCCCTACACCATCACCCTGCAGGTCATGGGTCTGCTCCTGACGGCCGCCCTGATCGGCGCTGTGGCCGTGGCCTCCACTTCCGTACGACCCCAGGATAAACCCCGAACATAAACCCACCCGCCATGGTCACCCTGCAACAGTATTTGATTCTTTCCGCAGTTCTATTTTCCATCGGACTGTTGGGCGCGCTGACGCGGCGGCACGCCATCATTGTACTGGTCAGCATTGAAATCATGCTCAATGCCGCCAACCTGAACTTCATCGCCTTCTGGCGCTTCGCCCCGCACCCGGAAAACCTGCACGGTGTTTTGTTCACCCTGTTCTCCATTGCTGTCGCTGCCGCCGAGGCCGCCGTCGGTCTTGCCCTCGTAATCGCTGTTTACCGCTTCAATAAATCCCCCGATTTGGAAAAAATGAACTCCCTGCACGAATAAGCCATGTCCCACATTTCCCCCATCCTGCTGACCGCCCTCATCCCGCTTTTCCCGCTGGCCATGGCGCTGACCATTGCCCTGCTCAAACCCGCCTGGAGCCGGGCCGCGGCCGGGCTGGCCCTGCTGGGTCTGGGGGTTTCTCTCGTGCTTTCGCTTTACGTGTTGAATATCAGCCTGCACGAACCCCTGCAGTATGGTGCTTTCACGTGGCTGCAAACCGGTCCGCTCCACATTGACTTCGGTGTGCTGCTTGATCCCCTGTCCGCTTCCATGCTGGCCATGGTCACTTTCATCGGCTTCCTGATTTTCTTTTATTCCAGCTCCTACATGGCGGAAGATCCCGACTGCTCACGCTTCTTTTGTTATCTCTCACTTTTCGCCGCCGGCATGCTCGGTCTGATCATTTCCAACAGTCTGCTGCTGCTGTTCATGTGCTGGGAGATCGTCGGCCTCGCTTCCTACCTGCTGATCGGTTTCTGGTATCAAAAACCGGCCGCAGCGGCCGCCGCCAAAAAAGCCTTCATCACCACCCGCATCGGCGATCTCTTTTTGTTCAGCGGCCTGCTTTGGGCTTTCAAGGACGGCGGCACACTGCTCTTTTACAATCATGGAGCCGGTCTGCTCGAGGCCGACCCGGTGGCGCGGCTGGCCGGACTGCCGTTGCCGGTATTCGGACTGAGCACGGCGGCTGCCATCAGCCTGTTGATTTTTGGCGGAGCCGTCGGCAAATCCGGCCAATTCCCCCTGCACGTCTGGTTGCCCGACGCCATGGAGGGGCCCACGCCGGTTTCAGCCCTGATCCATGCCGCCACCATGGTTGCGGCCGGCGTCTTTCTGGTCGCCCGCACCTATCCGCTTTTTGTCGCTGACAGCACCGCGCTGACGGTCGTCGCCTGGATCGGCGGCTTCACCGCACTTTTGGCGGGATTGATCGCCATCGCGCAAAACGATCTCAAACGCATCCTCGCCTATTCCACTGTCAGCCAGCTCGGCATGATGATGATGGGTCTGGGCGTTGGCGGCATTTCCGCCGGCATGTTCCATTTGCTGAGCCACGCGTTTTTCAAGGCCCTGCTTTTCCTTGGCGCGGGCTCCATCATTCACGGCTGCCACGGAGAACAGGACATCCGCAAACTTGGCGGGGTGGCGCGAGCCATGCCTCTGACCACTGTCTGCTATCTCTGCGGCACCTTTGCGCTCTGCGCCCTGCCACTGGGGTCGGGTTATTTCAGCAAGGACGAAATCCTGCTCGCAGCCTGGCAGCACAATCCGGGCGTGTTCTGGCTCGGTGCCATCGCCGCCTTTTGCACATCCTTCTACATGACGCGCCAGCTCTGCTATGTGTTTCCGGGGGCGCACCGTTCGCCGGGACACCCTCACGAAAGTTCCTCGCGCATCATCGCACCCCTGGTGATTCTTTCCCTCTTTGCCCTGGCCTTCGGTGGCATCGCCAAACGACTGGGCATCCTTGAATATCTTGATCCCGGTTTCAAAGCCCCTGAAGAATCCTCGCTCGTCATGATGATCGGCCTGGGTCTTGCTTTGGGCGGGGTGTTGACGGGCTACTTGATTTACGGATTAAAACCTCTGACCGTGGATGTCCCTGACGCGCTGACCCGTCCCCTTGGACCTTTGTACCGCTTCCTGCAGAACCGTGCCTGTATCGACGAACTCTATGACTGCACGGTTGTCCGGCTCTGGGTGGAACTGGCGGCTCTGACGGCCGGCGTGGAATTCGCCCTGCAGGCTGCGACCGGCTTTGTGGTGGCGGGCACCCGCGAAATCAGTCGCAATTTAGCCTTCAACACCGACCGCATCCTCATTGATCAATGGAGTTTTGACGGCCTTTGCAAAGTGGTGCGCGGCGGGGGCTTTCTCAGCACGCGTGGTCAGACCGGCCAATTGCAGGATTATCTGCGTTGCATTGCGCTGGGTGCGGTGCTCCTGGGATGGCTCACCTGGTGGACGCTGGCACGGGGATAATTCAACACCATGATCACGCTAATCACATTTATACCACTACTCGCCGCACTGGCAGCGCTGCTGCTTCCCGGCCGGGAGGGTCGCCACGCCCGCATCTGGGTTTTGTCAGGTGCACTGGGCTCCCTGCTTCTGACCCTGATCCTGCTTGCACACTTTTCCGCCGGACAGGGTCTGCAATTTGTCGAGCGCCACAGTTGGATACCCGGACTGGGCATCGACTACTTTGTCGGCGTGGACGGTCTCAATCTTCTTCTTCTACTGCTCTGTTCCCTGATCGCACCGGTCACCGTGCTGGCGTCCTGGAACATTCCCCGGCAACAGCGCGCTTACTTCACATTGCTGTCGCTCGAATTCACGAGTCTCTTCGGCGCCTTCACCGCGCTTAATTTTTATCATTGGTTCCTCTTTTTCGAACTCAGCCTTGTGCCGGTTTTTTTCCTCATCAAACTTTACGGTGGCGAGCTTCGGCACCGTGCCGCCATTCAATTCATTCTCTTCACCGTGCTGGGCAGCGTGGCCCTGTTGCTCGGCTTTCAATTGCTGTATTTCAAGACAGGTACTTTTGATTTTATTTCCCTGGCCAGTCTGGCCTCCAGCGGTGCGCTGCCCGCCGGCGTCGGACCGCTCTATCCGTGGATATTCCTCGCCGTTTTGCTTGGTCTCTGGGTCAAGACCCCGCTGGTCCCGCTGCATCTTTGGCAGCCCGAAACCTACACCCAGGCCCCCGCACCGGTCAGCATTCTGCTCTCGGCACTGCTTTCCAAACTGGGCGTTTACGGTTTTCTCAGGCTGATTCTGCCGATTTTTCCCGAAGCCTTCAAAGCCCACGCCTCCCTGCTGCTGGCGCTCAGTCTGGCCACCATCCTGTTCGGTGCCTTTGCCGCGATGCTGCAAAAAGATCTGAAGAAATTGCTCACCTACTCCTCACTCAACCATGTGGCCTACTGCATTCTGGGCATCTCAGTTATCGCTGCGGCTGGCAGCGGCTTGAATCCCGGCGCACAATCGGCCGCCTTGCAGGGCGCCATCCTGCAAATGTTCAGCCACGGCCTGACGGTGGCCGGACTTTTCTATATCGCAGGTCGGCTCGAGGAGCGCACCGGCACAAGGAACCTGCAGGACTGGGGCGGCCTGCGCGCGGTGACCCCGCGGCTGGCCACTGTTTTCACCATCCTGACTTTTTCCTCGATTGGACTTCCTTTTCTGGCCGGTTTCTCCAGTGAATTTCCGATTTTCTACGGTAGCTTTTGTCTTTCACCCCTGATCACGATCGCGGCCATTCCCGCGCTCTTGACCACGGCTCTCTTCCTGCTGACAGCGTTGCAGCGGATTTTCACCGGCCCGGTTTCTGAACGCTGGCACGACCTGCCTGATCTGAGTTGTCTGGAGTGGCTGACCGTCGGTCCGTTGCTCCTGTTGATTCTCTGGGTGGGTATCAACCCCGCCTTCTGGCTTGGCTGCAGTGAACCTCTTGTACAAACCCTATTGAAAAACTATCGCTAATCCCATGCTGCCACTTTTCACCGTCATTCTCAGCTTCCTTGGTGCGTTGATTGTCGGCCTGACACCGCCCGCACACCTCAATCGCATCCGCTGGACGGCCCTGCTCACCGCAGGGGCCGGACTGGCCGTCGCCGGGCTGGCCGTCTGGCACTATGAAATCAGCAGTGGCGGCATGCAATCGGTGATGACCTTTCCCTGGATACCCGCCCTGGACATTCAATTCAAAACCGGTGTGGACGGTGTCAGTCTGGCCCTGCTGCTTCTGACCGGATTGATCGCGGTTTGCGGGGTCTTGTTTTCCTGGGACATCACGCATCGTTGCAATGAGTTCTTTGCCTTCTTTCTTGCTCTGATCGGCGGTGTCTATGGCGTGTTCCTTTCGCTCGATCTGGTGTTGCTGTTTGTCTTTTACGAAATCGCCATCGTCCCGAAATATTTTCTCATTGCCATCTGGGGCAGCACGCGGCGCGAATATGCGGCCATGAAGCTGGTGCTTTATTCCTTCAGCAGCAGCGCACTGGTTCTGCTCGGTCTGCTGGCTCTGTACTTTGGAACGGATCTGCACAGTTTCGATTTGACCCGCCTGGCGGCGGAGGCGCATTACGCCGCCTCGTTTCAAATCATCGTTTTCCCGCTGGTTTTTGTCGGGTTCGCCGTGCTGGCTGGCATGTGGCCGTTTCATACCTGGGCACCCACCGGCCACGTGGCTGCACCGACGGCAGCCTCCATGCTGCTGGCCGGGGTGGTGATGAAACTTGGTGCCTACGGCTGTCTGCGCGTCGCCATTGGACTGCTGCCACTGGGCGCTCAATATTGGGCCCAATGGATCGCCTGGATTGCCGTGATCAACATCCTCTACGGCGCCCTCGTGGCCTTGGTGCAGACGGATTTCAAATTTGTCATCGGCTACTCCAGCGTCAGTCACATGGGTTTTGTGCTGTTGGGTCTGGCCACGCTCACCGCCAACGGCCTGACCGGTGCGGTGCTGCAAATGTTTTCCCACGGCATCATCGGCGCCCTGCTCTTTGCCCTGGTGGGTGGCTCGATTTATCGCCGCACGCACACCCGCCAATTGGGTGACTATGACCGGCTTGTCGACCGCATGCCGGCCATTACCTGGATTTTTATTGTGGCAGGACTGGCCTCCATGGGCATGCCGGGTTTCAGCGGTTTTGTGGCGGAACTCCACGTTTTGATCGGTGCCTGGGCTCAACCCGCCTTGTCCACGGGCATTCTGGTTGTCACCGGTCTGGGCATTCTGGCCACGTTTGCTTACACTCTGATTAAAATCCACGAGGCTTTTTTCCGCAATTCCAGCGTGCCCGCCGATCCGGAGCATCCGCGACCGGACCACTACCCTGCGCTGACCTGGCTGGAAACAACCGCCATTTTCATACTGGCCGCCACAGCGGTTGGCGTCGGACTTTTCCCGTGGCCGTTGATTCAATTGATCCAGACCGGCCTCGCCCCCCTCCTCCACACTCTGTCCAACGGATCCGTCAACCCATGAATTACCCGGCTCTCTTCTCCATGCTTCTGCCCGATGTGGTCGTACTGCTGACTCTCTTCGCCTGTCTCACGGTGGACTACGGCTGGCTGCGCCAGGCCGCAAACCCGCTCCGCCACTGTTGTGTCTCCGGCCTGGCCTGCATGGGAATGCTGTCCAGCCTGCTGTTGTTGCTTTGTCAGATCCGCTGGTTTCCTCCCATTTGCCTGGGCCAGGGCCAGCTCGTGCTCACGCCCGTGACACTCAGCGCCAAAGCCCTGATTTTCGGGCTGGCTGCAATTGTGATTCTGCTGTCCAGCCGGGAACACAACATCTCGCACGTCGGCGAATATTATGCCCTGCTGCTCTTGAGTGCACTCGGCGCGGGATTTCTGGCCTGCACGGAAAATGTCCTGCTTTTGTTTGTGGCTTTGGAATTAATGAGCTTGAGCCTCTATGCCCTGACGGCTTTCAACAAAAACTCCCACGCCTCGGCCGAGGCCGCCATCAAGTATTTCACCTTTGGTGCCGTCTCCTCCGCCTTTCTGCTCTTCGGGCTCAGTTATGTTTACGGAACCACACAAACCCTGAATTTGCAGGAAGCATCCGTGGTAATTGCCTCGCTCCACGCACTGCCTCCCTACCTGTGCATCGGGATCTTGCTGATCGTGGTCGGTCTAGGCTTCAAAATTGCCATGGCCCCGTTCCACTTCTGGGCTCCGGATGTTTATCAACACGCGCCCACACCGATAGCGGGCTGGATCGCCAGCGCCTCTAAAATCGCGGCGTTCTTGGTTCTGATCAAGCTCCTGCAACCTGTCTCGACCACTCCCGGCTGCCGCGCCCTTTGGGCTGGCGCCATCACCTGTTGCGCCGCGCTCAGTCTGGTTCTGGGCAATCTGGGAGCCTTGCGACAGAAGGATGTCAAACGACTGCTTGCTTATAGCAGCATCGGTCACGCAGGCTATATGCTGACCGGTCTTCTGGGAGGCCCAGAGATCGGTGTGCCTGCGGTGCTTTTCTACGTCAGCCTCTACGCCATCGCAAATCTCGGGGCATTCGGTGTCCTGCAAATTATGTGTCACCAGTCCGTTACCGGATCACAAATGCAAAGTCTGGCCGGATGCTGGAAGCGGCAGCCTTTCCTGGCGCTGCTGCTGGGCTTGTTTTTGCTGTCCTTGGCCGGCATTCCGCCCCTGGCCGGCTTCATTGGAAAGTTTTATCTCTTTTTCGCGGCCATCCATTTTCAACCCACCCCGGCGAACTGGCATGACGGTTATTACTGGTTGGTGGCCCTGGCTCTCCTGTCCAGTGCCATTTCCCTTTATTACTACCTGCGGGTCTTGAAAATCTGTTTTGTCAGCGACCCTGCCGACAACGCCCATCCGATTGAAGTCTCGCTTGCCGAATGGGTTGTGCTGGCCCTGCTGGGATTCCTGATTCTCGTCGGCGGCCTGTTCCCCGGACCTTTGATGGACTTTCTCAGCCGTTCCTCTGCACTGATTTGAGCCGCGCCGGAATATCCGGCATCTGTCATTGGACAAAAACAGTATCCCGGTTATAGTATCGGGATGAAAAGCACCCTCTTGAAGTCCGTCCTTCTCCTGGCCCTCCTGCTGCCTGCCGCCAAAATGCTGGCCGCCGACAACAAGGTCACCCTCACCGGCACCGCGCTTTGCGCCAAGTGCACCCTGCATGAAACCGACAAATGCCTGAATGTCCTGGAAGTCAAAACTGCCGATGGCAAAACCGAGCGCTATTACTTCACCGTCAAAATGGATCATGAAAAATTCTGCCACGGCAAAACCGAAGGCGTGACCGTTACGGGTGTGGTCTCGGAAAAGGACGGCAAGAAATTCATCACGCCCGAGAGCGTTTCCGGAAAATAGCGGTCTATCCAGCCGTCACAGGCGGCCGGTTCGCATAAGCCCCGCAACTTTCCCGCACCACGAGTCGCGGCGTCAGCAGCATGCTGCGTGCCGGCAGTGTCGGATTCAGCATGCGTTCGCGCATGGCATGGAAAGCCGTGATGGCGATGTCACGGCAAGGCTGCTGAATGGTGGTTAACGGCAACGCCAGCAGGGTGGCGAAACGCACGTCGTCGAAGCCCACCACGCGCAACTGTTGCGGAACCTTGATGTTGAGTCGCGACAGCGTCTGCAGCAATTGGGCAGCGGTGAGATCATTGGCGCAGATGACGGCATCGTAAATCCCGCCCGACATCAATTGCCGCACAAATTTCAGTTCCGTGCATTCCCCGAGATGTAGAAAATCGCGCGCGATCGGTATGCCGTAGGCCTGCAACGCCGCCATGGCTCCCGCCTTCCGCGCATCCACTGTAACGGCGGAAAAAGGCCGGCAGACAAAAACCAGTTTGCGTGCGCCGAGTTTGATGAGGTGTTCCGCCAGGAGGTAGCCACCGGCAAAATTGTCGATGCCCACCAGGTCAAACTCGCTGCGATGCGGAAAGGCGCGGATATCGCGATCCAGCAAAACCACCGGAATGCCCGCCTGGCTCAGCCGCTCGGTAATGCGGTGGTTGGCCGCCTCATGGTCGGAAGTGTGTTCAAAGGGTGAAAAGAAAACACCACTGATCCCCTTTTCAATGTAACGCGCGCAAATTTCCTCGCCCTCATGTATGCTCATGCTGGCATCCGCACGAGGCCGGGTGCTTCCACCCCAGTGCATCCCCAGATCATGTACGCGGGCCAGACTGGCCAACTCACCGCAGATGACCTCGAAAATTTCGGCTGTACCCAGACCTGGCACGATCAAGCCCAGTTGGCGAGGCATGGTGGATGCGCCCTTGTCCGAACACAGATAGCTGCCGGAACCGGCGCGACGCACCAGCAGGCCCTTGGCTTTTAATTCCTGCAAAGCGCGCGTCACGGTGGGTCGCGAAACCCTGAAACGTTTGACCAACTGCGATTCGCTGGGGAGCTTCTGCGAGGAGTCATGCTTCCCGGCCAGAATTTCGGTCAACAACTCCTCCTCAATCTGCTGGTATTTGGGCGGTTTTTTCATGCCGTCAATGGACTTTACAGCTTCTCAAGCTGTCATGACAACTTTTTTAGTATCCTGTGATTGGGGCTGGTCAAATTTGAATGCCATTGCCCTCAACGACTGGATGGCTATCATTATCCCATGCCTCAGACGCATAAAAGCACCCTGCAGAAACCCAAAAATCTACTCGGCCTTGGCACCCTGGCCTTTTCCATCATTTTTCATCTCTCTCTGATGCTCATGGTGGGCGGCGTGGTGTTGATCGAGGGCGTTACACCCAAAAGCCCGATTGAGGCCTATACGCCCAAAGAAAGCAGCATTCAGGATCTGCCCCCACCGGATGCCGAACCCGTACAGCAACCGCCTGAAACACCCCAAATGGTTCAACCCACCGAACCCACACCGGACCAACCTCCAACGCCGCTTTCCAGCAATACACCCGACCTTATTTCCTCTCCCATTTCCACAACCGCCTCTTTCAGCGCACCTCCCCCCATGCCGGGAGCGGTCTATACACCCGCAGCATCATTCACATCCCAGCCGAAAACAACCCCCGATACCCTTGCCAAACAATTTGCCCCCTCGCAGATCAATTTTTTTGGCATCACCCAGTCCGCCTCTCGTGTGGTTTTTTTAATCGACGCCTCCGGCAGCATGGTGCGACCGGAGCATGGAGGCATTCCCGCCTACACTGCAGTCAAAAAGAAATTGTCGGAAATGATTCAAGTGCTCGACGAAAACACACTCTTTGACGTCATCATTTTCGCCGGGCGCAGCGACATGTATCAGCCGGGACTGGTGGAGGCAACGGAATCCCACAAACGCAACCTGGCCAAATGGCTGGAGCCCTACATGGCCACCAAGGAAAACGCGCTGCGCCCCAACCTGAATCCCATTGATGATAAAAAGAATGCGGAATACGCGTTGCCGGGTGCGAACAATGGCAGCACCCGCATGGATGTGGCTTTGGGTGCCGCCTTCAGCCTCAAACCCAATGCCATTTTTCTCCTCAGCGATGGCGATCCGAATATCATGATTCAAACCTGGACCGGCAAGAACAACCAGCCCGTCAGCCCGGACAATCTGAGCAAGGCCATGAGGGCTCTGGATGCTTATGAGACACAAAAAATGACAAAGTCGGAAGCAGCGGCCATCGTCAGCAATTGCGGTTTTGATCCCAAGGCCATCGACGAGCGTGAGGCCTGGTTTAAAAAGAACGGCGCGGATCTAAAAAGACGACAGCAGGAAATAGCTGCTGAACACGCCAAAGGCATCATCATTGAAGGCAAATCGGCGGGCTTTCCGCCTTCATTTCCCCACAACAACCACCCCTGCTCCAACGATGAACTTATCAATTACGCCATGGATTTGTATAACAAACTCTACGCCTCAAAGGGCTATGAGATGCCACCCATCAATTGCGTGGCTTACAAGGCCACTCCTCAGGAAACCAAGTTTTTACAGGCTCTGGCCCATAAATTCAACGGTCAGTACAGCGTCTTGAAGACTCTTGAATAAGCCCTGTTTACAGACTCCGCCCAGCGTTCAGATCTCTTCCAAACCTTTCACCCAGGCATCCTTCCCAGTGATAGATAACATTTTCAAAGGCCTTCTTCTCGCAACCATATTCACAACGCTGGGTGCATCCACGACACTGTCTGCTGACACAGCGGAACCCCGCAGTCCCTGCAACCAGCTCTATCAATTCGCCGTCACGGGCGGACGCGACATCTCCCAAGCCTATCTTTGGATTCCGGAGGATTGCACCAAACTGCGCGGCCTTCTGATTCTCAGTGAAAACGTGCCGGAATGTCTGATCGCCGGACATCCCGCCATTCGCAAGGCCTGCGCCGACAACCAACTGGGCATTCTCTACACGACGCTGGGTTTCTGGCCCTACGATGGCGAACCCAAGGATGCGACGGATGCGGAGCGCATCGAACACCTGCAGGCGCTGCTTAACAAACTGGCGGAAAAATCCGGCTACCCGGAAGTCGCCACAGTCCCCTGGTTGCCCATCGGGGAATCCATGATGCTGGACATGGTGCGGGGCTTGGTGGACGAAAAACCCGAACGCTGCATGGCCGGCATTTTTTCCAATGACATCGGTTATCGCAACAACCGCAGCGTTCCCATCCTTGCTTTTCAAGGCACTGCGGGGGAGTGGACCCAGACCAAAGGAGATCTCCGCAGCAGTTGGAAAAACACGGGGCGTTATCCGGCTGCCTGTGCCGAGCGCGGAAAATCCCCCGAATGGCCGGCGTCGTTTGTGGTGGAGCCGGGCGGTGGTCACTTCAACTGTTCCGAACAGATCCTGCAATATTATGCCCTCTATATTGACCGGGTCGCCAAGGCCCGCCTTTCCGATGACGGCAGCCCCAGTTTGAAGCCGGTGGATCTGGACAGCGGGTTTCTGGCCCGGCTCCCTGTCGATGGGACACCACAGCCCATCGAACCCGCCCGCGGCGCAAGCGATACGGCCCGTCCTTGGTTCTTCGACCGGGAATCTGCGGAGCGCGCCCAGGCCATGGCCAACGTAAACTGGAATGCGGAGACGCAGCTTCCAACCGTGTTGGCCGGTGACCATTGCGTTGTGAAACCGTGGTCGCACAATTCCGTCACGGAAGTCGATGTGTCCACAGACTCAGAGTTCTCCCTGCAACCGGTGCTGCTGGATCAATTCCCCGCTGAATTTGTCACGGCCGGTCAGCCTCTGGCAAAATCCACTCACACCCCTGCCATCGAATGGCTGCGGGGGTTGGCGGCCCCGCTGGGCAACAATCGATTCTGTGTCGAGCTGGATCGCAATTACAAAAACCCCAAATACCTCGTTCCACCTTGCCTGATGGTGGCAGTACAGGGCGACGGGAAAACGCGCTACAGTGTACAACCGGTCATGGTCCACCTGATCGAGAATGCCAGTGGGGCGCCACAGACCCTTGACTTCAAAAAAATCAACGATGTTCCCGTCGGCACAATCTCAGTGCCGCTGGAAGCCCAAGCCAGTTCCGGTCGGCCCGTCAAATTCTTTGTCGAAGCCGGCCCGGCTCTCGTGGAAAAGAATGAACTCCGATTTACAAAGATGCCGCCCCGGACCAGATTCCCTGTGGAAGTCACCGTCACAGCCTGGCAGTGGGGCACCTGTGATGCGCCCTTATTTCAGAAGGCTCTTAGCAGCCAGACCTTTTATATTGTGAAACCCTGATGCCACCGGGATGGCCCGCCTCACCCTTACAGATTTTTGACCTGTAATGACAGGTTTGTTGCATTTACACTTAAAGTGGTTTTACGCGGCTGGCCAGCAGAGGCAGGATGGAGCTCTTATGAACCTACGACTCTTCCTCTGGGCTGTTGTGTCTGCTTTGGCAGGTTTTTTATTCGGTTTCGACACCGTGGTCATCTCCGGTGCGGAACAAAAAATCCAAGCTCTCTGGGGCCTGAGCGATGTCATGCACGGACTGGCCGTGGGTTCCGCCCTCTACGGAACAGTACTCGGTTCCCTGCTCGGCGGCTGGCCCACGGACAAACTCGGGCGCAAAACAACTCTCCTGCTCATCGGCGTTCTCTATATCATCGCCGCCGTGGGCTCCGGACTGGCCAACGGCGTCGGCCTCTTTATCGCCGCCCGCTTTCTCGGCGGCATCGGCATCGGCGTTTCCACCATCGCTGCCCCGCTCTACATTTCGGAAATTTCACCCCCTGCCTACCGGGGCCGCCTCACAGGCATGTTCCAGTTCAATATTGTTTTCGGCATCATCATCGCTTTCGCCTCCAATGCCATCATCGCCCGCATCGGCGGTGCAGAAGCCTGGCGCTGGATGCTCGGCATCGCGGCCATTCCGTCGGTGATCTACGCCGGACTGTGTTTCATTTTGCCGGAAAGCCCGCGCTGGCTGATCGGCCGTAAAGGCGATCTCGCAGCCGGCCTGGCCATCCTGAAACTCATCGAACCGCAAAAGAAGGAGAGTGAACTGGCAGCCCTGGCCGACGAAATCCAGTCCGCGGCGCACTCCGAAACCAAGGTTGCTTCAAATTTCTGGACCTGGCGTTTGCGCGTGCCGATCCTGCTCGCGTTCCTCATCGCCTTTTTCAACCAGCTTTCCGGCATCAATGCCGTGCTGTATTTTGCACCGCGCATTTTCGAAATGGCCGGCCTGGCGGAAAAAGCGGCCCTGCTCAAATCCATCGGCATTGGTGTAACCAACCTGATCTTCACTTTCGTCGGGCTGTGGCTGATTGACCGGTTGGGTCGCCGCGCCCTGCTCATCATAGGCTCTTTCGGTTACATCACTTCACTGGGACTCACTTCCTGGGCCTACTTCACCCAGCATTACAGCATCGTGCCGACTTGTATTTTTGCCTTCATCGCATCGCACGCCGTCGGCCAGGGTGCGGTGATCTGGGTTTTTATCTCGGAAATCTTCCCCAACCGCCATCGCGCCGAGGGTCAGGCGCTGGGCTGCGGTACCCACTGGGTCTTTGCGGCACTGCTCACAACATTTTTCCCGCGCATGGTGACAGCATTTGCCCCGGCATGTGTCTTCGCCTTTTTTGCCTTCATGATGGTCCTGCAACTCATCTGGGTGGTCTTGATGGTACCCGAGACCAAGGGGGTTTCTCTGGAGGAGATGCAGCACAAACTGGGCATCGATGCCGAACCTTCACACTAAGCTCCGATGAGCAATCCAACTGTGATCCATCGGGATGTACATGCACTGACCGCTGTCATTGCGGATTTCAAGGCCAAAACAGCTCCTGCGGGCGACGACAGACTCTCCGGCCTGTGCGGGTTCGACGGATTTATCGACACGTTTGTCCGCCTGCAAGCGCCTGTCGCATCGATGGCGGAGTTTGGTCCCAAGGTTGCCGCCGCCGCTGGCATTGCGGCCTCATACCCGGCGCAGCACCAGGGAGACAAGTTCGGTGGCAACGGGCCGCTCTTCGCGGCTGCGTTGAACGACATTCATGGCGGCGAGATTGATGTCACTTACATTGGCGCGATGGGGAAAGGCCAGGCACTGCCGATTTTTCAATCCGCGCTCGGCGGTAAGACAAAACAGCTCCACACCCTGGCCGCCCCCGCCCAGACCACCTGCCTCGAATTCACCGACGGCAAGGTGATGCTCTGCGATATGGCCACCTGCGCCGAGGTCACCTGGGAACGCCTGCTCGAATGTGTCGGGCAGTCGGCACTCGACGCGGAACTGAAAACCGCCCGCTTCATCAGCGCCGTCAACTGGGGCAAACTTCCCCACGCCGGTCCGATCTGGAGCCATCTCGCCACGCGCCTGACCGAACTCAGCCGGCCCGCCAAGGAGGTTTTTTTCTTCATGGATCTGGCCGAATTCGAAACACGTCCGACGGCGGATCGCGAAGATTTGCTGGCACGCATGGCACCGATCACCCGGCAATGCCACAGTCTGCTCAGCTTTAATTTAAAAGAGGCGTGGCAGATGGGCGAGGTTTTCGGCGGGACATATCATGGCCGCAAGGACGCCGATTCCGTGGCCGAACTGGCGGCGTTTCTGCGCCGGAACATTCAGGTGGATCGCGTCATCATTCACCCCAACGACGGCGCAGCCTGCGCCAGCGCCAACAGTACGGTTTATGTGCCGGGACCGTTCTGCCGCGAGCCACTGATTTCGACAGGCGCGGGTGATAATTTCGGCGCGGGCTGTCTTGCCGCAGCAATGAAAGGCCTGGACGATGCCGGTATTGTGCTGGCGGGGAATTGTGCCAGCGGCCATTTTGTGCGCTCGGGTCGTTCAGCTTCCTTTGCCGCCATGGCCCGGCTGTTCGACGCCTGGGCCTCCGGAGCACTGGGTGAACGGTTGTAATCACAACATTTTGTGAACCGGAATTTTCTCATATTGATTTCGATGCTCCTGGCCGCGCTCTCCGTCAAAGCGGAGTCTGCCGCCCCTCAATTCGACTATGCATTTACGCCTCAACCGCTGGGCGTCCCGGTCAAAAACCCCCTCACAGGCTGGCGGGGCAAGCGCGGGGCGGAGGAGGAAAAAGCTCCGGGCGTCAAGGGTGCTTCGATTGTGACCATCGATCCTAACTATGAAACGCTGAAGAAGTGGTATATCGGGTGGAACGAGATTGAGGATCAGGAGATCGACGATGTGGAAAAAATCCGCCGCTTCATGGATCAGCAATGGAAGGAACTTCCCGCGCAAAATGCCAAGGCGATTCCCCGCATTGTCCTGATTGATGCCGCAGGTTCCTATGCACCGAAGGATCTCCCGCCTTTCCTGCCGATCAAGGAAAATTACAGGGCTTCCGTCTGGTACAGCCGTCCCGAGGTGAAGGCCCGTCTGGGACGACTGATCACCCGCCTGGGAAAACTCTGGGATCATGATTCACGAGTGGCCTGGGTGGAGATGGGGGTTCAGGGAAAATATGGCGAACAGTGGGATCTGGATCAAATGCCGGAGTTTGCCTTCTGGCTGAGTGACCAGTTTAAGGCCGCCTTCCAGAACAAAAAAGTACTGATCCGCTATGTGGGAGTTCCGGCCTGGGGGAAAAATAGATCGGCATCGGTAAAAATTGCCAACGATTATCCCTTCGGCTTTTACGAGGATTCCTTCGGCAAGGCTACCTACGAATGCGAAAAGAATGCCATAGCCGCCCTGGATCATGGGAATCGCTGGAAAATCGCCGTCATGGGAGGTGAGACCGGGGTGGTGAGATCCAAAAAGTTGATGGGTCATGGCTATACTGCTGATACCGCCGCCACCCTTGAACAGATCCTGAGCGGAGCAGGACTGAATTATTTGTTGAACTGGGTGCGTGAGGTTCATGCCAGTCATCTGGGGTTTGATCTCACGATGCCTGTTCCTGACGGACATCCGGGAACCCTGGCCCTGCGCAGTGCACTGGGTTATCACTTTGTTATCACCAAGTATTCCCAGACCGCTGAGGTGGCGCCCGGAGGAACTCTTCATCTTTCCTTCTCGGTGAAAAACAGAGGGTCTTCGCCCTTTTACTACCGCTGGCCTTTGCAGGTTTCCCTGGTCGATGAAAAAACTCACCGGAGTGCGTTTTCAAGCATTTTACAGGATGTTGACATCCGGACCTGGCTGCCGGGAACGGATTGGAATGAGACTACAGGGGTTTATCAGCAGCAGGCGCAGGAAATTGAGACGCAGGCGGCAGTGAAGCTTCCCGCCAATCTCCCGGTTGGAAGCTATGTGGTGGCACTGGCCATCCTGGATCCGGAAGGTGGAAATCTTACCTGTGTCCGTTTTGAAATTCAAAATTACTGGCAGGGCGGGCTTCATCCCATGGGACGAGTGGGCGTCGGCGTGCCCAACAACCACCCCGCAGTGGACGCCCCAACCTTTTATACCAATCCGGTTGACTCCACGGTTCATTATAAAGTGCTCTTGCCGCCCTGATGCTGTAAATTCAGCGAAAGAATAAAATCTGTGATCGTATTTCAATTTTTCAGAACCAATAGCGTCGGCTTCCCTGTCGAACAGGGCCTTTTATGATCGCGATTTTAGGGTGTTTTTTATCGCAGGCAATCTGTGTGGTGTTTCTCCTGCTGATGTTCACATTGGTGTTCGCGCAGATTGATGCCACGCAAACTCCTTTTCAGGTCGGTAATGATTTCACTGAAGATCAGTCGGCCAGCTTGCAAGCAGCATTGAATGACGCCCAAAAGGGGCCTCGCCGAGAATACCTGGACTGGCCGAGGAAAAGTCAGCATTACCTTTTGCGGCAATGTTATGCAAAAACGATAAAAAAGGAGCAGGAGAAATGAAAGTAGTTCATATGGAGTTGGCGATGCTGCTACTGGCTGCCAGCGGGTTTGCCCAGACCAAGATCGATGTCACTACCGATCATCATACTGCGAACTATTCCCACTTGATAAATGCAGTGGTCACGGTCAATACACAGACGCAAATGCTTTTTCCAACTTGTTTTAGCGGATTTAACTATGATCTGGCTGCCAGTCCTGTCCCTTACAATAACACGAGTTTTCAGATGGCCGTGAAAAGCTTTTCCCCTGGGGTACTTCGCTATCCCGGAGGGACGATAAGCGACACCTTTAATTGGAGAATCGGTGGATACGATTTATCTTTAGATGGAAATGCGCCTGCCTGGACGATGAATAATATTTTCCGAGCCTACAATACGGAAGTCAAGGGTGTTAAGCATTGGGCGCACGAGTGTGAGGAGAAATCTCAGATTTGCATGAGCAAAGGAGGGCTTCCGCTTGCAGACTTGGTCAATCTCGCCAAACGAATAGGCGATTTAAAGATTGTCATCTGTGTCAATACGATAACAGACACACCGCACTCGGCTCATGATCTGGCTTATCGGGTGGCAAAAGAGAGAATGCCCGTCACTGTCTTTTCCCTGGGAAACGAATGTTACTCCATTATCTCACCCACTGGGAAACCCACTGAATTGCTTGGGCTCTCCACCGCAGAGATTCCATCAAATGTGTCAGGAACATTCATTTCTGGAGAAGACTACGCAGAAAAGATGATCCCTTACTATGATGCCATTAAGAGTGGCTATCGAGATGCGGGAGTAAATCCAGAACGCGCAATCGTTGCTGTTACTGGAGATAGCATCAAGATGTATGATATTGATCCTGGGAATCACATGAATAAATCCAAATGGGACAATGGTCTCATTCACTTTGCCAAGACTAATGCCAGAGGACAATATTGGGATGCCGTAGACTTGCACGAATACGTGACTCGCGCACCAACCCTTGATGCGTCGATCAAACGCTGTAACAGCTATCTCGTTTTTGGAGCTGACTCCTACATTAACAATGTCTGGCAGCCTTATTGTAAGCCTGGTACCAAATTTCTTTTTACAGAATACGCCGCCAATGACGAACTCGACGGCACTCTCTATGGTGGTCTTTTTTGCGCAGAATTTGCCATCCGTCTTTCACGTTTACCCGGTGTGCTTCATGTGATGAATCATTTGCGTAGAACACTTGATGGTATTTATGTGCCAGATTACAAAACATGGGAAAACAAGCTCATTGAGGCGACTAAAAGTGGACATAAACTCGATCTGTCACAGGTGGATTTTCGTCCAATCATCAGTACGCAAATCGTCGTTCAGCGAGTCGCCAATGTCGCCCTCAATAATAGTGACGGATTATTTAAAACAACGGTTGCAGGCGGTCCCGATGTTCCGGCAGGTTTCAACGAAACAGTGCAAATTCCAGCCATCAATGCGCAAGCCTATCACGGTAAAAACGGTAGAAATTATCTACTGCTAGTAAACAAGGGATCAGGAGCGGTTTCAGTCCAGCTTGAGATTGACCATAATGACGCGACTCGATTCAAGGTGTTCCGCGTCAGTGGTAACAACCCTGCACTACGCACAACGATCACAGCGCCTGAAGGAGAGAATGAATCCAAACCGGACGGTCTTGAGATTTTGTCTTCGGAAATTAATGGAGAACTTTCACTGCCCGGCTACGCGATTGCAAGGTTGGAATGGTAACATCCGCGTGACCAATGAAGGTAAACATTAATAACATATCCATGGTTTATTACGAAGCGCCAGAAACACCCCAGCCATGAAACACCTCCTCACCCTCACAACCTTGCTCCTGGCAGCCGGTCACGCCTTTGCCCAGCCGCCCGACAGTGGACTCGCCAATTTGGAAGGGGCTTCCGGTACGCCGCTCCCGATGCAGGTGAAAGCCATCACCCAGACGGTGCGGATCGAATCGGATTTCATTCAACTCCCGCTGCTGCAGCGCGCGGATGCGCGGAAACCCGGGGCGGAGCGTTTTGAAATTAGAGCGGACGGCAAAGTACTGCGCTACGTGCATCTTCAATTCGCCGGAAAAGATCAAAAGCCTGATTTCATCTATTCGTATGACGTGCGCGAGTTTCGTGGTCGCGAAGTCACCTTGTGCTTCAAGTCCAGCGATGCCGGAGTGCTCGCCCGCTTGGAATTAAACAACAAGGAAATCAGCGACCCGCAAGCCTACGAGGGACCGCACCGCCCGCGTTTCCACTTCAGTCCGCGTCTCGGCTGGATGAACGACATCAACGGCAGTTACTATCAGAACGGTCTTTACCACATTTTCTACCAGGCCAATCCCACTTGCGCTGGCGCGTCCTGCGGCTTCGATATGCACTGGGGGCATTCGGTAAGCAAAGACCTCGTGCACTGGAAGGAGTGGCCGATCGCCCTCTTTCCCAACGCCTACGACCAGTGCTACTCCGGCTCCACGGTTATGCAGCAGCAGCCCATTACCGGATTGAATGAAGGCGTCATGCTCCCCGCGCCTGTCCTTGCCTTCACCGCCACCGGGCCGCACGGGCAGCATCTCGCCACCTCGCCCGATGGAGGCCGCACCTGGCAGCGCTTTGCGGGAAATCCCGTGGTGCCGAGGATCGGCGACGCGGATCGAGACCCGAAGGTCTTCTGGCATGAGGCGACCAAGAGCTATGTCATGATCCTCTATGTCGGCGGGAAGGGCTACGTCTTCCTGCGTTCCACGGATCTTCAGAAGTGGAAGCGGACTTGTGAGCGGCCCTACTGGTATGAATGCCCCGAGTTCTTCCCCATGAAATCCCCGACCACCGGCGAAGATCTCTGGGTGCTCTATGGCAATTACAATCCGCCGAAGGAAGTTCCCGGAAAAATCCGCGCCTCTTCCGCCTACCAGCTCGGGCGCTTCGATGGCACAACCTTCACGCCCGTCACCGAAGTGCGCCGGGCTCACCTCGGGCCGAACTTCTACGCAGCGCTCACCTTCGTCAACGAACCCAAAGGGCGTCCGGTGATGATGGGCTGGACCCGGGGCACACGGTTTCCGGGAGAACCCTTCAACCAGTGCGCCAGCCTGCCGCTGCAGCTCTCGCTCAAGGCTTTCAACGGCCAGGACACGCTCTGTTTTGAGCCTGTGCAGGAGGTCAACGCGCTGCGTGGCCGGCCACTGGTCCAACTCGTCAACGTCTCCCCGGCATCCGTAATCGAGAAATGCAAAACCCTGGAGAAAGAAACTCCGCTTGATGTGACGTTGAGCTTGCGCCCCAACGAAAAACAAATCGTGAAAATCGTGGTGCGCGGGCTTCAGTTTACCTACTCTACCGCCACGGGAAAGCTCACCTGCTCGAACAACGGCAGGCAGATCAGCGAAACAGAAATCCATCCGGACGGGCCTGTGGCTGCAAGATTCATGATCGATCGCGGTATCGTGGAGGCCTTTTGGAACGGTGGTGAAGCCGCGTTTTCCATTTCATCCCTGCATACGGACAACGGCCCGACTTTCGCTATCGAAGGCAATACGACCATCGAAGATTTGCAGATTTTTTCGATGAACAACATTTGGGACAAGTGAGCACCATCCAACATCTTAAAAGCAGGTATTTCGCCCGGAGCCGTGTCAGATTTTTGACAATGTTAAACCCCACCAATCCCAAACCAAATAACTCATGAAAAAACAAATACTCATAGCTGGATTGTTGTTTGCGTTAGTGCATGTCGCACAAACCCAGACAACAGCCAACCCAACCGCAACAACCACAGCGGCCTCCCTGCCGGATTGGGCGCTGGGTCCGTTTAGTCGGCCGGATCAAGCCGAGCCGGTGATCAAGCCTGACCCGAACTCCGTCTTCGATTGCCCGATGAAAAAAATGCCGATCCACTGGGAAGCCAGGCACACGTTCAACCCTGCCTCGGTGGTGCATGACGGGAAAATTTGTGTTCTGTACCGATCCGAGGATGATTCCAGCAAGGGTGGCATCGGTTCCTTTACCTCGCGCCTGGGTCTGGCCGTGAGCGATGATGGCATTCATTTCGTGAAGGAGCCCGCCCCGGTCTTTTATCCCGCTGAGGACAACCAGAAGGAGTGGGAATGGACTGGCGGCTGCGAGGACCCCCGTCTGACGGAGGGCCCTGACGGCACTTATTACCTCACCTACACCCAGTATCCGCACGGAACCCGCGCCGGTTGGCGCATCGGCCTGGCCAGCTCCAAGGATCTGCACACTTGGACCAAATACGGTTCCCCCTTCACAGGTACGAAGTACGAAGACAATCACGGCCTTGAGAGAAAATCCGCAGCCATTGTGAATGAGGTGAAGGATGGACGCCTTGTCGCGGCAAAAATCAACGGGAAATACTGGATGTACTTCGGTGAAGGCAGTGTCAACATTGCCAACTCGGACGATCTCATCCACTGGGCTCCGGTCGAAGACAAGAATGGCAAGCCCATACGGGTTATGCAAACCCGGCGCGGGTTTCTCGACAGCACCCTGGATGAAATCGGGCCGTGTCCCTTGTTGACGGGCAAAGGGATCATCGTTTTTTACAATGCCAAGAACAGTGATCCGGCCAACGGCGGCGATCCAGAACTCTCCAAGGGTGTTTATACCGGAGGACAGGCTTTATTTAGTGCAACCGACCCGACCAAGCTGATCACGCGGCTGGACCACCCCTTCATCAAGCCGGAACTCGCCTGGGAGAAATCAGGCCAATATGTGCAAGGAACCACCTTCATCGAGGGACTCACCCTGTTTCAACGCAAGTGGTTTCTCTACTACGGCTGCGCTGACACATACGTCGGCGTGGCGATTGCGCCATTCACACCTTGAACATTAAGCACAACCATCACCGGGCAAGTCATTACATGAAAATTCAAACACTACTGGCAGCCGTTTTGCTCGCACTCGCGCAGGCCGTTCCTGCCCAGACAACAGCCAATCAAACCAGCAACCTGCCCGACTGGGCCATCGGCCCGTTCACACGGGCTTCGCAGGAACCGGTCATCCAGCCAAACCCGGATTCGGTTTTTGACTGCCCCATCAGCAAAAAACCGGTCAACTGGGAAAAAGCCTGGACGTACAACCCCGCCGCCGCGGTCAAGGACGGGAAGATCATCGTGCTTTATCGTGCCCAGCAGGGCCCCGGTAACACCTGCTCCCGCATTGGCTACGCCACAAGCGAAGACGGCATCCACCTCAAGACCGAACCCACTCCGGTCCTGTTTTCGGCGGAAGACGATCAAAAAAGCTTTGAATGGTCCGGCAACGAGAGGGTTGGCGGCTGCGAGGATCCGCGCCTGGCGGAGTCGCCCGATGGTACGTACATTGTTAATTACAGCCAATACTACGGCAGATCGTTCAGGTTGGGCATTGCGACTTCCAAGGACTTGAAGACCTGGACCAAGCAGGGAGCGACCTTTGCCGGAACCAAATGGGAATCCAAACCCAAAAAATCCGCCGCCATTGTCCATGAAATCAAGAATGGCCACCTGGTCGCGGCAAAAATCAACGGCAAATACTGGATGTACATGGGCGACAGTGCCGTGCTCGCCGCGACCTCCGATGACCTGATTCACTGGGTTCCGCTGGAAGACGAAAAAGGTAATTGGAAGTCGGTGATGACCACCCGTTCGAATAAATATTTTGACAACCTGATAGTCGAGGTTGGTCCGCAGGCAGTACTGACCGACAAGGGTATCATTCTTTTTTACAATGGCGTGAACAACCATGGCGAAAAGGCGAACCCCGATTATCCTCCCGGCGGCTATTGCGGCGGCGAGGCGTTGTTTGACCGCAATGATCCCACAAAGCTGATCACCCGCCTGGACAAGCCGTTCATCCAGCCGGAGCTGCCCTGGGAGAAAAACGGGCTGTACAAGGATGGCACGACTTTCATTGAAGGACTCGTCCTCTTCAAGAATCAGTGGTTCCTCTACTACGGCGCTTCGGATCATTATGTCGGCGTGGCGACCGCCCCCTACAAACCCTGACCTCATTGAACAGCAATTATGAAAACCAACTGGCTCAGCCTGACCTGCCTCTTCGGGGTGCTCCTTGCCTCACTCCCGGCCGCAGAAACCACCCCCGCGGTCGAGGAGACCGATCCTCGCCTGCATCCGGTTGATGCCAGTTGGGGTTTTCACCCGGCAACCGTCACCGATTCGCATCTGCCGCGTGTGCTGCTGATTGGCGATTCGATTGTCGGTGCGTACCACAGCGCCGTCATTGCCGGGCTCAAAGGCAAAGCCAATGTGGATTTCTGGACCACCGGCCTCAATGAAAATTCCAAGGAGCTGCACGAGTTGCTGCGCAAGGTTCTTTCCCACGGGCCTTATGAGGTCATTCATTTCAACATCGGCCTGCACGGCTGGCAGAAGGATCGGGTGCCGGATGATCGTTATGAGCCGTTGATGCGACAATATATTGAGATTCTTCAGACTTGTGCGCCCCACGCAAAACTCATTTGGGCCAGCACCACCCCGATGACCCTGAAGGGAGATTCGTCCAAAGTGGATCCCGTGAACAATCCAACCATTGAGGGTCGCAATGTGATCATGGCCCGACTGGCTCAGGAGAAAGGTTTGCAAGTGGACGACCTGTATG
>Ga0075019_10000437_pt1 | contig 23927 bp, 21 predicted proteins | sample ColStrG_CSR_2013_FD_71473 | JGI IMG/M metagenome (GOLD analysis project Ga0075019, IMG submission 71473) | Freshwater sediment microbial communities in response to fracking from Pennsylvania, USA - Cold Stream Run_MetaG_CSR_2013 | ecosystem: Environmental > Aquatic > Freshwater > Creek >...
GGCGGATCCGCCTGGTTCTCACGATCCTGGCCTTATTTGCTCCACACGCCGTTGACTTCTATCTGATTGGGAACTCGCAAAGACTGTGCAACAGTCGGCGGTGGGCGATTTTTTGCTTTTTGTGCCTGATTTTTTTAACCTTTGCACCGACTGCCCTGCGACCCTTTATCTATGCGCAGTTTTAAACGGAGGGTTCCAATTGCAGAAGCGTGACGACAGCATTTGGCTGACCTATTTGAAATACACGGGCGTGATTCTGGTGGCCTTGAGCGGCTTGGCTTTTTCTGCCGGTTGCATCTTTGAGATCGCAGAATCCTATTCGATGATGAACAATCGATTTCAGCGGAAAAGAGCAACAGAGGCTTTGGAGTTCGTGGAATCTCACGCTGATTCAATCGGAAGCTGGGTCTCTATTTTGGGAGCCTCGGAAGTCCATGTGGCAGTGAAACCAGATCTTATTGTTGCGGAGTTGGCAAATGAACGACAGGGCCTCCAGCTCCTCAATTTTGGCTTTACCAATTTGTCGCTGATGCAGATGCGAGCCTTCTTTTTGAGATTGAAGAAAGTCTCAGACAAAAAAGGACTGAAGATCCCGATCTCAATTCTGAATATTTCGGTTGATATTTTGACAGAGAAGGGTGCCAGCGATGTCAGGCTTATTCACGCCGATGATGTTTTTCTCAGCTTCGTGGATCTTTCAACTTTGTGGCAGTTCTCTGAACTCTCGTGGTCTCGAAAAGCCAGCTTGTCGTTTCAAAAAATTTTTGGTCGGGGCTTAGTTCCGGAAGTGAGTTCTTTTTATCTCTGGAGCAGTTTTCAACGAAACTCCATAGGTCGACATCTCGATCTTCGATTTCACAACCCATTTTTCGTACTTTGGTATTGGCCGGAGTTTTGGCCAGATCCGCAATGGGATCCAGCATGCGCGGGCGCATTCAACTGGAATTTACCTGCATCGCAAAAAAACTACGATTTGACAGTTCAGCGAGCCCATGAAGCGGCCTTTGCCGAGGCCGAAAGAGCCTATCGCAATGAAACTGTTGATCTTCGAGATCAAACTCTCAGTACCGATTCGCTTGTTCAACTTGAAGCTAACATCGATATTCTGAAAGACATTTCAACGAAACTTATCTTAGTTCAGTTGCCAGTGAATCCGAGGGTCTCTGTGACTGCCGAAACTGAAAAACGGGTGCGGGCCGAACTTCAGAAAATCGCCAATCGCAAGGGTCTGCCGATTCACTTTCTGAGTGACGAAGTGTCATTTGTGGAGGAGGACTTTTTCGATTCGACCCATTTAACAGGGACAGGTGTAGTCAAACTCAATTCGGCCTTGGCGAAAGAGATCAGGCAGATTCGGGATCACTAGTACGATTTTAAAGATGACTCCCGAAGAAAAATTATCCAAACTTGAGGGCATTCATGCAGGGACTTGGCTTTTACTTCATCTGGATTCTGGTACCAATTTTATTTCGGGTGCTGACTGCGCAGCCCTCTATTTTAGTTGTCGCCGTTTTGGCGCTTCTACTCAGTCGATGGCTTCCCGATCCGATTGCATGGATTCGGGTTTGGAGCCGGCTTCAGAAATTGCAATCAATACTCGAAATCAATCCAGCCGATCAAGATGCGAGATTTGAATTGGCCGAGACTCTCCTGACGGCGAAGCAGCCCAAGCGGGCCTGGCAGATTTTTTCAGAGCTTCTACCGAAGATACAAACCTCAGATGAGCTCATGCTACTCTCGGCACGAATCAAAATCGCGCAAGGTCGACGCGAAGAGGGAATCTCAGACCTGGCTTCCTTAGTCAAAAAGAATCCCAAATTCAAGTTGGGAGTGCCGCAGTTGGAAATGGCCAAGACTGAATATCTGCGTGGCGATTGGGGTGCCTGCCTTGATCATTTGCGTCTGTATGTGCAGCTCAACTCCAGCGATCTTGAGGCCTACTACTTGATGGCCGTGACTTCAGTCAGGCTGGAGCAGTTGGAAGAGGCCGAGAAGTCGGCGCAGGAGGGACGGCTGACTTATCACCAAATTCCAGATTTTCTGAAGCGCAAATCTCGACTGCTGTACTGGGGACTTTTGACTCGATTGTATCTTTTCAAGATCCGTCGCCCCGAACCGATCATCATTGGGGCTTTGTGCATGCTGCTTCTTTTGGGAGTGAATCTGGTGACCATTTAAGTGTGACAACTCAATTTTCAGAGACCACCGAGAAGGCTACTGCTTGGCCTCAAGAAGTGACGGTGCAACTGGAGAACCTAGTGCTACAGGTGTCATGCTGAGCTGCCCGCAGCAACTCATCAATTTGACACCCAAATTTGTAGAATCCCAGAGGCTGCTCCACGCCGAGCACCCCCACTCAACGAGGTCTCGTGGAGGTGCTCGGCGTGGAGCAGCCTCTGGGAACGGACAAACCCGAAATGAAAAGACAATAGGGGGGCAGCCCAGTCAGTACTTTTGTGGAACGAAAGATCCGAATTCAAGGATTTCGAATTTCAAATCTTTGTGCTGAGGTTTTCGGAGTTCGATGTCGAGGTCCCGCATCCTCTTACAAATGCTTTGCACACGTCGGGGCAGGTCTCTACAATTTTGCTCATGGACGGACCCGTGCTCGACAGTCCCTTTACAAAATATAGAGAGAGGAAGTCTCAATTTCTTGCCCTTGTCGGGGTCGGGCTGCTCTTTCTGGTGTCCGATCGAAATTATCTTTCAAGCGCCCTGCTGCTGTTGTCCTTTCTCTTCCTTTTTTTGAGAAACCCTGAAACTCGCCTTTGGTTCGCCCTTCCCCTGACGGGGCTTTTTGCCGGCTTTGCAATGCTTGCGCGAACGCAGTCACTGAAAGAATTTGATCCCGCGGCTGCGGGAGCACTGGTGATTGGAATTTGGCTTGTCGTGCTTCTTTTGAAAGGCCGGATGAAACTGTCAAAAAACTGGGTGCCACTGGCGCTCGTCGTGCAAATCATAGTTTTGTACGCGACAACTGTGATTCAGACGGCCTTCAAGTTGCCCTTTGTCTTTCTGAATATGTTCTTTTGGAACTTCGTCTCTGTCGTCACCGAAAAGTCACCTGAATCGCGTGCCGTTCGCACCAACTATTTTCAGCAACTCTCATTTTTTGTCAGAGCCTACTTTCCCATGCCCCTTTTTCCTCAGTTTCGGGCCCCAACTGCCAGTCAAAAGGGTGGTTTCCGACTGCTGTTTTCAGGTCTTTTGATCTTGAGCATCATGCATGTTCTCAATGGAGGTTTGACCGTTCAATTTGGTGATTTCACCTGGCACGTTCCGCAAGCGTTGACTCCAGCGAAATGGAATCTCACCCAGTTGTTTCGCCAAATCCAAAAAGGGGTCTGGCCGACTCAAACAGAGGCCTGGATTGCTGTCTATGCGAATTTTCTGTTGAAGGTTCTGTTCTACGTTGGCAAAGGCAATGTTGTCATTGGTACCATTCGTTTGTGTGGTTTTTCTGCCTTCCGAAACACCTATCGTTTGAGTGAGTCCAAATCTATTTTCGATTTCTTTCAGCGCTACTCTTACTATTTCAAAGAACTTCTGAATGAATTTTTTTTCACTCCCGCATTTTTCTTTTTGCGGAAGGTCCCCCTGCACCTGCGTTTTTCCATTGCGATTCTCTTTTCGGTCGGAGTCGGCAATTTTCTCTTTCATCTCTCGGAGCGACTTTGCGAAACAGGCCTTGATGCAAAAGTCGACTCTGACCTTTTGAATTTCAGCACCACGTACTCATTTTACTGCGCCATTCTTTGTCTTTCGATCCTTGGCTCGTATTTCTGGAGTCATTTTCGAGCTCAGCCAAGGGCTCTGCGTTATCCTTGGCAGATGCTGCGTTTTTTGGCCATTTGTCACATCTTTGTATTTCTCAAAATTTTCGAAACTGATACAGTAGGGTCGCTGGCCCTGCATCTGCAGTTTGTGCGTTTTTTGTTTTTCTCATAGTGGATTGACAGTGGATTGAGAGTGGATTGATTGGCAACTGGGAAGGACCTCGATTTGACCCTTAAAACTGCGATTCAGGAAAGATTTTCTGAAAATCGCAATCTGATTGCGGTCGATTTTCGCTCCCCATCACGAAAGATCGAATGGCAGATCACCTATGGTGAACTGAATGCACTCGCTGAAAGCCTTGCTCGATTACTTGCAAATTTACCGCCGGGGCCGGTGGCGATCAGTGCGGAAAAGAGCTTGACCCTATACGCAGGTGTTTTGGCGTCTGTTTATGCCGAACGGTGTTTTTTACCAGTCAGTCCGCAGTGGGCTCCAGCGTTTGCCGAGAAGCTTGTTCACGACCTGCAGCCGCAAGCGATGATCGGTGAGCCCCAAGCGCCTGATCAACCTTCTGAGGTGAAAATTCCGCAGTTCTGGGTGAAGGCCGACCAAAAATCGATTGGTCATTATCTGATGCCGAAAACCACAGGTGCGGGGCCCAGTGAGCTGTCGAGCGATTTTCGCGATCTGTGCTATTTGATTTTGACGTCGGGGTCGACGGGTGCGTCCAAGGCCATCAAAATTTCCAATGCCAATCTGATTAGCTTCATCAACAATTTTCAGCAGGCTGCCCCCCTCGAACGGCAAGAAAAAATTTCTCAGGTCTTCAGCCTCAATTTTGATCCGGCGATTGGCGAGATTTTCAGCTGCTGGAGTCAGGGCGGATGCCTGTGCGCCTTTGCCCAAGAGGATCTTTTTTTCTTCCCAAATTTGATTGAGCACTATCAATTGAGCCGGTGGTGGTCGACTCCAACCACGGCCAAACTCGTGCTGAAGGTTTTGAAAAGCCGAAGTTTCAAATCCTTCCCAACTTTAAGAGCCTCCGCTTTTGTGGGTGAGGCCTTGACTCGCAGTTTGGCGCTGGATTGGCTGCAGCATTTTCCGAATTCACAGATCCACAACACCTACGGGCCCACCGAGACCACAGTTGTCAACGCCATGCAGATTTTCACCGCCGAGCAAATTCGCAATTTCACTCATGAGACTCTCTCGATGGGACGAGGCTTTGGTGACAATCGTCTGTCCCTGGTCGATTCACAAGGCCACACGATACAGTTGCCAGGCGAGGTTGGCGAAATCACCATCCACGGACACCAGGTCGGTTGCGGCTACTTGTCGGATCAGCAAGGGGGATTTGCGAACGGAATCTTCGCCACCGGTGATTTGGCTTTTCTGACGGAAGATCGCGATTTCGTATTCGTCAGTCGCCAGGCCTTTGACTTCAAAGTCATGGGCGAACGGATCAATCTCACCGAGCTGACGGGCCATTTTCAACGGGAATTGCGGGCGGAGTGGCTGGCAGTTGTTCCTGCCAGGGATCAGGATGGCCTGGTGTACGGAATCCACCTGATTTTATCGGAAAAATTCAGTGCAAGTGTCCTGGCGAGCTTCCTGGATCGGTGCAGACAGTTGAACACCGTCAAGTTGATTCCTCAGGGCATCTTTTATATTGATAAAATACCTCTCAATTTAAATAATAAAACCGATTATAAAAAAATTGAGTCGATGGTCGCAAGTGCGCAACTGGAGAGGATGCTTTAAAAAATGGGACAGCCAAAAGATCTTGCGCAGATAGCGACGTTCATTCAGACCTTGATCACCCAGCGCGGGAAGGTTGCCAAATTTGATGCCACGACTCCTCTGTTCACGAGTGGCCTGTTGGACTCGATCTCTGGCATTGAGCTCATTGTCTTTTTGGAAAAAAACTACGATCTTGATTTTTTTAAAATTGGCATAGGACCGGAAGATATCAATAGTCTTGAGCAAATCCACAGTTTGATTGCCAAATGAATTCAGGGCTTACACTCCGCAGAGAATTCTCAAATAGGTCGTGATTTGAGCCAAATTTGCAGACGTGTCCATTTCGAAGATTTGCAAAAAAATATAAAAATGGAAGATAGCAAGCAAATTGCCAAAGTGGCCCATTCGAGATCTCATGGGTGGAGTGGCCTTCCAGTGATTGCGAAAAAATGAAACAATAAGTCCTGCCGTCAGAATGACACAAAATATGGCGAACGAGACAAGCGCATTGGTGAGGTCATCACCCACAACGTGCCCTGTGCGGAATCCCACCACAGTGATTCGGGCCAGAGCATGGAACAGAAAATTTCCAACGCCAATTGAAAATATCAGAGCAAAAATGATCCGCCATTTCAAGTCGATTGATTTGAGACGAAAAAAACACGGGTAATAGAAATACTTAGCGAGGAGCTCCTTAAAATAGTAAGCAAAGTTCTGAAAATATTCGAACAAACTCCTTGAGGACCAGAGTCGGTAGGTGTTGCGAAAGGCCTTGTAGCCAAACAGGCGGAAAAGACCCACCAAAAAAGTTCCCCGTGACCAGTACACTCCAAATTTAAATAAGAAATGCAGATACAGGAGCTTCCACGCATTGGAACAACTCAGGGCCGACGATGCTGTCAAATTCGGGAGAACAGCTGAAAAATCCCAGGCCCCTTTTGCAAGCCAAGGCGTCCATTTGGCAGTGGGACCAATCCAAGACAAGTCAAAACCGAAAAAGAAAACGTTCAAGAGCACTATGACAAAACCAGCCTGGCCTAAAAGTCTGATTCCGGAAAAGCGCAAAGCCTGCATGTCATGCAGTACGTCTCCCTGAGGCTCGCGAAGTGTTGCATTTGCTGGAATGGGCATAAAAAAGAAGCCTCTTGCAATTAACCCATAGGGTAACAAAAATTGCCAAAAGGACCCAACTCTTTCGAGTGACAAATCGGTCAGATCATAGACAAGCACCCAATAAAGTGACGTCAAACTCAACCATAATCCAAACATGAGGTTCGTGGAGGTCGCAGGTTCAAGATGACTGTAGACCAACAATCCAGTTAACAGAACAAAAACAGATGTCAGAGCCGGGATGTGCTGGTCGCGCAAATTGAAGCCAATTCTTTTAAGTCCATACATGATCATGGGTAGACTGAGGAAGGTCAAACCGCTGAGCCAATAGACTCTGTTCAGTCTGAATTCCTGCAAAAAAAAGGGAGCTCGACTGCGTACGGGTGTCAGACAAAAAAAGGAAATCAAAACAGCCAGATGCAAAACCGGTCGAGCCAGACGAGGTGCGAAAACACCTGCACAGAGTAAACACAACAATAGACTTGCTCGCGCCAGATCTGTCTCAAAAAGAACAGCTAGGAACGCAAGAGATCCGTAGAAAAGATATCGAACGGCCACCATTGTGATCGATACGACCATACACGCGACTGACTGACAAGCGCAAACCCGTCGTCCAGCACCGTGTTCTGACAATGGCAGAGCAGGCGGTCATTCGAGTCATCGGATACAAATTGACAGTCAGAAATGCCATTCATAGAATTTGTCGGAATGGTAAAGTCCTTTCAGGTCCACATTTGAGATTTCAGTCACCACTCTTTTTTGTATTTTTCGTTTGTCTGCTGTTTCTCTATCTGATGTTTGATCTCTTTGTGCCTGCAAAGAAATGGTACCTGATCGGGTTTGGGAGCCTAGTATGGTTTGCACTCATTGAGCGCCAGGCCTTCAGCGAATTGGTGGTCTTCACATTTTTGACCTGGCTGTGTGCCCTTCAAGTCCAAAAAATAAAAGGCCCCTCTCAGCGTCTTTGGCTCTCGTTGGGTGTGGGTGGCAACCTCATACATCTTTTCATGTTCAAAGCTCAAGGCCTTGGCACCCGAGTTGGTGTGGCATTCTACTCCCTTCAACTCATTGGTTTTTTAATTGATCAGTTCGAAGATCAAGAGGAATGCCAAACCAATTTAGGGATTTTTCTGGCTGCCAATTCTGCATTCTACAATTTGTCATCCGGACCTATTTTCCAAATCGATCAGCATATGAAGCAACTGCGTAAACCCAGTTCAGTGACACGGTCAATTGGGGCTTTACTCATTTTTCGTATATTTTGGGGTCTGGCAAAAAAAACAACGGGTGATATTCTGGGTGATCAGGTCGATTTTTATTACTCGACGACTGAACATTCACTAATTTCTTCCTGGTCTTTGGTTTTTGCGATTACGGGTCAATACTATCTCGATTTTTCGGGATATTCTGACGTTGCAATTGGGATTGCCGGCCTTCTAGGAATTCAGTTGCCCGAAAATTTCGCCTTGCCATTTTTGGCAAAAAGTATGGGAGAACATTGGCAGCGCTGGCACATTTCAATGACCCAGTGGGTTCGTTCTTATATTTTTCTTCCGCTCAGTCTGGCTCTTGCGCGCGCAGGTTGGAGTGTCAATCTCCGCGCTGGGGTTTCAATTCTGGTTTGTCTTCTTTTTGTTGCTGCCTGGCATGGACCTTCCGTGAATAATTTTGTCTGGGGAGTTTACAACGCTTTTTTTATTCTCGTTGGATTTGGTCTGAGTCGCAAGGTGGGTCATATTCATTTTCCCGGTCGAACTCTCCTGTGTGTGGTGTTGACTTTTCTTTTGGGAGCGATCGGACGGGTCTTGAATCGAACCGAGACTTGGGAGACCGCAGTGCAAACTTTTCGGGCATTGACTCACTTTTCTCATGCGCAAATGGTGGATCTCAATAGCGGTCAGGTGACCGAGCTGATTCTGATTCTACTTTCGATATTCGGTATCCAAGGAGTCGATTGGTATTTTCTGTATCGCTTGCGCATGCGACCGCATGTCATCCTCTTGCTCCTAGGAGCCACGCTCAGTCTGACCTTTACAATCGCATTTGGGATGAGGGGAAAGGCATTTCTCTATGGTCTTTGATGCACAAGGTAAATCACAAAAGATCAAAGTTTTTGGGGAGCTCGTCGGGATGGTGATTTTGATTGTTGGAATCGCACTCATCGGTGTGCATGAGATCTCAATTTACACGACGAGACCCACGGAATCCGCTTTGCCATGGCTCACCGACAGGGTGAATGGGATTCTTTCTTTTTTTTCTGACAAAAATATTGATCGGGGAAGCAGCGTTTTGTATTTCGGAACGTCCAACACCGAAATTGACGTGGATCCAATTGCAATTGATTTACATTTGCGAAAACAGGGCCTCAAGCTCAACTCCTACAATGTTGGTGTCTCGGACTTTAACAATTCGCTCGTTCTTCTTCTAGCACGACGCCTGCATGAAATTCAGGCGTCAATCCACACAAAGAAATTTAATACCATTGTGGTTGATTTTTCGCCTTTGTCCGCGACCAAGCACTTTGTAAACAAGCTGAAAAGAGCTGATGATTTCACACTTGACGAGCTTCAGTGCTTGCTGACATCAGACTCTATTTTATGGCAGGAGCTCTGGCGGGAACCAAATTCCTCGGCTCAAAGCTGGTATTACAAACATCTGCTGAATTGCAAATCACCTGCCGCTATCGTTTTCGATTTCAAATTCAAGTTCTGGGTTGGATGGAATCCCAGCGAAGATATCGGTGCGATTCAAAATTCGGTGAGTTTCAAAAGTGGCGAGCTTCTCCGCCAAGTTTGGCAAAGTCAAAAATTACATCCGCATCCGAATTGGAATCCTGAGCTTCACGGCAGCTCATTTTTCGGCTATCCGGAAACCAAAGGAGCCCTTGAAAGCCTTTTTGCGATCTACCAGGAACCTTTAGTTGGCCAAAAACTTATTGATCTCAAGGATGCACGCATGGACATCTATTCTTTCGATTTTGATGATAAGGCCTTGAATGACTTGGTCTTGGCGATGAAAATTTTCAAGATGTCTGCTGATCATGTTATCTTGCTTTATGTTCCAGACTCGTCGCGCTTGGCCCGCAGTCCAGCAGCATCCAAACGGCTTCAAATCGCGATTCAGTCCGTAGCGGAAGCGGCGGAAGTGAAATCTTTGGATTATTCCGACCGGGGCCTCTTTCAACCTGATGACTATTTTGATTCGTTTCACTTGAACCTTGAAGGGCGTGCAAAATTGGCTCTTGCAATCGCTCGGGACCTCCCGGTCTTGCTCAATGTCAAGACCCCGGAAGGGTCAGATCTCACGAAGTGAAAATTCAATTCCTGTTGCAATTGGGTTACTGCAACAAGGGGAGCACGTATCTTCTCGTCACAGGATCCCTCATACGGAAGAGAAATCCGTCAATGTAATAGTGTAAATAGGAAGTTGTGACCGTGAAAAGGGCAATGAAGGAAAACCACCTGGGATTGAAGTAGTCAGCCAATAAAACTGAGCTCTGGCGCAGTCCGAAGAGCATGGCAACTGTATAAATCGCAATCACTCCGAGAGCCCCGAGCCATGGAAGCAGTCGCTTGTTCGCTTGTGCAGACGAGTTCGACACCATTTTTTGGGAGAGGAAAAGATATTCAATACCGTGGTGGGCCTCGTAGGCCCAAATCGCGACAGTAGAATAGCAGGACAAAGGAATAAAAAGATAACGAAGTGCAAAATAAAATTTATTGCTTTGCTTTGCATACGGCAATCGCCAGATGAGCATCAGATTGCAGAAAGTTGCTCCAAATGACAAAGCACTGAAAATCCACTTTGCTGAACCAAAAGGGTGTGCGGATGTGGCAGGAAGTCCCATTCGATAGAAGATCATCATTGCAAACGCGAAATATGCAAGACGACGTTCCCACTTGTCAGTCCTTCCGACTTGTGAACGTTCGACTGGTGAAAGAGTCCAGTTTTTTTCGATTTTACGATTGTAAATCAGACTGAGGCCTACCGTTTGAGCAGCAATATGATAGCGCCGGTAGACAACGAGGCAAAAGACGACAAGCCAAGGTCCGACACTCGCGACATTTTGACTATTTTGATTTGGAAAAAATAGATTCAGGATTGCAAAAAGAGAAAATATCGCAAAGAAATGAGTCGGCAGAGAAACGTAGGATTTTTTACTTTTCGCTCCCAACCAGTTGCGAAGCTCGGGTAGCAAAAACAACATTGGAAAAGTAAAGATGACATGGATTCCATTTAAAAAAACCATCTTGGTCAAGAAGACACCCAAGTCCAGTTCGCTAGAAACCCACCGATGGGAGGTGGTTATTTCGATGAATAATAAAGGTATGAAGAAAAATGGCAGTGCTAAATTAATCACTTCTTGTCCTGGCGAAAACAAAGAAATATTTCGACTGTGCGACATCCTCAGACCTCTCCTCAAGTCTGCATTCGGGCTGGAAAAGAAGCAACTTTTGACCTGAAATTTGTCGGCCCTGTATGCCACTGGGGTTTTGAGATTGACTGTTAAAGGATCAGACTGGGTTTGGGTCGCTGCAGTAAAGGAGGTTCGAAAATTTGATTTCGAATTGTTAGGCTGGACTCTACTGTCGACTCTCTTTAAATTCACGAAATGAAATATCTGATTTTGCATTTTTTAAACAGTCTTCCTCTGATCCTAGCGGTGTCCACTGCCAACGCGATGACGGGCCAGCAGATCTATGCCCGGCACTGCGCAAATTGTCATGACACTCTTGCAGATAAATTGAGAGCTCCTTCCTTTGAAGTTCTCAAATTGATGGAAGTCAGTGGGATCTACAAAATTTTGCGAAGTGGAACGATGAAAAAGCAAGCCCTGAGGCTGTCGTTTTCAGAGATGATAAAAGTGTCTGAATACATAACTGGGAAAAGACTTTCCGATCGGCCTCGAAAAAATCTTTTTGTCTGTGCCGATCACATGAAAAGTTTTGGCGACTGGACAGCGCGGCCACACTGGAATGGCTGGGGAGCGGAGCTGACAAACACGCGGTATCAATCGACCGAGATGGGGGGGCTTCGGGTTGAGAATATACCTCGACTCAAGCTCAGCTGGGCGTTTGGGTACTATGGTGCGACCTCAGCTCTCAGTCAGCCAGCTATAGCAGATGGTAAGGTTTTTGTCGGCTCTGAAAGCGGCGATGTGGTCGCATTGGACGCCAAATCGGGTTGTCTCTATTGGACTTATACAGCAAGCGCCACAGTCAGAACAGCGATAGTGCTCGGCGAGAGACTCCAAAACAAGGCTGTAAAGACCACGGTCTTTTTTGCCGATGTCATGGGGAGTGCCTACGGTGTGGACGCCTTGACGGGCCAGCTGATTTGGAAAACGAAGCTTGATGAGCACCCTTATGCAAAGATCACAGGTTCACCTCTTGTTGTAGGTCAGATGATTTATTTTCCAGTTTCATCCCGCGAGGAAACAGTGACCGAGGATTCGCAATACATTTGCTGCACCTTCAGGGGAAGTGTCGTGGCCTTGGATCTCACGACAGGAAGGAAAATCTGGAAAACCTATATGATCAAAGAGGCGAGCCATCTACAGAAGGCCAATTCCAAGGGTGTGCGATTGAAGGGTCCATCGGGAGTCGCAATATTCACAGCACCGACTTACGACGCCCATACCGACTTGGTTTATGTCGCCACTGGCAACAACTATTCTGACCCATCGACAGAAAACTCAGATGCAATAGTCGCAATCAAAGCCAAAACCGGTCAGATCGTTTGGTCCCATCAGGTTTTTGGAAATGATATTTTTAACAGTTGTCGCGACAACAGCAATTGCCCCGAGAAGCTTGGTCCGGATTATGATTTTGCGAGTTCTCCCATTCTTACGGAACTGAAGTCTGGAAAACGAATCCTTTTGGCCGGAAACAAATCTGGTATTTTTTACGCCCTCGATCCGGACGCGGGTGGCAAGGAGCTTTGGTCGACAAAAGTCGGACGTGGAGGAAGTCTGGGGGGAATTCAATGGGGATCCGCCACTGATGATTCAAATGCCTATGTCCCGGTGGCGGACCTGGGGCGTCTCCATCCTGAGGGTGAGCCAAAATGGGGAATTTATGCTCTTAATTTGGAAGATGGAAAGCATGTTTGGGCTCACGTAGCGGCCAATCTCAAATGTGATCCGTATCAAAAAAAATCATCGAATGCTTGTTTACCAGAGGCCTATTCTGCAGCTGTCACCGCAGTTCATGGTGCTGTTTTTTCTGGAACAGTAGACGGCAAGCTCATGGCTTTTTCGACCAAGGACGGAGGCTTGTTATGGGAATATAATGCCTTGCACGAGTTTCAGACCGTCAATTCTGTTCCGGCTCGGGGTGGGGCTTTTGATGGTTCGGGGCCCGTGATTGTCGACGGCACGGTTTTTGTGAACTCCGGTTACCAGCGTATGAAGGATGGAGTTGGCAATGTTCTCTTGGCATTTCGGGTTGAGAATTAAGAGACTCATGCAACTTTTTCAACTTCGAGCAAATCCTAATTTATGATCAGGCTATTGAAGATAATGATTCAGATCCTCGGCTATCGCGGCCTGAATATTTCGATGAAAATGATGTCGATCGGAAAAAAATATCTGCTCAGGGTGAAATCGCAAGAAGGTGTCGCGTTGATCTGCCACTGAAATTCCAATCGTCCCGAGCTCATCTTGAAATTTCTGCAATTGTGCACTGTAGACGGTGAGGTAGGAGCTCAGGTCGGGCGCAAAATTTCGAGAGTAGGTTTGATCGAAAGGTCTGTAGTTTGAATCTTTTTTTAACAAATCCAGGTACTGTTGTCTCTGATTGGTCAGCACCATTCCGTTGAAGTCGGGGATAAAAAGTGCGATGATTTTTGAATTTGGTGCAAGTGCTTGGAGCTTCTGGAAGAGCTTAATAGCCACTCTTTGATCAGGAAAACTTTTAAATCTAATGTCAAACATTTTTCGATTTGTTCGCTGAATCATGGCGCGAATCTCAGGGTAGTGGTAATCACGAATACGATTTGAAAAAAAACGATAGAAATTGATTCGTTCGTACCACTCATCCAAAAAAAAATATCCCCGGAGGGGGGCTTCCCGCAAATCACTCACTGTCGCATCAAGAAAAGGCACTCCGGTGTCACGGAACTGCATGGCTGCTGAAATCTGACTTATATTTTTATCCGGATCCGCATAAAACAAGGCGGGCTCTTCTATCAAATTCTCGCCAAAAAAGAGGGAGAGGGCTGAATACAGGCTGTTAACCCTGAGAAACGGACTCACATTGAGCTGGACAATTATGTAATCAGGCGCACTGTTAATATATGTGCGACATTGGTTCTGGCTCATCAGAATGAGTGTCGCCAAATTGACAAGCGTCATCGAGCAATTCGTGACGTTGTAGTTCGTCAGAGAGTCGACGAAACTTACATTTTCCGGAAAGCCATTGGCGATAGATCCCCCTAATACCAAGACTCGCTTTTGCGCACCTTCCAATTTCGAACTGGCTGTCGGGCTTTCGCGGAGCCCCTCCTGGTTGAAATGAATTTTAAGGTGGTAACTTCCGGGCCAATCAATCCAATAGTCACCAGGAATATTCCACCGCAAGCCAGTTTGTGAGTCGACATGTCCCAACGGACCCCGGCTTTGAGGAAAGAAAATTATCAGTGCTCCTTCGATTCCCGCAAGGCCCAAGATGAGAAGCACAAGATTGAGACCGACAACTGATTTCTTAAAAAAGCGAATAAACAAAAGGCACCAGCGGTGAGAATGTATTGATAGAAATCATTAAGAAAAGAGTCAAAAATAGAATGAAAAGAATCGGATAGGTGGCGATTAATTTTTGCATACGCATCTGTCGAAAAGTCATTTGGATCGTGAGCAAATAGGGATAACGAAGTTTCAAAGCGAGTCCTCTGTTTTTATTAAGAGGGTCGAATTGATCACTAAAACATCCATCGCAGTCCTGACAAACATAACCAAAGCTTCACTAGGCAAAGTCACCAGTGGATAGCCACTGGGATTGAATGAAGTATTTAGCAATGCTGACACTCCAAATTGCTTACCAAATTCACTCAGCAATTGAAAAAAGAGCAGATTGTCACTTTCCGAACAGATCTGTGGTCGAGTTGTGCCATCAACGTGCAGGCCGGCACGTACTTTTTTCTGCTCACTTTGATTCACGTAGGCAATATATTGCATCCAGCGGTGAGAGCACTTTGTAGCAAAATCAGGATTCAGAATCGATACCGCAGCCTCTTCTGTCATCGAGAGAGCATAGGGGCGATATCCCGCACGCTTCTTCACTGAGACACTCAGCCTTTCCGCCAATTTCAAATCATCAGGCCGCATCAAAATGGAGCGATTTCCCAGAGCTCTGGGCCCAAATTCCGCGGCTCCTTGAAACCAGCCGACAATCTTACCATTCATCAGAAGTTGTGTGACCTTCGCAATCAATTGATTTGAATTTAATCCTTCAATTTTTTTCAGAGACCTCCACCTTTTCAATTCGTCTGCCGATGCCGTCGAAAATTTTTTCATGTTCTCAACGGAGAGCGAGTTGACGATCTCCAGATCGTTTGTAATTTTGGGAATCGATCCCAAATAAGCTGAATAGGAGGTCAATTGACGATCCAAGATCTCTGGTTTGCCAACCGAGCTTGAATACAGAGCGGTGCCAATACAAGTCCCTCCATCACCTGGATCCAGAGGAATAAACATTCTTTCAAAACCTGACGCCGAAGCCAGTTTTGAATTGTTGACACAGTTGAGTGCCGCACCGCCAGCAAAGCACAGATTGGTTTCACCAGTGTCTGATCGCAATTTTTGCGCAAGCCCTTGAACACGATTTTGAAAAAGCATTTGAAGACTGCAGGCGATATTTGCGTAATGCTGTTCATCGGGAAGCGCCTTTTGGAATGGCAAAAAGGAATGAAAGTTAAATTTCGTTTTTAGCAAGTCTCGTGGTGGACCAAATTCAGCGATAAATTTTTTTGAAACTGCCCCTTGATAGTATCGAACAAAATTGAAATAACTTGTGTCCACTCGATAGCTGCCATCGTCCTCCATCGGAACAATTTTTTCAAATGCCGCCAGATATGTGGGTTCCCCAAAAGCAGCAAGAGCCATTGTATTGGCCTCGCTGTCATTGGGCAAAAACCCCAAATAGCTTGTTACTGCGGAATACACCAGCCCCAAAGAGTGCGGAAATGCAATCTCTTGCACTGCGCGTATTTCCGGCTTGCCATTGACCCACTTCGCGCGAAAGAGGCCTGAGCAAGTCCAATCACCAACAGCATCCACGATTAAAATTGCAGCGGAAGAAAAACCGGATCCCATGAATGCCTGAAGAGCATGGCTAAAATGGTGCGAAGCATATTCAATCGGTATTGCACGCGGGCCATTCAGTTTGGCGAGCTCTGCAAGTGTCCAGAGCTTCCCCCCCATCCAAGCCTTCATGGATTGTGCAAACTCTTGATGCGCCTTTGGGTATTCACTTAAAGAGGATGTGAGAACCCGACTGAACTTATTAAATGGGTCTTCATGATAGACGATGGAGTCAAAGTCACTCAATTCCAAGTTGTGAAGCTTAAGTCCTTCTCGCAGTGCCAAAGCCGGAAATTGTGGATCATGTTTTTGCCTTGAAAAACGCTCCTCTGCGGCAGCGAAAAGAATGCGACCATCCTCAGCGATCGCGACAGAAGCATCATGATAACCGTAAGAAAGTCCCAGAACTCTCAATGCGAAAACCTCTTCAAAAAATTGTTGTCATAATCGACAGACCTTTGTTTTAATTTTTCCTTGGCGGAAAAGAACCCCGTCCAGCCAATCAGCCAGTAAACCAGGGCTAGACCCAGCAGAGAAATGGAGTTGAGCACAGACATGAGTTGCTTGCTCACCGAATCACGAAATCTTTTTTGCCGGATGGATTGAATCTGCTCCCGGAGGGCTTCATCTGGAATTGAAAATGCCCGAGCCAACTCAACTGTTAAGTGAGCGTGACCGGCTTCATCTCGACAAATTTTTTCCAGGGCCGTCTTCAATGAACTTTCTGGAAGCTGTCGCGCGAGCACCTCAAATTTGCGAGTTGCATCCACCTCACCAACATTCAAATAAGCAATCGCTCGCCAGTTGTTTTCACCGTCCAAAGTCAGGTCGTGTCTTTTAAAATTTTCGACACCCGAAGGCGTGCCGGTCAAAAGGCCAACCTCCTTTGCAAAAATCTCGGCGTGTGAATCTTCTTCCAAGAGATGCTGAAAAATCCTGGCCTTTTCCTCAAGTTGGTTGGTGCGGAGAAACAGTTGGTGAAGATGCCAAACACCATCAGCCTCGACCGCTTGGAAACCTCGGATGGCTGAGCAAAGAGCTTTGGGATTCTTTTTCCAAATTTTTAAAGCAAAGAAAACTTGGATTTGAAGCAAAAGATCTCTCATTCTCTCAGTGTAACGCCGAGTCAGTAGTGGAGCAAGCTTCGCCGATAAACGCACCGTGGCTAGTGCTGTCCGACCTGCTGCATTTGCCAAAGTGATTTGCGCTCAATCCAAAAGCCCAAGGTGGTCACGAGGAGCAGATTACTGATGGGAGTCGGTCACAAGAATGAAGGCTGTCAGAGTCTGCCGCTCAAAAGTGGACTTCACCGATTGTGGAACTATTCTGGAATTGGACTCAATTTTAGGAAGATTATCAGGGCGCTCATCCGTTAAGGTAAGGTAGTTTTTAGGTGCATTAACAGTTCTCGTTGTTTAATCTGCAATTGAGTGAAAAATATGACTCACCCCATAGCGCTCGTCAAAAAATCGTACAGAGTTCACTTTCTCGAAATACCATGGGGTTTGTGGCTGGGGCCGGCCATGCTCAGCTCCTGCTTTCTTGTCTTTCGAATCACGCCGCAGATGACACTCAACGAAAGGTCAATATGGGCTTTTTTGACTGCTTTCCTGTTTTTAAATTTAGTGCACACCGGTTTTTCTCTTCCGATTCTTGTTGGTTTACCCGAATATCAAAAATATTTTTCGGCGCAAAGACGACGTTATTTTTCAAGAAGCATCATCAGACTTTGCATGCTTGCGACTTTATTTTTTGTAGGGCTGATCTTTTTTTATAGACGAGGTGGATTTGAAGCAGATGGCATCAACCCGGACATCAAAAGCAATGGCATTAAATTCGCTTCTTTGGTCATTGAAACCTGGGGCATCTTGCATGTCCGTCGACAAACCTTAGGGCTTTCACTTCTGTATAATAAAAGTTCCGTCGGGAAATCAGTTCGGCTTCCACTTGCTTTGCCCCACTGGCGGCCTGAGAAAATTGAAAAAATCTGCTTTGATTTTTTTACGATCTTTTATTTTGTTCGGTTGGCAGTTCGATTTTTCATTTCGAATGTTGCCTATGACAGCGTCAAGTACAGTTTGTTGGTCCCTGAGATCTTAGTTTGTCTCCTTATTTTCCTTTTGGCCGCCCATGCACCAGCCGATGTACGCCTGAAGAAATGTATGTTTCTTTCACGTATTTTACTCTTTCCACTCGTACCCTTCCATTTTATCTTTCACTGTGGTGTCAGAGCAATTCACGGAATTGAGTACTTTCTCATGACCCGACAGCTGGTGGAGCGGTCACAAACAAGTGCCACCAAAACCAAAAAAATATGGACTTTCGCATTCATCTTAGGCTCCGGTACGGCTGTCTTGCCATTTCTGTACAACGGAATGCCTCATCAATTTCAGTCGCTTTTTGGCAGTCACTATTCTTTTGCTATTCTTATTCTTTTGGCGCTATCAACAACTTCAGTATTCATGCACTATGTCTTTGATGGCTTTATGTTTAAAATAAATGACCCAAACTGGTCCCACAACTTGGCTGAGCTGTTCTTGCCTTCCGGAATCCTGAATCAGCCAGACTCATATGAAGTTGACAATTTTTAGTTTACTTGTGTTCTTGAGATCCGACAAAACCTGTTCCGAACCTGTGATCGGCTTTTTTACAGGCCGCTACCACTGCTGGACTAACAATAGGAAGCTTCAATTTCGCGTCAGATGCGGCAATCCGATTTTGGATAATTGGATTTATGCAATTGTGGTTTAATCCCTTCCCGTTTGGATAACCGTTGATAACAAAGCCAGCATTCAAGCATGCCACTTTTATCGGTTTACACTCTGGCACTGGCCCTGGAAGATTTGAGGCCGTAGGTCTTGACGCTTGTGGCTTCACACCCGTTGGAGCAGGAGTATTTTCTTGAGCCTTCGCAAAAACAAATGAAAATATGACGAGCGCAAATCCCAGACGACTTAGCTTCTGACCCATGACAATCTCCTTTTTACGACTTCGAAGGTTCTGCTTGTGTGCAAGTTTAAATCAGATCTAAAAGCCGTGTCGAGATTATTCTTTCGATTGAGAGGCTATAAGCAGACATTTTCGTCCATGGTGGATATATTTGCTCAACTCATTTCACAAAAATGCGATAACCTGTATTTTTGAGTTGCGAAAGTTGTGCCTGGTTCACGACATTTACGAAGACAGCTCTGGATCTTTTTCAAGTCCAGATTTTTGAATCATTCCATTACTGTGTTACCAATTCTCTACCTCAATTGAGACGAAGATTTTTTATGCTCAGATGACTGTTGAAATGTTAGATATCCGTTTTTCGGGGAACCTATCAAGCAGCAACAGTTTAAATCGTACATTCAATTCCGAACAAAAAGCTGGAGCGGAACACACCCGCTGAGGCCAAGGAGTCAATTGTTAGCAAGCTGGAATTGGGCAGTTTTAAGCGAAAGCGGAAAGGGGGATATGCGACTTGAGAAATTGATATCCAAATTTTGAGTCAGAGGAAAAGTGTCATGCTCTTTTCCATACTCTGATCAGATTTGTTGTGTTGAGTGAAGATCTCGGCACAAACGTTTGCTACTCCTCTAACAAGCATCGAAGTCATTTGATCTCCAAATTTGATGCGGTCATATTGGGTTTCTTTTCTTTAGATATGTTTAAAAAATTATGTTGCACAGCTGCCTTGCGAATATGGCAGGGCATCTCAGACTTCGAACTCGATTGCAATGTGGGTTTATCAGTTAGCTCTTCCGAAATTTAAGCTTCTTTCTCGCCCAAGCTTGACTCTTTGTGGCACCAGGATCGATCCCAGACTGCAAATTGGTATTTCGGCATTGAACCTGAGAGACTCACGCCATGAAATTACGCGCGCTGGCCTTCGATTTGGACGGCACTCTGATCGATTCAAAAATTGATTTTCAAGCCATGCGAGAAGAGCTGGGACTGCTTCACGACGAACCCGTGCTTGAGGCGATTGCAACTTGGCCTGCGAACAAGCAGCAGTGGGGTTTCGACATTGTCCATCGGCATGAGACTCTGGGAGCCCAAAATTCAACGGCTGTCGTGGGCGCGAAATCCTTCATTGAGCTCGCTCGAAGCCACAATATCCCGTGTGCGGTCTTCACGAGAAACTCTCGACAAACGGCGCTCTGGAGCCTGGAGCTGCATCAAATCCCCTTCGATTTACTCCTGTCCCGCGACGATGCGAAGCCCAAGCCGGATCCGGATGGTCTCTGGCAAATTGCCTCGCATTTTGAATTGAACGTCAATGAGCTGCTCTTTGTGGGTGACTACCTTTATGATTTGCAGGCCGGTTTGCGGGCGGGAACTCCCACTGCGATTTACGCTCCGATTGCACCAGAGTTTGATACCAAAGATGCTCATTTTATCTTTGAATCCTACATGACTTTGCAGGCCTGGTTCTTTGCAAACAGTGACAAGAATCTTGTCGTGCAAAAGTGACTCGTCAGAGAACTCAAAAGTCGCAAGCTCTTTGTTATTTGTAAAACTTGAGATCGAATCCCACGGCGACGACTTGACCGTCTTTTTCCAAAATCGGCCGCTGAATGGCTGACGGATTTTCGATCAGCAGCATTATTTTCTCAGAATCAAGGGCCGCTTCGAATTGTGAGCTCAATTTTCGAAACGTCGGGCCTTTTTGATTCACCGGCCAACGCTGCAAAAAAGCCTTCCAGCGCTGAATGTCGGAAGATGTGGGTGGCTGTTTTTTAAAATCGACAAACTCATAGCTGATCTCGTGTTGACTCAAGTAGGAGCGTACTTTTTTGACAGTGTCACAATTGGGAATCCCAAAGAGTCGATGGCTGCCGGTGGTTTTCATTTGCTAACCTCGGCCGAATTCTTTTTTGAAATCATCCAAGGGTTCCTTCTTGTGGACGAGCTCGTCCCAGTTCTCCTGTATCCAAGGGATGTTCAGATACACCGCCGGGATCGGAAAAAGTCCATGAAAGGGACCTAGCTCCCACTCTGCGATCGACTGGTGCGAGTTGCGATAAAAAAGCAGCGTGTTTCCGATGATCAATTTTTCTTTGTCACTTCTACCTTTTTCGTCATTCTCGTTGATATCAAAACGAAAGGAAAGATCGGCATTCGCCAATGTCTTTTGCCCCAGGTAGGCTTTGAAATTGGCGTGACACACATTTTTCAAAACATCCAAGACATACAGGCTGAGGTAAGGGTCTTCACCACGGATCTGGGTTTTTTGCCAATTGCAATCGCCAGATTCCGCAATCACAATCCGTGCATTGACGGTGCCTTTGATCTTATGGCGTGACAGAACTCCTGGATAAAAGAGGGCGCCATCGATCTGATTGTACAGCATTCGATACAGATTGTAATCCACAATGCGGCCAAAGGTTTGCGAACCCGAACCCCAGGGAGCATTCGGATTGTCTTGTGTCGGATTCTGCAGATAAGTGTCACCATTTGAATTCGGGGCACCTGCCCGATCCTGCGCGGGTGCCAATCTGGAGCTTGGTAAATAGCGTCGAAGCCCCTGACCCGAGGACCCACGCAGGCTGAGACTTTTGGCGCTCGGGAGCCCGTCTCTTGCCTGTTTTTCTGCGACAGTCGGTTTTTTCGATTGAACCAGTTCCAGCTCAAAAGAGAGGGGAACCAATGGCGGCTCTGGCTTTTTTACGAATTGCAAAATCGCAATCAAGAGGATTGCGTGAAAGAGGACTGAAGTGAGTAAGAACCGCGTTCCCGAGCGCATGAGACAATCCATACAAACTTGGGAGGACCCTGGCAAGTGTCAACTTGGCGGGTAAAGCTCACGAGCGGCGCTGATACACTCCGACAGTTTTCCGAACCCACTGAAGGAAGGGAAGGCCCTGATCGACATCTTGAATCACTCGGTCAAAAAACCTCTTTTGGCAGAATTCTTTTGGGGCCACATCCTGGCTCAAAAAAAATTGCTTGTGTCGCAAATATTTCGCCGGTGGTGAGTTCTCATCGTAGCCCTTTGGAAATCTTTTGTAGACCTCCCCGCCAATCTGACCCCAGCGAGATTTCAATTTTTTGGCCGAAAGAATCGAGTCGATTTCAGAGAAATTTTCGGAGATCCCCGCCCGCAGGCGGCTCATTTGGCGACTTGAAACCATATAAAGCCCAATGGCCAAGACATTTTCTTTCGAGGGATCTCCAAGAGAAACATAAATCCCTGGGTTCCACTCGAACTGAGATGTTTGTTTTTCAGAAAAAAAGGCGTAGCTGTTCAAACGCACCAGCGATCCATCGTCTGCTGGCGTTCGAAGGGTGGGACGTGAAACTTTGCGGGGTCGAAAATCAATCCCCGGCAATTCAGAGGAAAAATTCAAATCCAAAAGACGTGTCAACTCTTCAAATGGCCGTTTGACGTACTCCTCGTACTCATCCCGATGGCGCTCAAACCACAATTTATTTTTCTTATTTCGTCGGGCTGCCGCAAAATATTGAAAAGTTTTGGTCGAAAAACAGGTTGGCGAGCTCAATTCCAATCCTCCATTCAAGACTGGTGTCAAATGTAGACCCCCAAGACCGTTCTGACAATATGCATTTCATCGCTGATTCGAGCAATCATCTCCCGTCGCCAAGAAACAATATTTGGTTGGCAAAAAACCTTTGGTTTGAAAAGAATCTGGTTCCAAACCTCAAAAAGAAGGTCCATGCTCTGTTGTGAGACTTCTCTTCCGATTGTTCAGGAGTTCTTGTCATGTCACAGAGTCTGAGGATTCAAGTTCTGCAAAGCTTTGATGAGATGGTGAAAATGTTGCCCTTGATTCAACAGCTCAATCCCAACATGACCGAGTCTCGATACACTCACCTTTTGCAAAGTATGGTTCAACAGGGCAACTATTTTCAGGTGGCGTGTTTTCAGGCGGAAAAGTGCTTGGGCCTGACTGGGGTTTGGATCGGCACCCAATTGTGGTGTGGAAAATTCATCGAAGTCGATAACTTCATTGTTGACGCCTCGGCACGGGGGCAAGGTGTCGGCAAGCTCCTTTTGAATTGGATTGAAGAGCGGGCTCGCAAAGAACAGTGTGAAATGATCCGTTTGGACACCTACGTCACGCTTGAAAAGGCGCAGAGATTTTACTTTCGAAATGGTTTCAAAATCGAAGGCTTTCACATGACCAAAAAGCTCAAGTCATAAATTGGTTTCGGCACAGAAAATTGCCATCTGGATCTGCATTGGGCCCTCCCTGGTCACAATGCTTGGGAAAGACCTTAAGGAGTCACAGTCTCAACTGTCGTAATATTGCAGCTGTCCAGACTGACAGTGTAACGCAAAAGAACCAGGTCGGTTCCGCGGTCCGTGGCGACTGTGTAGAGAGCCCAGTTGTCGCCAAATTGAATGTGTTTGACGGTCGCACCAGCTGTGAGATCATGATTGGCCAAAGCTTCGCTCACTGCGGCGCTGCGCAGTTGCATCTGACAAACAGTGGCTGGGGTGCTTGCAAGGCTCAGCTGCGAAGCCAGCAAAACGACCGCGGAAAGACTTGTTATCAGTTTCATATTGAATTCCCTTCGAAAAAGAGTGGGTTTGAGATCAGCGAGTGAATAGGATTGAAAGTCGCCTGAGTAAATGTCTTTGAAGCAAAGAGCTCGAAATTGAAAACTCTTCTCATGTCTCAGTGCCAAATCGGTACTGAATCCCGTTGACAGTGCACAGCCCGATTGAGATTTTGCTCTCCTCATACGACTCCAATTTTGGCCGCAAGGTCGCGGCACGGACTTTATGAAGCGAACGCTAGTCTGGTTTCAAAATGATCTCCGTCTGCGCGACAATCGGACTTTGCGAGCTGCAATAAACAACGCAAGTGAAGTGATCGGAATTTATTTTACAGAGCCCCTTGGCAACAAAGCGAAGGATCTTTTTCTTCTGCAAACCTTGCGGCAACTGCATCGGGATCTCGCGGCCTGTTCGATTCCTCTTGTCGTCGTCCAATTTTCCAGTCAAGACAGGTCCCTCGCAGCTCGGCAGATCGGGCAAATTTTCAACTCTTTG
>Ga0075019_10000439_pt1 | contig 23869 bp, 20 predicted proteins | sample ColStrG_CSR_2013_FD_71473 | JGI IMG/M metagenome (GOLD analysis project Ga0075019, IMG submission 71473) | Freshwater sediment microbial communities in response to fracking from Pennsylvania, USA - Cold Stream Run_MetaG_CSR_2013 | ecosystem: Environmental > Aquatic > Freshwater > Creek >...
CGTGGTCATGGGCCGCATCCTGCGCATCCCGAGCTTCTTGCGCTTGGAGTGGCTGGTGCATTCTCCGGTGCGGGCGGAGTTGGGCATTGCGACCCCATTCGGCGATGACGCTTTGGCCTATTGCACCGAGCGTATGGACCCGGAGACGACGCGGTTGGCTGTGGCGGCTGCGCTCCACCAAGCCAAGCGCAACAAGGCCTTCGAAAACAGCCGCTTCATCGGTTTGGCTGTGGACGGCACCGGCGCGGGGCGCACCTTCAAAGCGCCTTGCCCGTTGTGCAATCCCATCAAGGATGCCAAGGGCGAGGTGCATGGTTCGTTGCATCACTTTGTGCTGATCAGTGTGGTGGGCACTGGTTTGACGCTGCCCATCGATGTGGAGCCCTACGGGCCGGGCGACAGCGAGTATGCCGCCGCACAGCGCTTGCTGCGGCGCGCGGTCGACCATTTGGGACCGCGCTTTGCCGACTATGTGGTGGGTGACGGCGAATACGCCACCGCGCCTTTTTTGCACACCACCGACGCGGTCGGTCTGCCGGTGGTGGCGCGCCTGAAAGAGAACCTTCCCCTGCTGGCCGCCGCCGTGCGGGCGCGTTTTGATGGTCAGCCGCCCCAAGCCGTGTTCCAGGAGGGCGACGATCGTGTCGAGGTCTGGGATGCGGATGACTTTGATGCCTGGGAAACCCTAACCCGGCGTAGCGTGCTGCGCTACCGCCAACACAAACGCGATGGCACGGTGATCCAGGCGGAATGGCTGACCGGTTTCTCGATCGCCAAGCTGGGCACCCTGAGTTTCTACCGCATGGCCAAGAGCCGCTGGGAGATCGAAAATCAGGGTTTCAACGATGCTAAAACCCGTTATGGCATGGAGCACATCTGCCATCACGAGCCCAATAGCATCCTGATCGTTTGGCTGTTGATCCTCTTGGCCCTGGTCATCGAACGCCTTTACCGGTCGCGTTATCTGCACCGTGGCGACCACGACATTCGCTCTGCCATGGACCTGGTTACCTACCTTTGGTTGAGCCTGGGCTCCCGCAGTCCTCCCGACCCTGGTTGAAGCCGGGCCGCGCGGACGGCTGGCAGTGCTCCGTCGCTCTTTGACACCCCGACCGCTTTTCGTGGAGTGATCTCCCCACCTGAGGCTCGCCGTCGCTCAACGGCCAGCAGGAACGCTGCCTCCCTTACGATTCCAATCCGCTCCACTCCGCCGACCCCTGCTTCGCAGAACTTCCGAGACGGCTGCCAACCGCCGAATCCCAAGGACCCGAACCGTTAAATTAGGATAGAATCAGGGGCAAGTGTCGAGGGATCGGATGCGGTACAGCCTGATATTCCTGACTTTCGCGAACTGCGCTCTGGCTGCGCCCGGTGCAACGGTCCAGTTCAATCGCGACATCCGCCCGATTCTGTCCGAACGCTGCTACACCTGCCACGGTCCGGACGAGCGCAAGCGCCAAAGCAAGCTGCGGCTGGACACGGAAACCATTGCGAAAAGCGACCTCGGCGGGCACTTCGCCATTGTGCCGGGAGAGCCCGCGGCGAGCGAACTCATTCGCCGCGTCACATCGAACGACACCGCGCGCCGTATGCCTCCTGCGTACTCCGGGGCGGCCAAGCTCTCAGACCGGGAGATTGGCCTGCTCACGCGTTGGATTGAGCAAGGAGCGGCGTGGCAGAAGCACTGGTCGTTCATCCCGCCCGTGCGCGCGGAACTGCCCGAGGTCAGCGACCGGAGCTGGCCGAAAAATCCCATCGACTATTTCGTGATGGCGAGACTGGATAGCGAGGGGCTGAAGCCCTCACCGGAAGCCGGCAGGCGCATTCTGCTGCGCCGGGTCTCGTTCGATTTGACCGGGTTGCCGCCCACGCCGTCGGAAGTGGATGCGTTTCTTCGTGACACCTCTGGGGGTGCGTATGAAAAGGTCGTGGACCGGCTCCTGGCTTCGCCGCATTATGGCGAGCGGATGGCCATGCGCTGGCTCGACGCGGCACGCTACGCCGACACCAACGGCTACCAGACCGATGCCGAACGCTCCATGTGGCGCTGGCGCGACTGGGTGATCGACGCCTTCAACCGCAACCTGCCCTATGACCGGTTCACTGTGGAACAGATTGCGGGCGACCTGCTGCCGAACGCCACGCGCGATCAGGTGCTGGCCACCGGCTTCAACCGCAACCATCGCGGCAACGGCGAGGGCGGAATCATCCCGGAAGAATATGCGGTCGAGTACGTGGTGGACCGCGTCGATACCACGTCCACGGTATTCCAGGGCCTGACGCTGGCCTGCGCGCGCTGCCACAACCACAAATTCGACCCGTTCACGCAGGAAGACTTCTACCGGCTGTTCGCCTATTTCAATCGCGTGCCCGAGCGCGGTAACGCCTTCAAGTACGGCAACTCGCCTCCCACCATCACCGCGCCCCTTCCCGGGCAGGAAGCCCGGCTGCAAGCTCTCGAAACGAAACTGGCGGCGGCCGAGCGGCGTGCGGCGGCGCTCGAGCCGCAGGTTGCCGGCGCGCAACGCGACTGGGAGACATCGCTCGCCGGCCGGCCGGAATTCGACTGGGCTCCCTCGCGCGCCGTGGCCGTGCATCTGAGCCTGGATGGCAATCTGCGTGGCCAGGTCACCGCCGATCCGCCGCGTCCGGAAAAGTACCTCTACCTCATGGAGAACGGTCCGGTGCAGCAGGCGGTTTCTTTCACGGGGCAAGCCCAGTGGAAGGATGGCACCGCGCAATACACCGCCGGGCCGTTGGCGCAGGCCGGCGACTTCGACGGCAAACGATATATCGATGTCGGCAACGTCGGCAACTTTGGCTTCTACGATTCCTTAACCCTGTCGGCATGGATCGCGCCCTCCAGCGGCACGGGCACGATCGTGAGCCGCGCCAACGACGAAGCCGAGGGCAAAGGCTTCGCCTTGTTCCTGAAGGACGGTCATCTGGCGGCGAGTCTGATCCAGCGTTGGCTTGACGATGGCGTGCGCCTGGAGAGCGAAGCCTCCGTTCCGCTGAACCGCTGGTCCCACGTAGCCCTGACCTACGATGGTTCGCGGCTCGCCAGCGGCGTCCGTCTTTACCTGGACGGCCAGCCAGTGAAGGTTCGCGTCCCGCTGGACTACATGAACCAGCCCTTTGACACCAGGCAGCCGCTCCGCGTTGGAGCCGGGCTCGGGCCCGCCTACCGCTACCAGGGACGAATCGCGGAAGTCCGCGTTTACCGTTCCGCCCTGACGCCGGAAGAGGCCGCGGTGCTGGCTCTACCGGAGCGAGTCAACGCCTTGGCGCAACTGCCCATTGCGCGGCGCAATCAGGCGCAGGCCGCGAAACTTCGCGCGTGCTTCCTGGACCAGTACGCACCGGATGCCCTGCTCGCGGCCTACAAAGAGGTGCTCGACCTCCGTGAGCAGCGTGATCGGCTCATCGACAGTTTCCCGACCGTGATGGTCATGCAGGACAGCGCGCCGCGTGAAACGCATGTGCTGCTGCGCGGCGCGTACGACCGGCCGGGACAAAGAGTCGATCCCGGCGTGCCGTCGGTGCTGTCGCCGTTGCCCTCCGGGGCCCCCAACAACCGCCTCGGACTGGCGAGATGGCTGGTGGACCCGTCCAACTCCCTCACCGCGCGCGTGGCGGTCAATCGCTTCTGGCAGAATGCGTTCGGCGTGGGGCTGGTGAAGACCGTCGAAGACTTCGGCTCGCAGGGCGAATGGCCCTCCCATCCCGAGTTGCTGGACTGGCTGGCCACCGAGTTCACCCGCATCGGCTGGGACATGAAAGCGATCCAGAAGACCATCGTCATGAGCGCCGCTTATCGGCAGTCCTCGAAGGTGACGCCGGAGTTGCTGCAAAAGGACGCGGAGAACCGGCTCCTGGCGCGCGGCCCGCGGGTTCGGCTCCCCGCGGAGATGGTGCGCGACCAGGCGCTGGCAATCTCCGGACTGCTGGTGGACAAGATCGGCGGGCCTTCGGTGAAGCCCTACCAGCCGGCGGGTCTGTGGAAGGAACTGTCGGGGGGCGACGATTATAAACCCGACACGGGTGAAGGGCTGCACCGGCGTAGCCTTTACACCTATTGGAAGCGCACCGCGCCCCCGCCCATGATGATGAACTTCGACGCCGCGGGCCGTGAGACTTGCGTGGTGCGCGAGTTGCGCACCAATACGCCGCTGCAAGCGCTCAACCTGATGAACGACGTGACCTACCTCGAGGCCGCCCGCAAGATGGCCGAACGCATGATGCGCGAAGGCGGAAGCACGCCGGCGTCGCGCATCGCATATGGATTCGAACTCGCAACGGCCAGGATGCCTCGAGAGCGCGAGTCCGAAATTCTGCTTGCCAGCTTCGCCTACAATCGCGACGCATTCCAGAGCCATCCGGCGGACGCGGCCCGGTACCTGTCTCAGGGTGAAGCGCCGCGCGACGAAAAGTTGGATGCGCGCGAACTGGCCGCCTACGCGGCCGTGGCGAGCCTGGTCCTGAACCTGGATGCGGCGATCACCAAGGAATGAGTGTGAACCTGTCGCACGCAATGGATGGGCATCGATCAGTTCGTTGAGCAGTAGCAACCCTGCCATTTACTAACCTTTCACAGTTTCCGGACGTTCCTGAGCCCGCCGCGCGCGTCCCATTGGTATGCGCACTTCAAGCACCGGCTTGGCAAAGCACGGCCTTGCGTTAACAACTGTCTTTTGTATTGGCGGTATTAGCCTGGCATTAACAACTGGAACTTCAACCCGCGCCGCCGCGTCTCAGTCAAGCGTTCAATCCTTGCTGCCCGGATCGCCCGTGCCGGCACCGGTGCGATCTATTCTGCAGCGTGCCTGTCAAGACTGTCATTCCGAAAATACAGTCTGGCCGTGGTATTCCAACATCCCGCCGGTCTCGTGGCAGGTTCACAGTGACGTGATGCGCGGTCGCGCATTCATGAACTTCTCCAGATGGAACGACTACACCAGGAATCAACAAAGCGGTTATCTCTCGGCGATTGTAGCAGCGACGGAGACTCACTTGATGCCGCCGCCCAAGTACGTTTGGACTCATCGGCAGGCGGGACTGACGAAGGCAGAACTGGACCTGGTCAGGCAATGGGCTCTGGCGGAGCGCAGGGCGATCAAGCAGGACACCTCCGGAAGGAAGTAACAGAAAGGAATCAGAATGCAACGAATCATACCTTACGAATCGCGGCCTGCTATTAGCCGTGTCATGCAACACGCGATAGCGATCGGACTCTTTTGCCGAGCGCTTCAGGCTCACAGCGCAGGCCCCATCCGGCGGACGCGGCTCGGTACCTGTCTCAGGGTGAAGCGCCGCGCGACGAAAAGTTGGATGCGCGCGAACTGGCCGCCTACGCGGCCGTGGCGAGCCTGGTCCTGAACCTGGATGCGGCGATCTGAGCAGTAGCAACCCCGCCATTTACCAACCTCTCACAGTTTCCGGACGTTCTTGAGCCCGCCGCGCGCGTCCCATTGGTACGCGCGCTTCAAGCACCGGCATGGTAAAGCACGGCCTCGCGTTAGCAGAAACGACGTCATCCCCCCGGCAAAGCAGATCTTCGGCAGCGTGCCGAACACCAGCCGACCCAGCGGTACTTGCCTTCCCAAATGCCAGTAGTTACCGGCGCCGGTCGCCGTCAGGATGACCGCCGGCTCGCGCGCCTTGATGATCGCCACAACTTGGTCCGGCTGGGCTTGTTGAAAGTATTGCTCCACGAAATCGTCACGGTGGCCTTCCGGCGCGCACCATCTGGACGCCCACTCCTGGGCGTTGTGAGCCACCCAGTGGTGGTAGTCGTTGGCCACATTCCGCAGGACCTTCCGACTGACGGGATCGATGGGACGATAGACGTCCAAAAAACCCTTTCACTCCGAAGAGAGTTCGCCATCGCCCTCTCTCCTACTTCACCTCCCCGCCCTTCCCCTCCGCGACCTTCCTGGCGGAAGCCGGCTTCGCTCTCGGCCTTCGTTTTCGGCCTTGACAATCAATTTAGTTTGATCTAAATTATCTGTATGTTCCCTGAGGCGGGGGTTCTGGCGGCGATCGCATCGCCGCGGCGGCGCGAGATTCTACGCCTCGTGTGGCGCGACGAGCTCACCGCGGGTGCGATTCACAGCGCTATGCCGGACGTCACTTTTGGCGCGGTGTCCCTGCAGCTTCGGTCGCTGGTCGACGCGGGTCTTCTGGAGGCCCGGTCGGAAAGCCGGAACCGCTTCTACCGGGCCCGCCGCGAGGCGCTGGGAGCGCTGGGGGAGATGTTGGAACGGATGTGGGACGACGCCCTGTGGCGTCTCAAACTCGAGGCGGAACTCGAAGAAACGCGCCGCGGGCCGCGGCCAGGCCGGCGGCGGCGCGCGAAAGGAAAGGACAAGAAATGATGGGACCATTGCCGCATCAACTGAACCGGAGCATCGCGATTCAAGCCGATCCCGAAACCGTTTTTCGCTTCTTCACGGACAGCGAGCGCTGGGCCCGATGGTGGGGCGCCGGCTCCACCATCGACGCTCACCCTGGTGGCAGAGTGGTCATCCGTTACCCGGGCGGAGTGGAGGTGACGGGCGAGGTGATCGAGACACTGCCGCCGGCGCGCCTCGTATTCACCTATGGATACGCCACAGGCAAGCCCATCCCGCCGGGCAGTTCGCGGGTAACGATCCGGTTGGAGCCGTGCCCGTCCGGCACCCGTCTTCATCTTCTGCACGAGTTCGCTGAAGAGTCCGCACGCGATCAGCATGTGCAAGGGTGGCGGTACCAGCTCTCACTCTTTGGCAACGTGGTGGCCGATGAAGTGTTCGCCGGCGCGGCCGCCCTGGTGGATGCCTGGTTCGACGCCTGGGCGTTGACCGACGACCGGACGAGGGAAGAGGCATTCGCCAAGATCGCGGCAGCCGGCGTCAGCTTCCGCGACCGCTTCAGCCTGCTCGATGGCTTGCCCGACCTGGTAGCGCACGCCGGCGCGGCGCAGCGCTTCAGGCCTGGCGTGCGGATCGAGCGCAAAGGCGAGGTCCGGCATTGCCAGGGCAAGGTGTTGGCTGGATGGATCGCCACGGCAAGCGATGGGCGGGAACTCATGAGCGGGTCGAATGTGTTTGAGCTGGGAGCGGATGGCCGGATCCAAGCGGTCACTGGCTTCGCGAACCTGGCAACAAGATAGGAGGAGGAATGACGATGCAGAGATGTCACGCGGAGCGGTTCGCGATAGCCGGTTCCGTCCTGATCCTGGGCGCTTGGTTGGCAAGACTCTCACCAGCGCAGCAAGGGCGCGAGAATCCCGAGACCGTAATGGCGACCTTTCATGCGAAGGCGGGTTCCGAGGCAGAACTCACCCGGGTCATTGCCCGGCATTGGACGGTGGCACGCGACCTCAAACTGGTCCGCGACACGCCTCATATCACGCTTCGCGGCATCGAGGGCGGGGACAAGACTTATTTCGTCGAGATCTTTACCTGGCGCGAGGCTGGCATCCCCGATGCCGCACCAGCGGAGATTCAAGCGGTCTGGAAGGAGATGAACCAACTGGTGGAACCTCGGGGAGGCCGGCCGGGCATCGATTTTGTGGAAGTCTCGGTGGTTGCGCCGTAGGCAGCGTTGCCGACGTGTTTGCTTAAGAGCAATGTTCTGTCGTCTTCCTCTTCGTACACTGGCGCGAAGAGTTTTGAAGTGGAAAGCCATGGCGATAGCCTGCTTATCGCCGGGCTGGAGGAGAGATGACACTAACGCTCAAGTCGGTAAAACCAGTTCCGTCGATTATTCCCGTTCTAGCCACGCTTGCCTGGTCGTTTGCCCTTTCGAACGGCGTGTTTGCCCAAACTAGCGTTGGCAGTTCGAACTATGCCCCGAGGGTGCTGCAGGTCGGCACCTACAAGGGCCATGCGGGTGCGTACCATACCATTCAGGCCGCGGTGAATGCCGCTCGTCCCGGCGACTGGATACTGGTCGCACCAGGAACTTATCACGAGGCAGGCACGGACACCGCCGGCGTGCTGATCCAGACTCCCGGAGTTCACTTGCGAGGCATGGACCGCAACCTGGTGGTGGTGGATGGAGCCAAACCGAATCCAGCCACCTGTAGCAGCCACCCGGCCGACCAGAACTTCGCCTCTGGCGGACGCAACGGCATCGAAGTTCTCAAGGCGGACGGCGTGTCGATTGAAAACCTCAGCGTCTGCAATTTTCTCGGCGATGCCTCCGGCAACAACGGCAACCAGATCTGGTGGAATGGCGGCGACGGAAGCGGGCTCATCGGCATGGGCGCCTACTCGGGCGCATACTTGACCGCGAGCTCTACCTTCTACCAACCGGGAACGCCCAACCTCGCGCAGTACGGAATTTTCGCCAGCAACGCCCGGGGTCCCGGTTCCATTCTCAATTCATACGCGAGCAACATGTCCGACTCGGCGTTCTATATCGGTGCGTGCGCCGACTGTAACGCCGTGCTGCGGTACGTTCACGCGCAAAACAGCGCGCAGGGATATTCCGGATCGAATGCCGGCGGCCATCTCGTTCTCGAAGACTCGGAATGGGATCACAATCAAGCGGGGATAGTCCCCAGCGCACTGGCTAACGACGACCCACCCTCTCCCCAGGACGGCGCCTGTCCGAACGATCCGGCGCATTCCTGCACGTTGATCCAGCGAAACTACGTTCACGACAACAACAATCCGAACACCCCGGCCGCAGGCCTCGCGGCGACCGTCCCCGTAGGGACGGGCATCGATCTCACCGGTGGGCGCAACAACACCGTGCAATTCAACGTTGTGACCCACAATGGCGCTTGGGGAATCCTGCTGAACGACTATCCGGATTTTTCACCGCCTGCCGTACCCACCTACTGCCAGGGAGGCGTGACCCCCTTCAATGTCCCACCCCCGTTCGACCTGCTGTACGGGCCGGTCATTCCCTGCTATTTCAATTCCTTTGGCAACAAGGTGGCCAATAACGTTTTCGCTGGCAACGGCTTTTTCGGGAACGACACCAACGCTGATCTGGCGAACGCCGCGATCGCCTATCCCACGAACAACTGCTTCCGCGGCAACATCGACCTTCAGAAGGGTGCGCCGACCAGTTCCCCGACGAACCTCCAGGACCCCTCGGTGGCAGGCACGTGCGGCGCAGCGTGGAACCCGGACATGCAGCAGGAGTTTAACCTGATCGACCAGCTCGGCTGCGACTCTCTGGGCCCGGCATCCGGCGCCTGTACCGGATTGCCGGCTCCTTTGTATCCGCTTCAGACCCAGGTTCAATTGTTGCCTATCCCGCACGAGCTCGGCATGGCCAACCCTTGCGATGGCGTACCGCAGAACAACTGGTGCGGGCAGTAACAGCAAGAAAGCAGGGGCAGTCGGCAAAGCGGTTAGATCCGACTTAACAGATCCGCGGAAGTTGGTCGCCGGAGAGCATGTCGACCACGCGGCTGGTGCCGAAGAGTGTCTCTAGCGTCACGATGCCCGGATGGGCTTCGGTGACAGAGCCGATGATGGCGGCGCCGGCGCCGAGCGGGTGGGCTCGCATGGCAGCAAGCCCGGCGTCCGCATCTTCGGGGGCCACGATGGCGATCAGCTTGCCTTCATTGGCGACGTAGAGCGGGTCGAAGCCGAGCAGTTCGCAGGCGCCGCGGACTTCCTCGCGGACGGGGATGGCGGTCTCCATGAGCTCGATGCCGAGGCCCGCCTTGGCGGCGAGTTCGTTGGTGGTGCTGCTCACACCGCCGCGCGTGGGGTCGCGCATGACCCGGATGCCGGGAGCGGCGCGCAACAGGTCGCGGACCAGCGTGTGGAGGGCGGCCGAGTCGCTGGCGATTGCGGTTTCGAATCCGATGCTCTCGCGCTCGGAAAGGATGGCAATTCCGTGGTCGCCGATGAAGCCGGAGAGCAGAACGCGGTCGCCCGGGCGGATATTGGCGGCGGACAGGTTCACCCCGGGCGGCACACGGCCGATGCCCGTGGTGTTGATGAAAAGGCCGTCACCCTTTCCCTTTTCCACAACCTTGGTGTCACCAGTGACGATTTCGATGCCGGCGGCGCTGGCCGCCCGCGCCATGGAATCGGCAACACGCGCCAGGATGTCCGTGGAGAGTCCTTCTTCCAGGATAAAAGCCGCAGCCAGGTAGAGCGGCTCGGCGCCGCCCATGGCGAGGTCGTTGACAGTGCCGTGGACGGCCAGCGAGCCAATATCGCCGCCGCGGAAGAAGAGGGGTTGGACCACGAAGCTGTCGGTGGTGAAGGCGATGCGCTCGCCGCCGATTTCGAGGACAGCCTGGTCATCCAGGCGGCCCAGAACCGGGCTGCGGAAGACCTTGAGGAAGACGTCGCGAAGCAGTTCGGCGCTCAGCCGGCCTCCGGAGCCGTGGCCGAGCAGGACGCGATCCTTGGTCTCGAGCGGAGTGGGACAGGAGGTCATGCGGGGCCCTGAAAGCGCAGGCCAGGAGTCCTGCGCCACCGGTAGTAGGCCGCGCAGGCGCCCTCGGATGAGACCATGGGCGCGCCGAGCGGTGTATCGGGGGTGCAGCGGGAGCCAAATGCGGAGCAGTCAGTTGGTTTGGCGAGGCCCTGCAAGACCTGCGCGGAAATGCACTCGGGCGGCTCCTCGATGGTAGTGCTCCGAACGTCGAAGACGCGTTCGGCATCGAAGGCGGCGTATTCTTCGCGAAGGCGGTAACCCGAGGCGGCGATCTGGCCGATGCCGCGCCACTTGCGGTCGCTCACCTCGAAGACCTCGAACATGCGGCGGCGCGCCGCCTCGTTGCCGGCGCGGGTGACCGAGCGCACGTATTGGTTTTCGACTTCGGCGCGGCCCTCTTCCAATTGGCGCACGAGCATGAGGATGGCTTCGAGCAGGTCGAGGGGCTCGAAACCGCCGACTACAAACGGCACCTTGTGCGCGGCGGCGAGTTCCTCGTACTCGGTGTAGCCCATGACGGTGCAGACGTGGCCGGGCGCGATGAATCCCTGCACCCGGTTGGAGGGAAAGCCGAGCAGCAGGCGGATGGCCGGCGGGACCAGCACGTGGGAGACGAGAACCGTGAAGTTCTTGAGGCCCTCGCGCCTGGCCTGCCAGACGGCCATGGCGTTGGCGGGCGCCGTGGTTTCGAAACCGACCGCGAAGAAGACCACGCGGCGTTCGGGGTGACGCCGGGCTATGGCGAGCGCGTCCATGGGGGAGTAGGCGATGCGCACGTCGCCGCCGGCGGCCTTCACTCGGAAGAGGTCGCTCTCAGATCCGGGAACGCGCAGCATGTCGCCATAGGAGACAAGCGTGGCATCCGGGGTGGAAGCGATGGCCACGGCCTTATCGATCAATTCGAGCGGGGTGACGCAGACGGGGCAGCCGGGGCCGTGGACCAGTTCGACGTGCGCGGGCAGCAACTCGTCGATGCCGTATTTCATGAGGGTGTGGGTCTGGCCGCCGCAGATCTCCATCAGGACCCAGGGGCGAGTGGCGACGCGACGGATTTCGGCGACGACCGCTTGCGCGAGCTTCGGGTCGCGGTACTCGTCGAGGAACTTCACGGACTTTCCTCGGCGAGGAGGCCCATCTGCTCCAGGAGTTCGTAGGTGCGGCGGGCTTCTTCGGCGTCGATGCGGGAGATGGCGAAGCCGACATGGACCACGACGTAATCGCCGACGGCGGCTTCGGGGACGTAGTCGAGGTAGGCGTCGCGGGTGATGCCGCCGAACTGGACTTTGCCGATGCGCATGCCGCCGATGTCGTGGGCTTCGAGAATTTTACCGGGAATCGCAAGACACATTGGCCAGCTCCTGAAAAGCTAATGCTAGCACCGCGCGCGCACGGGACAGGGCTTCGGGGATGGCGGCTTCGACGGCGGGCGAGAGGCCGATGCCGGTAGCTAGACAGGCGGGCTCGATGCCGACGATGGTGACGGATGGCGGGAGGTCGCCCAGGAGGCGGGCGGTTGCGAGCAGTTCCAGGGCGTTGCTGCCATGCGCGCTGGCGGCGCGGTGGGCGGCGAGGGTGTCGCCGTGGAGTACTTGGACGGTGCCAGGCGGGGCTCCGAGCGCTACGGCATCGAGGACGAGCAGCGCGCGGCGGTTGGCGAGGTAGGGCAAGAGGGCGAGCCCCTGGGTGCCGCCATCGAGAAATTCGGCGGGAGAGGTTTCGGACCGGAGATCTTCCAGTAGGCGCAGGCCGACGCCATCGTCCGAGAGCAGCAGGTTGCCGAGGCCCAGGACCAGGACGTCAGCTAAGCCAGCGGTCATGATCCAGATCACCCTTCTCGTAGAACTTGTAGCCGGAGATGATCGAGGTGATCAAGCCGTTGCGGAACTGGTGCGAATCGAACGTCACAATGTACAGGTGCAGGATGGCGAAGATCACGAAGCCCCAGGCGAAGGTGTGGTGCCACATGTGGACGCGGAAGGAACCGCCCAGCACGGGGATGATCCAGCCCACCAACGTGTCCCAGAATCCGCCGCGGTTATTTTCGGCGTAAAGGGCGAGGCCCGTAACAATCTGGCACCAGCCCAACGCGATCACGAACACGGTGTACGAAATGCCGGCCAGTGCGTTATGGCCCAGATGGACGTGGCCGCGCTCCAGGCGCAGGTACTGGATGGCCTGGGCCTTGAGGTCGCCCCACCAGGCGGCGCGCCAGACGAAGGGGAAGCCGGAGCGCGAATAGTTGTTGCCCACGTAGAACCAGTAGACACGCAGAATGAACGCGAACAGCATGGCGTAGCCGGAGATGAAGTGGATTTCGCGGATGCGGCCCATCACGAAGTGCTGGTACGGTTCGCCGTTGGGGGAGAGGATGGGTGAGGCCATGTAAAGGCCGGTCCAAAAGAGCGTGGTGACAGCGAGCACGTTGATCCAGTGCGAGATGCGGATGGGAAGCTGCCAGACGTATTTGCGGCCGTAGCTCCGTTCGGTGGGAGCCGGGCCGAGGGGTCGATATGCCGTGGTTGCCATAAGAGACTCCGTCAGCGGACCACGATCTCCGCGAGTTTTTCGCCATCGGGACCGATCACGTGCGATGCGCAGGCCAGGCACGGATCGAAGGAATGGATGGTGCGCAGGATCTCGACGGGGCGTTTGGGGTCGGCCATGGGGGTGCCGATGAGGGCCGATTCGTATGCGCCGTGTTGCCCCTTGGCGTCGCGCGGAGAAGCGTTCCAGGTGCTGGGCACGACGATCTGATAGTTAGCAATCTTCTGGTCCTTGATGTGTATCCAATGGCAGAGAGATCCGCGGGGAGCCTCGGAGAAGCCATAGCCCCTGGATTCGGACTTCCAGGTTTCCGGGCTCCAGGAGCGGGAGTCGGCGGTGGCCGAGTCGCCGGCCTTGAGGTTGGAGATGAGGTGGTCGTATTCGGCGAGCAGCCAGTTGGCGGCGAGGCGGGTTTCCAGGCCGCGGGCGGCAGTGCGGCCGAGGGTGGAGAATAACGCGTCGGGTCCGACCTTGAGGCGGCCCAGGGCTTCGGTGACGACCTCTTTGTAATCGGTACGGCCGCTGGCAAAGCCGACCAGCATGCGGGCGAGCGGACCCACCTCCATGGCGTTTCCCTTCCAGCGCGGGCTCTTCAGCCAGGAGTAGGCCTTGGTCTCGTCGAGTTCCTTGTAGGGCGGTTTGGGGCCGGTGTAGCGGGCTTCCGTAACGCCATCGTAAGGATGCAGGGCGTTCTGCCCGGCGGGGTATTGATACCAGGAGTGGGTGATTTCCTCCTGGATCTGGGCCGGATCGGCCGGGTCGACGGGAAGAACCTCGGCAAGGTTCTTGTTGAGGACAATGCCGCGGGGTATGCGGAACTTGGAGACATCGCCGATGCCGTTCTGTGGCACATCGCCGTAGACCATGTAGTTGCCGAGACCGCCACCGATTTTCGTCCATTCGGGGTAGAAGGAGGCGACTGCCAACAGGTCGGGCAAATAGAGGTTCTCGACGATGTCGATGGCTTCGGTTATGAGGCCGCGGACCAGATTGAGGCGCTCCATGTTGATGGCGTTATCGCTCTGCATGGAGATGGCGCTGGCGACCCCGCCCACCAGGTAGTTGGGGTGGGGATTTTTGCCGCCAAACACGGTGTGGATCTTAATGATCTCCTTCTGCCACTTCAGCGCCTCGAGATAGTGGGCCACCGCCATGAGGTTGGCTTCGGGCGGCAGTTTGTAGGCCGGGTGTCCCCAGTAGGCGTTCTGGAAAATACCGAGTTGCCCGGATTCGACGAACTTCTTGAGCGTGCCGGCCATGTCGGCAAAGTACCCGGGAGTGGCCAGCGGCCACTTGGGGGAGACCTTCTGGGCGAGCGCGGCGGTAGCGCCGGGGTCGGCCTTGAGGGTGCTGACTACATCGACCCAGTCCAGGGCGTGCAGGTGATAGAAATGGATCACGTGATCCTGCACGTACTGGGTCAGGAACATGATATTGCGGATGATGTCGGCGTTCGGCGGGACCTGAATGGCCAGCGCGTTCTCCACGGCTCGGACACTGGCCAGGGCGTGGACCGTAGTGCAGACGCCGCAGATGCGCTCCGTGAAGGCCCAGGCATCGCGGGGGTCGCGGCCCTGCAGGATGACTTCAATGCCGCGCCACATGGTGCCGCTGCTCATGGCGTCCTGAATGCGGTTGGCGTCGTCCAGCATGGCCTCCACACGGAGGTGCCCTTCGATGCGCGTGACGGGATCGACAACGACTCGTCTAGACATGGCTGCCTCCTATTTCTTCTCCGCCGGTTCGTCGGTCGCGCTGCCGGGCAGTTCTTTGCCGGTGGCGCGCCGGACCCAATAAGACCCCAGGTGAGCGGCGACGCCTGCTCCGGTCAGGACCGTCAGGGTCTTGCCCACGGTGTCGGGTGTGGAATCGATACCTGGCAGGGGAATGGAGGACAGGCGCTGGTAGAAGGGACCGTTATCCCAGAAATTCTCCTCCGAGCAGCCGAGGCAGGGGTGGCCGCTGCCGATGGGGAAGCTGACCCCGTTATTCCATTTGAAGGTAGAACAGGAATTGTAGGTGGAGGGTCCGCGGCAGCCCATTTTGTAGAGGCACCAGCCTTTGCGCGCGCCATCGTCGTCCCAGGCTTCCACGAACTGGCCGGCGTCGAAGAAGGGGCGGCGGTAGCACTTGTCGTGGATGCGCTGTCCATAGAACATTTTGGGGCGGCCGTTACGATCGAGATCGGGCAACTGATCGAAGGTGAGAATGTAGGTGAGGACGCCGGTCATGACTTCGGCGATGGGCGGGCAACCGGGCACGTTGATGATGGGCTTGTGGGAAATGATCTTCTTGACGGGCTCGGCGCCGGTGGGGTTGGGCTTGGCGTTCTGGACACAGCCATTGGCCGCGCAGGAGCCCCAGGCGACAATCACCTTGGCGTCTTCGGCGGTCTCTTTGAGAATATCGAGGAAACTTTGGCCGCCCACGGTGCAATACACGCCGCCGTCTTTGGTGGGGGCGTTGCCTTCGACCGCGAGGACGTAACGGCCCTTGTAATCTTTCATGATCTTCTTGCGGATCTCCTCGCACTGCTCGCCGGCGGCGGCTTGCAGGGTATCGTCGTAGTCGAGCGAGATCATGTTGAGGACGACATCCTGGGCGATCGGGTGGGAGCTGCGGATGAAGCTCTCGCTGCAGCAGGTGCATTCCAGACCGTGCAGCCAGATGACCGGAATCCGGGGTTTGGATTCCATGGCCGCCACCACGCGCGGCACCAGGGCCGATTCCAGGCCCATGCCGGCTGTCACGGCGGTGCAGAATTTAAGGAAGGATCGACGATCCACGCCGTGCCGGCGCAGAAGGTCGTAGGTCGATGGGAGCCGCTTCAAAGTCACGGACACCTCCTCTGAGGTCAGGCATCGAAACCTGACCTGTTGTAAAATACCAGATATTTGGACCTGATTCAAGAAAAATCTGTAGGAATTTTACACAATTGCAGGTCCGTTAGTCCGGAATCGGCTCGAATCCTGCCGACTACCAGATCGCCGGCGCTACCGCATCGTGGCCAATTCCTCTTTCAGGCTGTCGATGATCTGGCCGTATTGGGCCGGTGGAGCTTTGGCAAGGAAGGCCTCGAAGCAGGAGCGCGCCCGGGCGTTGTCCCCGAGGATCTTGTATGCCCGGCCGAGGTTCAGTTGGGCTTCCAGGAGGTTTGGATCGCGGCGAACGGCTTTTTCGAAGTAACCGCGGGCCGCAGACACATCCTGCTTCTGGATGGACACGAGTCCCAACCCGTTGTAAGCCGGCGCCGATTCGTCTCCCGCCGCCAGACTCCAGTGGAAGGCCCGCTCCGCTTCCGCCACCTTGCCTGTGTCTAAATAAGCCATGCCGAGGTCATTCAGGCTTTCCGAATCGGACGGGTTCAGTTGGGCGGCCTGCCGGTAGAACGAAATGGCCTCGTCTTTGTTGCCATGCTGGAGATACAGATAAGCCAGGCGCGAGTACAGCCACGCGTTACGCAATCCGTTGCGGATGCCTTCCCGATAGAGATTCATCGCGTCGGCGGCGCGCCCGGCCGTTTGATATGCGTCGCCCAGGTGATAGTAAATGGTGGGGTCGGCCGGGTCCTGCTGGATCGCCTGTTGTAACAGAGGGATGCGCCTCGATAAAGGCGTCCCGGCATCGGGAGATACCGCCAGATAGAGCGCCTTCAAGACCGCGACGCGGTCTTTCGGGTCGATGCCTCGTCCGGCAAGTGCGTACTCGTGGCCCGAGGCTCCGCCCAGATAGCCGAGCGAGCGCAATTGCTTCATCGTGCGCGGATCCGCCATCGTGGTCCGGACCTTTTCCGCCTGGTCGCCGCCGATCGCCGCGTTCAGCCGTGCCTCCAGTTGCTGCACTTCAGCAGGGTGGCTGGCAGCGATGTTAGCCGTTTCGCCGGGATCCTGGAGCAGGTCATATAGCTCGGGGTGGGGCGCGCGCACATACTTCCAATGGTTCGTGCGCATGCCACGCAGTTCGGCCCAGCCCATGTTGATCTTGGGAAAGAGCGTTTCGGCGTAAGAGTATTCGGTGGGCGCGTCTTGGCCCGCGAAGGTCGGCTTGAGACTGGTGCCAGGAAGGCCATCGGGCGCTTTGACTCCCATGAGGTCGAGCAGAGTGGGCATTAGGTCGATGGTTCTGGCCTGCAGCTTGACCCGCATCGCGGCCGGCACCCCCGGTCCCGCAACCAGGAATACGATTCGTAGCGTGGAGTCGTAAAGGAATACTCCGTGGGTGTACTCACCATGATCCGACAGGCTCTCGCCGTGATCCGAGAGCACGGCGACAAGCGTCTGCTCCGGCGGGGAGATCCTGGCAGCCGCCAGGAAGAGCCGTCCCAGTTGTTGGTCCGTGTAGGCAATCTCTCCGTCGTAGAGTCGGCCCCGGTACTTTTCCCGGAACGGAGCGGGCGGGTCGTAGGGGGAATGCGGATCGAAGAGGTGCACCCAGAGGAAGAAAGGCTTGCCCGCGCGGGAGTCCAGCCAGCGTACTGCCCGGTCCACCACTTTTTCCGCGCGGCGTTCGGCATACTCGCCAACTAGCTTCGTGTCGCCCGGCTTCGGCATCTCGTCGTCATAGAGGGCGAATCCGTGGTCAAGCCCAAACTGGCGTTTCAGCACGGATGCGCCGACGAACGCCGCCGTGTCCCAGCCCCGCTGGCGCAGGAGTGCCGCCAGGGTAGGGTGGGACGGGTCCAGTACGAACCCTCCGGTGTCCCGGACTTGGTGAGCCATTGGGTAGAGGCCGGTGAAAATGCTGGCGTGAGACGGCGCGGTAAGCGGAGTATGGGTGACCGCATTCTCGAACAGGACGCCGCGCTGCGCCAGAGCGTCCAGACTCGGCGTCTCGATGGCGGAGTAGCCGTAGCAACCCAGGCGGTCGGGCCGCAGGGTGTCGATGGTCACCAGGACGAGATTGAAACGCCGCGGGTTGGGAGGAGCTTCGGTGGGACGTTTGGACTGTCGGTTCTCGGTCGAGGCCGGCTGCTTACTGGAGGAGTGGCACGAAACCAACAACAGCCAGACCGCAATCGGCAGACAGCGAAGCGAGCGACACCTCCCGAGTATAACGCCCTTCTGCGTGTCGGAAGCTTGCTTGCACAAGGGGCGGGTGCTCAGGCGTTGTCGGGGTGGCGACGTGGCCTGAAAGTGACTTCTCGGCCGTTGATTCGCGAAGGGATAAGGGCTCTGCTCACAGATACTTCGGGCACGCGGGCCGTTTGGTATAACTTGTTGGATGCTGCCTGTTTTATTCGCCACCTACGGAGCCGTATTCGTAGCCGAAATTGTAGGCGATAAGCTGCTCTATACCACCGGCGTTCTCGCCACTCGTTATCGTGCAGTCCCGGTCCTTTGCGGCATGGCGCTGGCATTCACGGCCAAGATGGGGGTAGCGGTGCTCGTCGGCAAGGCTGTATCCAAGCTGCCGCCGCTTCTGGTTGCCGCCATCACCACCCTGAACTTCTTCGCCATCGCCTTTTTCCTCTGGCGTAAGCCCGAAAAGAAAGGGGAGCAACGCGAGTATCCGGCGTCGCGCGCGGTCATGGTCTCGTTCGCCGCTATCTTTTTCTCGGAATGGGGCGACGTTGGGCAGATCACCGCCGCCACCATGGCGGCGCGGTTCGGCGAACCACTCCTGGTCTGGATCGGGGCGGTGAGCGCCATGGTGACCAAGGGCGCCCTGGCTGCCTCCTTTGGTGCCGGGGTGCGCGGGTGGATTCAACAGCACCTCTCGCCCAAGACAATCAGGTACGCCGCCGTGTGCCTCTTGCTTGTCCTCGGCCTGCTTTCGGTGGTGGAGACCCTGGAAGGTCCCGAGACTCCCAGCATGTTGCTAAACTGGCTGCGCTAAATGGACGCACCGACCCAACGCGCCGCCGCCATTCGTTTCATTGTTTGCCTTGGCATAGTCAGTTTCTTTGCGGATATGACCTACGAAGGCGCGCACAGCATCATCGGGCCCTTCCTCCAGGGTCTGGGAAGCAACGCCGCCCAGGTTGGGCTGATTGCCGGACTGGGTGAAATGCTGGCCGCCAGCCTGCGCTTTTTCTCCGGCCGGCTTGCCGACAAGACGGGTGCCTACTGGGCCATCACGATCCTCGGATACGCTCTCAACCTGATCGTGGTTCCGGCCATGGCATTCGCCGGAAACTGGGAGATCGCCGCGCTGCTGGTGGTGGCCGAAAGGACTGGAAAGGCTCTGCGCGGGCCGGCGCGCGACGTCCTGCTCTCCGACGCCACCAACGTCGTGGGCCACGGCTGGGGCTTCGGTTTGCACGCGGCTTTCGACCAGGCCGGCGCCATGGTCGGCCCGCTACTGATGTGGCGCGCCGTTGCCAAATCGAACACCTTCGGCCCGGCCTTCTTGTGGCTGGCGATTCCGGCGGGCTTGGCTTTGATGGCTTTGCTGGCGGCCCGCGCGGCCTTCCCCGCACAAGGCAGGCCGCCCGCACAGGAAGCCTCCCAGCCCATTCCAGGAGTGTTTTGGTATTACGTAGCGGCCGCCGCCCTGCTGGCCTGCGGCTTCGTCGATTTTCCTCTGCTCGCCTTTCACATTCGCAAGATGGCGCTGGCGGAGCCATCCACCATCCCGCTGCTGTACGCGGGGGCCATGGGAGTGAACGGAGCCACCGCCGTGATCTTCGGACGGTTGTTTGACCGTTTCGGCCTCCCTGTCCTTTCGTTCGGCATTCTGGTCTCGTTGCTGGCTCTGCCGTTAGGCTTCCTGGGTGGGCGGTCCGGCGCGATTGCCGCGGTGGGCTGCTGGGCCACGGGCCTGGGCGCGCAGGATGCCTCGCTGCGATCCGGCATCGCGCAGGTTGTGTCCATGAACAAGCGCGGCAGCGCGTTCGGCGCTTTCAACGGCGTTTATGGCGTCGCCTGGTTCCTCGGGAGCGTCGTCATTGGATTGCTCTACGACCATTCGATCCCGGCGCTGGTGGTGTTCGGCGTGGCGGCCCAGTTGGCGGCTGCCGCGATGTTCTTCTGGCTGCGAACCCCGCTGGCCGCTGCCCGGCTTAAGCCATAACTGAACGGCGGATGAGCCGTCAATCGGCTGCCCAGGGCTTGAGGCCAGGATGAACTGCGTTCTCCTTCGCGCTCTTCTCGCGGTAAATGGGGAATCCGTTTACCACGCGGCTGATGGCGCCGGTCGAGGGATTGTCAGGACGAAGGCCCTCCGCCCGGCAGCGGAAGAATGCGAGCAGTTGGCCCACCAGTACCGCCAGGACTGGCGAATTGACGTCTCCTGCCGCCGCCATCTCAGGGATCCGGACGGCGACGTCGCCCCCGGTCAGCAGCGCTGGGCGGATCTCCGCGCCAATGAGCAGCTTACGTGCGCCCAGGTCTTTGCGATTCAACTCCGCGAGCAGATCCTCCTCGTAAGCACGGGCCAGGGGATCCGAGGACAGAAAACATACCGCGAGGGTGTCCCGATCGACCCCGCACATCGGCCCGTGACGCAGGCCTAGAAAGGTCTCAGCCACCGTAGGGATGCGCCCCGAGTTCATCTCGAGCATCTTCAGAGCCGATTCCTTAGCCGCGCCGAACTGGCAGCCGGTACCCAGGAAAACGGCTTTCTTGAAGGGAGCCCGGGCAACCGCTGCCAGCACATCCGCGTATCGCAGCAGGATGCTTCGCGCCGCCCGCGCAAGCTGATCAGCCAGCCTTCGAATCGCCTCGGCGTCGCCCAGCAGGCTCAAGGCCCTGCTGGCGATCGCCATATTTGTGAAACTGCTGGTCATTACCAGGCTGCGGTCGTTGGTCCGGCTGTCCAGGGTAAGCCGCCGGACGCGCCGGTCGCCGGTAAAATCCATTGCCAAACGGCCCTGAGGATTGCACGTGATGACCAGGTGTTTTATGAGCGGCTCCGCTTCCAGAAAGGCCTCCACCACGCCGACACTCTCAGGGCTATCTCCTGACCTGGCGAGCGAAACGAGCAGGCCCGGCCGGGCGGGTGGGACGCAACGAGCGCCGTCAATCAGCAGCCAACCGCCGCCTAGGGTAACCACCGGGCGGCCCATTTCCGGCTGCAAGACCGGGTGCACGCACTCGCCCACGTACTGGGAGCTGCCGGAACCTGTGAGCACGAGCCACTGGACACCATCCATCCAATCCTGGAGCCAGGCACGAGCCTCGATCAAGCCATCGGCGGTCTGAAGCCAGGTATGGGGCTGCTGACAAATTTCAGCCAGGGTGTGTCCATACCCGGCCGCCTCCTGACATTCCGTCGAGGGCGCGAGCAGATCCGCCAGCTCTGCCTGAGTAGCCAGCTCGCTCAGCCAGTCCTTTTCGAGCACCCGTCCAGTCTCCTGGCGACAGTGTAGCACAACGAAAGTTTGTTTTGATTACTAAAATTGTGTTTTTGTGCTTTTTGGGGCCGAGAAAACCAAAATCGCAATAGTTCGTGCACCTCAAGAAGGACAAGACCACCAATTGCGCATTCGGCGGTCCCGATCTGAAGACACTTCCTCTGACGGTCGGGGGACAGTTGTGGAGTATTCCGGTGAATCCGCCGGGGCGGATCAGTGCCAAGAGATAGCGGCCGCCAACTACGCCACGTCGAACAGGAGGACGGTGTAGTTCTTGGTGGTCAGGGTATTTTCGATGCTCGGCCAGACCTTCTGGTGAATCGCGGACGCCACCCACTTCTGGCGCATCTCTTCGCTCTCGTAGGTCAGCGCAAATCGATAGTTCACGCCGGCGGGAGCGCTGCCCATCAGGGCCGAGCGCAGCTTCGCGATCTTCACGTCGATGTAGCCGGGAAATTTCACGGCGGCAGGGCGGAAGATGGTCTCGAAATTGTGGAGCATCTCCTTTTCCTTGGCCGGATCCACCGACAGATCGACGTGTAAAAGGATGGGATGCGCGGGCGCGGCGCGCCCAACGGCCGAGCCTGCGCCGGCTGCGATCATGCTTTTCAAGTAAGTTCGACGTTTCATGGATACACCAGCTTCTGGCCCGCGACCGCAAGCTTGATGCGATACAAGCCGGTCCGCGCCGTAATATAAAGCGACTTTCCATCGTCGCCCCACGCGCAGTTCGCGGGCGTCTCGGGAGGTTTGATGGTGCCCAGATGCTTGCCATCCGGGGAGAAGACCCAAACACCGCCGGGGCCGCTGCCATAGACGTTGCCCTGCGCATCGATCTTCATTCCGTCCGGCAGCCCGTCTTCCTTCTCGGCAGTCACGTCCGCGAAGACTTTGCCGTTGCCGGCGGTTCCATCGGCGGCCAGGTCGTAACGCATCCACACTTTGTGTTTTTCGTCCGAATTGGCAATGTACAAAGTCTTCTCGTCGAGTGAGAGGGCGATGCCGTTGGGCCGGGTCAAGTCCCGGATGATGGCTTGGAGCTTGCCGTTGGCCAGCTTGAAGACGCCGTTGAACTTCAGCTCCTTGGTGGGGTCGTCGTCACCCTTCGGCAGTCCATAGGGAGGATCCGTAAAGAAGAGCGCCCCATCCGAGCGGTAAACCAGATCGTTGGGACTGTTAAACTTCTTCCCCTCGAATTTATCCACCAGGGTGGTCACCTGCATGTCTTTGGCGATGCGGACGATGCGGCGGTTGCCATGCTGGCAAAGCAAGACCGCGCCGTCCTTATCGGACGTGGCTCCGTTGGGGCCGTTGAAGCCACCGGCGGGCAAACTGTTGCCGTCATAGCCGCCCGGTTTGAGGATCTCGGTTACTTTTCCGTCGGGCGCCCACTGGCGCACGACGTTGCCGACTACATCGCTGAACCACAGGACCCCGCTGGGGCGCCAGACCGGCCCCTCGGTGAAGGTGAATCCACCCGCCAGTTTCTCGATCTGGGCGTCTTTTGGAACAAGCGCGTCCAAGGCCGGATCGAGACGGGTAATACTTCCCACGGCGGCAGTCTTCTCCGGCACGGGAGAGGGCGGCGGGGCCGTGGAGCACGCCACGGTGCAGAGTACGGCGGCAAAGAGCAAGGTTGATTTCGTCATGGAACCGCTGAGTAGTATATCACCGGCGTCTCTTGACACGGAGCGTGGGGAAAGGCGGGGGCTAAAGGCCGTGGATCTGCTCGTCGGCGGCTGGGGCAGGACTCCAGGCCTGCGAGCCACTCACTGAGGCAAGAATGCCTATGCCACGCTGCGGCCTTCGACGACGGTGATCACGCGGTTCGCGTCCACGTTCCGCAGCCGATCAACCAGGCCGCTCGGCCAGCGCACTTCCAGATCGGCGGTGGTGGCCAATCCCAGCCCGAAGTGAACGCGCAGATCGCTCTGGGAGATATAGCTGCCGCCGCTCCGCACCTCGTCCATCTGCCGGTGCGGCTTACCGGCAACCTCGGTAGTGCAGTAGATGCGGGCGCCGATGCCGGTGCGGTTGGATTGCACCCCCACGGTCTTGATCTTGATCCAGTTGTTTTTCAGGCGCGAATCGCAGCGCAGCAATTGCGGCACATCGTTGATGCAGTTGACTAGCAGGTCAAGCGTGCCATCGTTATTGAAATCGCCAACCGCCATGCCGCGGCCCGTGACCTTTTCGAGCATGCCGGGGCCAAGCTCCCCGGTGACCTCCTTGAATCGCCCGTCGCGGAGATTCTGGTACGCCACCTTGCGCTGGCGGTAGCCGGATTCGCTGAGGCTTTCGCCTACCTCCGGGTAGACATGACCATTGCAGAGCACGATATCGGCCCAACCGTCGTTGTCGAAATCGACGAAGGCGGCCCCCCAGCCCAGAAAGCGGGTGATCTTACCGAGACCGGACTGGAACGTCTGGTCGTCAAAGTAACCGTTGCCCAGATTGCGGTACAGGCTGGTGGCATCGCCCGCGAAATTCGTTTTGACGATGTCCAGGTTGCCGTCGCAATCGTAGTCGGCAACGGATACGCCCATGCCGGCCTGCGGCTTTCCATCCGGCGAGTAGGCCACGCCGGCGTCCACAGCGACGTCGCGGAAGGTGCCGTCGCGGTTGTTGTGGTAC
>Ga0075019_10000441_pt1 | contig 23817 bp, 21 predicted proteins | sample ColStrG_CSR_2013_FD_71473 | JGI IMG/M metagenome (GOLD analysis project Ga0075019, IMG submission 71473) | Freshwater sediment microbial communities in response to fracking from Pennsylvania, USA - Cold Stream Run_MetaG_CSR_2013 | ecosystem: Environmental > Aquatic > Freshwater > Creek >...
CCTGCCGGTGCCCTTGTTCTTTTCGACGGCAAAGACCTGTCCCAATGGAAACCCTCCAAGTGGAAAGTGGAAAATGGTTACGTGGAAATCGTCCCCAAAACCGGCTATCTGGTCAGCAAGGAGGCCTACGGCTCCTGCCGCCTGCACTTGGAATGGTGGACCCCCAATCCCCCCACCGGCAAAGACCAGAACAACGGCAACAGCGGCGTCTTTTTGATGGGCCGTTATGAAATTCAGGTTCTGGATACCTACGACAACCCGACCTATGCCGACGGCATGGCTGGTGCCGTCTATGGCCAGAGTCCACCCGCCTTCAATGCTCTGCGTCCTCCCGGACAATGGCAGTATTACGACATTGAGTTTCACCGTCCCGTTTTTAATCCCGATGGCACCGTCAATAAACCGGCCTGGTTTACCGTGGATATGAACGGCATCCGCGTGCAGGATCACTTTGCAGTCATGGGCAACACCAATCCAGGCAAGGACGCCCGCACCTATCACGCCCACCCCGACAAACTCCCGCTGGAATTGCAGGATCACAAATGTGTCGTCCGTTATCGCAACATCTGGATTCAACCCCTCCAGGATTAAGGCCCCCACTCCCTTCTTATGAATTCCTCCAAAATGCAGCGTCGTTCCTTTCTTCAATTGCTCGGGGCCTCCACCGCCGCGATGGCCTTTCCTTCCATCGTCCGATCCCAGACCTTGGGCCTGAATGGCCAGGTCTCACCCAGCAACCGCGTCACCATCGGTTTTATCGGTGTCGGTTCCCAGGGCGGAGGCAATCTCGGTGCCGCCGTCAACAATCCCCAATTCCAGGTGCGGGCGGTTTGCGACCCCGACAGTGGACACCTCAACAACGCCCTCGCCAAGGTGCAAAACGCCTATGCCCCGAAAAGCGCCGCCACTTTCAAGGACTGTCTGGCCACTCCTGAGTTCAGGGATGTCCTGGCCCGGTCGGACATTGATGCGGTCTGGCTTTCGCTCCCCGACCACTGGCACGCCATCCCCCTCATCCTCGCCGCCCAGGCGGGCAAGGATATTTACGCTGAAAAACCCCTCTCCCTCACCATCCCGGAGGGACGCGCCATGGTGCAGGCCGTGCAACGTTCCGGCGTCGTCTGCCAGATTGGCAGCCAGCAACGCTCGACTTGGGGCTTCCCACGCGCGGTGGAGATGGTCCGCAACGGCCTGCTCGGCAAAATCAACCGCATCCGCATCGGCTTGCCGGGTGGTGCTGGTCCCGGAATTACCCTGCCTCTGGTGGAGCAACCCATACCCCCGGGATTTGACTATGACCGCTGGCTGGGTCCGGCCCCTTGGGCGCCTTATTTCAAGGAACGCTGCCATTGGAATTTCCGCTGGATCTATGATTATTCCGGCGGACAACTCACGGACTGGATCGGTCACCACTTTGACATTGCCGCCTGGATGATGGGAGTGTCACACACCGGACCCGTCGCCATTAAAAATGCCCAGGCCACACTGGCCAATGGCCCGCTTTATAATACAGCTAACAAATATGCGTTCGATGCCCACTACGCCAACGGCACCGTCATCGAGGTTGGAACCGATCATCCCAACGGCATCACGGTGGAAGGCAGCAACGGCACGATTTCCGTCAACCGCAGCTTCCTTAATTTCAGCTCCCCCGCCCTGCAAACCGCGCCCGTCCCCTCCGACGGTTTTCAGACCGGATCAGGCACTCACGCGCAAAATTTCATCGACTGCGTGCGTTCCCGCCAGACTCCGCGCTGCCCGATTGAAGAAGCCCACCGCACCGCCAGCGTGGCGCATCTGGCCAATCTGGCCTTCCGCACCGGACGCAGCGAATTGCAGTGGGACCCGGAAAAAGAGGAAATCATCGACGCACCGGATGCCACCCGACTCATGTCTCGGGCCTATCGCGCTCCGTGGCAACTTCCCGTTTGACAAAAAAACTCCCCCCCATGAAAAAAAATATCTTCACTCTTGCCGCTGGACTCGGTTTAACCCTCCTGATGACACCTATGGCCCGGGCTGAATTCGGCCATAAATTCGACCCGATCAAACCGGATGACCTGGCTAAAATCGCCGCTGCCGTCCCCGCTCAGGCCCGCGTCAAACCCGCCAAGGAACATCGGGTGCTGGTGTTCTTCCTCACCGAAGGATTTACCCACAAATCAATCCCCTACGGCAATGAAGCGCTGAAACAAATCGCGGCCAAAACCGGCGCCTTCCAGGCCGACTTCAGCGAGGACATGGCCGTCTTCACCGCCGCGAATCTGGCCAAATACGATGCCGTTATTTTCCAGAACACCACCCGTCTGAAATTCGCCGATCCCGCCCAACGTCAGGCCCTGATGGATTTTTTCAAATCCGGCAAGGGCTTGGTCGGCATTCATTCTGCCAGCGATAATTTTTATACATGGCCGGAAATGCAGGCCTTACTCGGCGGCGTCTTCCACGGTCATGCCTGGACCTCTGGTGAAACCGTGGCCATCAAACTCGACGACCCGGATCACCCGGTCAACACCGCCTTCCATGGCAAGGGATTCTGGCTTCGGGAGGAAATTTACCAGATCATGGGACCCTACGGCCGCGACAAACAACATGTCCTGATGAGCCTCGACATGTCCAAGCCCCAGAATCAGCGCGATCCGAAAAAAATCAACCGCACCGACAACGATTTCCCCATCGGCTGGGTCAAAAAGATGGAGGGTGGCGGCCGGGTTTTTTACAGCTCGCTCGGCCACAATGAAAACATATTTCAAACCCCGGAAATCCTGCAGCATTATCTCGACGGCATTCAATTTGCCCTGGGCGATCTCGAGGCCAGCGCCATTCCCTCGGCCCAGCTCAGTCCCCAACCCCAGCCTGCCCTGGCACCAGAAGTCCCCATGACCCTTCAGGAGCCGGGAAAGATTGTCACCTTCCCCGCACCCAAACCCCCGACGGCAAATCAAACGACAACGCCTCCCGCAACAACTGGCACCAACAAATGAAGCCCCATTTTTCCATCACCCTTTCCTGTCTGCTGCTGGCCGTTTCCGGTCTGGTTTCGTTCCCCGCCCCGGCACCCGCCGAGCCGGCCAATCCCAACGAGCTGGTGAAATCCCTTTCCACTTATGACATCGGCGGAAATCGCACCGACATTCTGGCTTTGGAGGATTATCTCCGCTCCCAGTCACCTTCCGGCCGCGCCAAATTGGAAACACAGCTTCTGCCCTTGCTGGAAAACAGCTCGGTTCCCTACGGCGCCAAGGATCAGATCTGCCGCTGGCTGGTCTGGACCGGCTCAGCCCGGTCAGTGCCTACTTTGGAAAAACTGTCTTCCAATCCGAAACTCGGCAACAGCGCCGTTTATGCCTTGATGGATATTCCCGGTGAAGAATCGGGAAAAGCACTGCTGCACCTTCTCGATCAGGCCCCGCCGGAACTGCAAAGCGCCATCATCGGCGCGCTCGGTCGCCGTCATGACAATGCCGCCACAGCCAAACTCTCCGCCCTGGCAGGCTCGTCCAACGAATCCGTGGCCGCCGCCGCCCTGACCGGGTTGGGAGCCATCGGATCGTCCGACGCCCTGCAAGCGCTGCAAAACCTTAAAGCCAACCCGGCCGTGGTCACGGTACGCCATGAAGCGCTGATCAACGGTGCCTTCCGACTTCTTAAGACCGGCAGCAACAAGTCCCTGGTCCTTTCCGTTTTCAACACGGTCCTGACCCAATCGGAAAACCCCACTCTGCAGATTGGAGCTCTCGAGGGGTTGATCAGCGTTCAAGGTGCCGATGCCCTTCCGGCTCTGCTGCCCCTGTTGCAGAATCAGAATCCGAAAGTGCGACTGGGTGCCGCGCGTTTGACCGCGAGCATTCCAGGGACGGAAACCGGCTCCAAGCTGGCCGGTCTGCTGGAAAAACTCGACGCGGATGTGCAGGCGGTAATTGTACTGTCCTTTGCCAATGGCAAAAATCCCTCCGCCCTGATGCTGGCACAGAAATCCCTGACCTCATCCAATCCGTCCGTGCGTCTGGCCGCCGTGAACGCCCTGGGTCTGGTGGGCGATGATTCAACCGTTGCCGCCCTGCTTCCCCTGCTGGCTGAAAAGGGTGATCTGGCCACCGCCGCCACAGAAAGCCTGGGTAAATTGCCGGGATCAGGTGTCACAAGAGCATTGCGCAAGGTCCTGCCCACGCAGCAGGGAGCAGCCAGGGCCTGTTTGATAAAAGTTCTGGGCGACCGGCTGGATCGCGACTCCTTCGAATCGTTTCTCAGCGCCACAGCTGATTCAGACCCGGCCATACGGACTGCGGCTTTCAGCTCCATTGGCAGGACCTCGCATCCGGATGATCTCGCCAAATTGCTGACCCTGATTCCCAATGCCAAAACCGCTCAGGACCAAAAAGGTCTCTCCTCAGCGCTGTCCCTGGCGGCCCGCTCCAATCCGAACCAGAATGAAGCCGCTGCTCTCCTCGAAAAAGAACTGCCTGCGGCACAGCCGGCCATACGCGATTTGCTTATCATCACACTAGCCAACATGGAATGCGAGAAGGCTTCTTCAGCCCTGGAAAAATTACTGAACAATCCCGACGTGGACGCCCGCAAGGACGTGATCCGAACCCTCTCGGGCGCCAAGACTCCCTCGACCACCCGGATGCTTCTGCAAGCCGCGCAAAAGGCCCAGGACCCCACGGAACGAATCCTCGCCCTGCGCGGTTATCTGGATGGACTGGATGCGCAGCAGAACAAAAAACCCGTGGATTACAAAAACGTCTGGCCTCTGGCTTCGCGCCAGGAGGAAAAGGACGCCATTCTGGCCTCTCTGAAAAAAATGCACGGCCCTGTTGCCGAAGGCATCTTGAAGGAACTGGCACCCCAACCCAACACTCAAACCCCAAACAAACCATGAGCAAAACACCCCCCCCCTCCAACGAAACCTGCTGCTGCAGTCAGAGTGCGGCCTTCCTGATTCTGCGCGGCTGGCTGGGCGTCCGCGCCCTCATCACCGGTATTGAAAAATTTTCCGGCACCATCACAGTTCAACAGCCCCTGCTCGACGACAAGGGCGTGCCCGACCCCAGCGGAGCCGTCGTGGAGGTGGAAACCAAGGTCTATGGCTTGAGCCACTACCACGCCATCCCTCAATCGCTGCAAGACAAGTTCGCCAACGAACCGTTGCTGCCCGCCCTGTTGACCAAGCCGTTCTACGCCTCTCTGGGTTATGTGCTCATAGCCCTCGGCCTCATGCTGCTGCTGGGACTCTGGACCCGCGCCAGTCTCTTCGGCATGGGTATTCTCTATATCATGCTCACCGTGGGCCTGATCCTGATCGGCCAGGACGCCGGCGTCTCCTGGCTCGCCATCCACATCGCCCTCATCGCCATGGCTCTTTGCCTCGCCTCCCACAACCGACTGGCTCTCACACGCTCATGAACACGCCTTCCACTCCCGATTCCGGCTCGCCTGCCGGCGGCTTTGGTCTCAGCCGCCGCCGCTTCCTCCAAACCGCCGCCGTAGCCGGTGCCGGTCTGGTTCTGGCCCGGCCCGGCCGGGTCTTTGGCCTCGAAGCCACGCGCAGCGATGATTTGAAGATCGCCATCATCGGCGTCGGCGCCCAGGGCCGCGTTCTCATCGACGCCACGCTCAAAATCCCCGGCATCCGCTTCGTGGCCGTTTGCGATATCTGGGATTATGCCCGCCAATACGGCCAGCGCTATTTGAAGAAGAACGGCCATGAGGTACGTGCCTATCAGGACTATGGTGACATGCTCGACAAGGAAAAGGACTTGGACGCTGTCATTGTGGCCACACCCGATTTCTGGCACGCCCCCTGCACCAACGCCTGTCTCAAGGCCGGTCACCATGTGTATTGCGAAAAAATGATGTCCAACACGATTGAAGGCGCCAAGTCCATGGTGAAAACCATGCGCGAAACCGGCAAGCTCCTGCAGATCGGACACCAGCGCCGCAGTAACCCCCGCTACATCGTGGCCCTCAACCGCCTGATCAAGGAAGCCAATCTGCTCGGTCGCATCACCGCCGCCAATGCCCAGTGGAATCGCGCCGTCAGCGAAGACCTCGGCTGGCCCAAAAAAGCCGTCATCCCCCCCGATGTGCTGGCCAAATACGGCTACGCCGACATGCACACCTTCCGCAACTGGCGCTGGTTCAAGAAATACGGCGGCGGCCCGCTCTCCGATCTCGGTGCCCACCAGATCGACATCTTCAACTGGTTCTTCGGCGGCCCGCCCAAGTCCGTGCTCGCCGGTGGCGGCAACGACTATTACAAAAACCACGAGTGGTTCGACAACGCCATGGCCATCTACGAATACCAGACCGAACAGGGCGTGGCCCGCGCCTTTTATCAGGTGCAAACCACCACCAGTGCCGGCGGCGGTTATTTCGAGCAGTTCATGGGAATCTACGGCACTCTCAAAATGTCCGAAAATCCAAAATACACCCAGATCTACAGGGAAGCGCAGGCCCCGCCCTGGGATGAATGGGTGCGCAAGCACTACCTCGGCACCACCAAGGATGCCGCGACACCGGACTCCAACGATTCCCGCAAGGTGGACGCGCGCGAAACTGCGGAACTGATCTCCTACAAGCTGCCCGTGGTGCTGAACAAGGCCATCCACCAGCCGCATCTGGAGAATTTCTTCAAATCCATCCGCGGCGAGGCCAAACTCAACTGCCCGGCCGATGAGGCCATTGCCAGTGAAATTGCAGTTTTCAAAGCCTGCGAAGCCGTCCAAGCTGAAAAGAAGATTCTCATCGAACCCAAGGATTACCAAACATGAAAAACCTCCCATTCCATCAACCCACCCGTCTTCTCACCTGCGCGGCCGCTGCGGCTCTGGCCCTCCTGACCTGCCAGTCCATCGCCAACGCCCAGAATGTGCCCCTGAAAACCGATCTGCCCAAACCCCTCTTCGTCGGCACTCCGGTTCCGGTCAAGGTCCCCAATCTGGAAGCCCCCCGCCAGGGCCGACGCCCCGACTTCATGATCCCTGCCGGCTGCAGCAATCTGGCCAAGGGCAAACCGGTCACCGGCAGCGACAAGGAACCCACCATCGGCGACCTGTCCATGATCACCGACGGCGTCAAGGACGGTGACGAAGGCAACTTTGTCGAGCTGGGCAAAGGCAAACAGTGGGTGCAGATCGATCTCGGAAAATCCTCCCAGATCTACGCGATTCTGGTCTGGCACTATCATTCCCAGGCCCGGGTCTATCACAATGTCGTGGTGCAAGTCTCCGACGATGCCGATTTCATCTCCAATGTGAGCACCGTTTTTAACAATGACTACGACAACAGCTCCGGCCTCGGCGTCGGCAAGGATCCCTCCTACATCGAAACCTATGAGGGCCGGTTGATTGATGCCAAGGGCACCAAGGGGCGTTATGTGAGACTTTACAGCAAGGGCAACACGACCAACGAAATGAACCACTACATTGAAGTGGAAGTTTGGGGGAAATAACCGGATCCGGTTTGCCGGTCTCCTGATCCTCGCAGCCGCCACTCTGTTGGTGAGGCTGCCGGGGCTGGAGGACCGCCCCATGCACACCGATGAAGCGGTGCATGCCTGTATTCTCGGTGACCTGCTCGCCAGTGGTCGCTACCACTATAATCCCGGCGACTATCACGGCCCGACTTTATACTATCTGGCTTGGCCACTGTTGAAAGTGCTGGGCGCCCACTCCCTCGCGGATATGGACGCCTGGCAACTGCGCCTGGTGCCGGTACTTTTGTCCGCAGCCCTGCCGCTCACCCTGCTCCTCTTCGCCGCGGAAATGGAAACAGCCGCCCTGCTGGGCACCGCCGTCTTTTTCACTTTTGCCGCACCCTTTGTTTATTACAGCCGCTATTTTATCCACGAGATTCTTTTTGTAACGCTGACCCTGGCGTTGCTGGGTTGTGTCTGGCGTTTTTTTCAATCCGCACGCCTCGGATGGGCCGTCGCCACAGGCTTCAGCGCGGGACTGTTGCTGGCCACCAAGGAAACCGGCTGGCTGGCCCTGGCCGCCCTGCTGCCCGCAACCCTGCTCCTGAGTCGTGGAAGTACCCGACCCAACACCCGGCAGCTTTGCACCGCCCTGCTTTTGGCCATGGGTACAGCTTTGCTGGTTCTGGCCATGCTGTATTCATCCTGCGGAACCCACCCTGCAGGACTGCGCGATGTCTGGGCAGCTCTGCCGCGTTTCTGGCACCGCGCGGGTGGCCAGGGCCATGAAAAACCATGGTGGACTTACCTGGCCTGGTTTTTTCAGCCGGGCTTTTTCTCCGTGCCCTGGAGTGGCTGGTTGATTTTTTCCCTCTCTCTCTTCGGCCTCATCCGACAATGGAACAACCCACTGGTCCGCTTTGCCTGCGTCTTCGCCCTGCTCCATTTGATTTTGTATTCGCTCATCCCCTACAAAACGCCCTGGCTGGAATTAAACATACTGGCCCCGCTTTGTCTGCCTGCCGGAGCCGGACTTTCCGATCTCTGCCGTCAGTCCGGACGCTGCCACAAAACAGCCGTCTGGGCCCTGCTTTTGCCGATACTCTTCGGTTTGGGCACGGAAACGCGACGCCTCTGTTTCCAGGAACCGGCTGATGAACGCAATCCCCTGGCCTATTCCCCCACCGTGCCGGATGTGAACGGGCTGGTGCAAAAACTGGATGACTTTGCCAGCCACAGTTCCAAGGGACGAAAAAATCTGATCCAAGTGATCGGCCCTGATTACTGGCCCCTGCCCTGGTACCTGCGCCGTTACCCCAACGTGGGTTATTGGCAGCAAACCCCGGACAAGTGCAACGGCGACGCATTCATCACATCGCCGGAAAACGCCGGTCCGTTGCGGGAAAAACTGACCGGGAACTGGGAAGGCCATCCGTTCGGTCTGCGGCCGGAAGTCCTGGCCATTCTTTTTCTAAAAAACGACCCTTCCGTCAAAGCACAGTGAGCAGTGTGTTTTAGAGTTTACCCCCCTGCTTCATCCCACGGGCGCGCATGTATTCAATGCACTGGGTGATTTCAGGAACGTTGTGGCTGAATTTCGCCTCGTACTCGATGGAGAGATTCCCCTTGAAATTCTGACGCTTTAATTCCGCCAGGAAGCCGGACAGGTTGATCATCCCCTTGCCAAACGGAACGATTTCGAAATGGGTGACACTTCCATCCGGCCCCACCTCCCGGTTGGCATCCTTTAAGTGTACGCTGATGATGCGACCCTGGAGAATTTTGGCGCAATCGACCGGGTCCAGGTTTGAGTGAAACCAGTGCCCGATATCGGCACAGGCGCCGATGCGCGGGTCACGATCCTTCACCACACTCAGGATGTAATTGGGATCCCACATCCGGTAGCTCGGATTTGTGAGGTTATGGGCGTGGTTGTGGAAGCCGACACAAATATCGTATTCCTTGACCAGTTTTTCGATGGTGTCAATCGACTGGTCCGATTCCGTCGTGATGCCGTAGAGATTGAATTTTTTGGCGAATTCAAAGATTTTACGCGCCCCCGCCTCGTCCTTGGGGATGTTGACCACGCCATAATTGACGGCTCGAATCCCGTCTTTTTCCAGGCGCGCCTTGACCGCCGCAATCATTTCGTCGGTCGCGTTGTGATCAAATTTAACGCCCGGCTGGTCGGCACTGTATTTCTGGCCGGGATAGAGTTCGATGATTTTACTGCCGGTCGCGGCAGTTTTATCAATGGCATCAAAGACATTGTCGCCATTAAACGAATAGGACTGACAGCCGAGGGCGAACTCTCCGATTTTGCAATCGTCCGGAATGGGCATGGCCCCGGCGCCAGCGGCCAGAAGAAAGAGGCCCAGGGCCATCGAACGCAGGATGAATGTGGTTGGGGGGTGTGTTTTCATGATTTTTTTCGGGGTTTAGAGTTTTTCAATGCGCAGGTTGCGGAATTCAATGGGTGAACCGTGATACTGCAGGCCGATACGGCCTTCCCGGGCCATATCCTTGTAGGCCTTGTTGAACTTGTTGGGCGTGCCATCGGGATTTTTGTGAACCTCGGTCCATTGGTCCAGATTCATGTTGATGATTTTTTCCCCGTCCATGCTCACGATGATTGTATTCCCCTTGGCTATGATCACATAGCGGTGCCATTCACCCGGATTGACCGGCAATTCACGGGTCGGAGCCAGGCAGTCAAAGATGGCCCCGCAGACATGCTTGGAGTCCGGATCGCCACCCTGCAGGATTTGCACCTCAATGGCATTGTGCAGCCAGTTCACCGTATCACTGCAACGCAGAAAAACGCCGCTGTTGGTTTTCTCCTGGCAACGGAATTCCAGACTCAATACATAATCCCCATAGGACTCGCGGGTCCAAAGATCCCCCCCGCCCTTGGCGCTGAGAATCCCATTTTCAATCACCCAGGAACCCGGCTTGAATTCCGCATTGGAAAGATCCGGCTGCAACAGTGGCACCGGCTCCGGCCAGCGCGTTTCGGGAGTGGAGGGTTTCGTGTCGCGCCAAAGCTGTTCCGGATCATTGGTAAAGCCGGGCGGCACCAGCGCGGCTGCGAGTTGATCCTCCCGTTGCACACTCATGATCTGTCTAAAAAAAGTAGCACTGCGCGCAACTTCATCATCGAGCTGGGGCGTCATGTGCTCGTATTCCATGAGCACGATGCCACTGAAGCCCTGTTTACGCAGTTCCAAAAGCTGCCCCGCCAGATCCGAAACGCCCGTGCCCCACGGCACATCATACCCGGCGCGACGGCGCTGGTTGAGATCCTTGAGGTGCAGAGTGATGATTTTGCCCCTGGCCTTGCGCAAAGTCTCCACCGGATCGTACCCCGAACGGACCCAGTGCCCGGTGTCCGCACAAAGTCCGATGTCTCCCACGTAGGGCGCCACCGCCTGCAAAGCCACATCCGGATTGCTGTAGCGCGAGGGCGTGGGGTGATTGTGCAGGGTCACCAGAACTCCGGTGCTTTTTGACAAACGATCCAGCACCGGCAGCATTTCCTGGGGGGCCTCGCAATTGATCCAACGCAGGTGCATGGATTTGGCAAAATCAAAGAGCTGCGTCCATTCCGCTTCCGTATTGAGATTGTACACACCGCAACTGACGATGGTCACGTCGCTTTCCTTCGCCTTCTGCAAAAGCGCCTGCCGGGTGGCTTCGTCCATCTGATACCCGAATTTGCCCGTCAGGCCGCCTCCCAGATTTTGTCCGGGGTAGGCCTCTAGATAATGAATGCCGACCGCATGGGCTTTGACCAGAGTCTGACAAAGGTCCGTGTTACGGAAAGTCCAGGCCTGCAACCCCAGTTCCGGAGGCTTCGCGCCGCCAAACGAAGACCCCCCGCAACCACTGAGCAGAGGCCAGAATAGAAGTTGCAACAGTGCCAGTTTGAATGATTGTTTCACGCCATCCCCTTTTTAGAAAATTCTGTAGGCGTTGCTGAGATAACGCGCCGCATCCCCGGACTCCGGGCCCAGACCCTTGACCGGATCCCAGTCCAACACCTGGCCGGAACGAATGGCCACATTGCCCATCAACACCATCGCCGTCAGGTCGGCCGCATGATCGATAAAATTGGAACCGGGCAGCGGACCGGTTCCCTTGCAGGCCTGTATCCATTCCACATAGGGACCTTTGCGCACACGCGGAATGGTCTTGGGCGGACGATTCGTAAAGTCCTGCATGCGGGACTCCGGAATCAGCCGGGGGGAGTCGCAATAATCCCCCGCATTCATGATCGCTCCCTTGTCGCCACGCAACAAAATGCCGCCGCTGGGCATTTTGTCATCCGGCCCCAGTTCCGGAGCTTTGGACGGTTTCTGATTCCCCTCATACCAGACCATTTTCACCGGCGGCAAAGCTCCGCGGGCAGGAAATTCATAAGTCACCACCGCACCCAGCGGTGCAACAATTTCACTGCCTCCATTGCTTTCCGCCCGGACCCGGAAGGGTCCGCGCAGATTGAGCGCCCAGAACGGCGCATCCATGACATGGCAACCCATGTCACCCAGCGCGCCACAGCCATAATTCCACCAGGCCCGCCACTTGAAGGGCAGCAATTCCGGACTGTACCCGCGCTCCGGTGCCACACCCTGCCAGAGATTCCAGTCCAGGGTCGCGGGCGGAGCCACCTCCGCAGGCCAATCCCTGCCCTGAGGCCAAACCGGACGGTTGGTCCAGCAATGCACTTCCCGGACCGGACCGATCACCCCCGCTTCCACCCATTCCTTCAACAGCCGGGTGCCTTCGTTGGTATGTCCCTGGTTGCCCATTTGCGTAATCACACCGGTTCGCTGCGCCACTTCCTTCAATTTCAACGCCTCACTGACCGTGTGCGCCATCGGTTTTTGCACATAGACATGCTTGCCCATTTCCATGGCCATGAGCGCGATTGGAAAATGCATGTGGTCCGGCGTGGCCACCATCACGGCATCGATTTGATCCCCCATTTCATGGAGCATTTGACGGAAATCGCGGTACCGCGCAGCCAGGGGAAATTCCTGAAAGGCCCTCTGGGCCATGGCAAAATCCACATCGCAGATGGCCACAATATCCTCGGACTTGACCGACATCATATCGGAGTATCCCTTGCCACCCACACCCACATTGGCGATGCGCATATTCCGTCCGGCAGGTACCAGGAGAGATCTGTTGCCCTCCGCCCGCACCCGCTGTTCGGAAAAAGGCAGCGAGCATGCCAGCGTGCCCAATGTCATATTCCTGAGAAAATCCCGTCTCTTCATAAACAAACCCCGCCTCCGCTTGTCATGCTTATGTTTATCATGGCCTGCATTATCCGTATTGTTTTTCTGCGTCTATTTTTTGTATAATCGCGCATGCCCCCGCGCCACCGCCCCGCCCTGCCTTCCGCGCTTTCCGGGAAAAAAATCAAGGCCTTCCTTGCCGATGCCAACCTGCAACCTGTCCTGCAGGCCCTGTTTGAAGGCCTGCCCGATGTGCTTTTTTTCACCAAAAACCGGCACTGCGAAATCATGGACACCAACAAAGTCTTCAGCGAACGCATGGGAGCCCGCAACCCGCGGGATCTCTGGGGGAAACGTTCCATCGAAATGGATCCCCTCGAGCTGGCCCGGACCTATGAGGAGGACGACCTGCGCGTCATGAGCACCGGCAAACCCATGGAAAACCATCTGGAACTGAACCGCGCCGCCGACGGCTCGGTCAACTGGTTCGTCACTTCCAAGTACCCGCTCAAATCCCGCCGGGGAAAGGTCATCGGCCTCTTCGGCTTTGCCTATAACATCGAAAAAAGTCACGCCGTCTTCGGCTCTCTGCAGCAGTTCAACCATGTCATCAACTGGATTCATAAAAATCTCAGTCACGACATCCGGATCCAAACCCTGGCCAAAATGTCCGGCACCTCCCGCCGCGCCTTCGAGAAACGCTTCCGCCAGACATTCCGGATTTCACCGGCACAATACGTCATCCGTGCCCGGCTGTCCTTTGCCTGCGAACGCCTCCGCCTGGGCCAGGCCCCTTTGTCCGTGATCGCACAGGAGTCGGGCTTCTACGATCAAAGTGCTTTCAATCGCGCTTTCCTGAAGTACTTTGGCTGCACCCCGCGCAAATACCGCCAGCAAAACTCCTGCGACCGCAAACTCACGAATACCCCATGAACCCCGCGACATCTCCGACATGAACAGCTCCATCCCGCCCCACCATAGTTTTCAGCATCACGCCATGGCCACGTGGTTCGAAATCCGCATTGCCGACTCCGAAAAGGATTATGCCGCTCAGGCCGCCCGGGCCGCTTTTGCCATAATCGATGCCCTGGAAGAACTGCTCAGCCGTTATCGCGAGGGCAGCGAAATCTCCCAAATCCGGCAACTGACAGAGGGCGAATCCCTGCGGTTGAGCAACCGGACTTTTGCCTGCCTGACCCTCGCCCGTGAAATGCAGGAACTCACCGGAGGCGCCTTTGATCCGGGACTGGGAGCCTGCATGGACCGGATGCGGATGGATACCGTTACAGATCCGCCCGACTCAAACCCCGGCAGGGGCCAGCTCGCCCTGCATGCCGAAACGTTCAGTGTCTTCTGCGAAAAAGGGCCGGTCGATCTGGATTTGGGCGCCATCGGCAAGGGTTTCGCACTGGACCAAATAGCGGAGCTGTTTGCTGAATGGGAAATAGAACGCGCCCTCCTCGTGGCCGGAGGCAGCAGCATCCGCGCACTCCACGGACCGGAACCGGGCCTGGGCTGGGAGGTTTCCCTTGCCGGAATCCACCATTTGTTCATGGAAAATGCCGCCTTGGGCTGTTCGGGCACTGAGGTCAAAGGCTCCCACATTCTGGACCCTCATACCGGCCGACCCGCCGCCGGACCCTGCCGCACTTGGGCCCTCGCCGATAGCGCCGCCGTGGCCGATGCCCTTTCCACGGCCTGGATGCTGCTGGACCCGGACGAAATCGAATGGATCTGCCAACAACGTCCCGAAACCGGGGCCATCCTCCAACCATCCAAGGACCATCCCGACAGGCTCATCACCCTGCATCTGCAACCCCGCTTTGCCCTGGCCCCCGGTCCGTTATCAACCCCGGACATCACGCCGGTGAAAAACTTATTTTCCCACCCCGCGCCCATTATTGGATAAGTCAACAATGTTATCGACTTACGGCACCCGGATTTATTAACCTGATCCCGCCCTGCCAAGCGTGATTAAAAATCTTATGAAACGTCAATTGAATGTCGGTCTGATCGGTTACAAATTCATGGGTAAAGCCCATTCCAACGCCTGGCGACAGGCAGCGCGTTTTTTCAATCTGCCTGCCGATCCCGTCATGCACACCATCTGCGGCCGCAATCTCAAGGCCGTCAAGACCGCCGCCACAAAACTGGGCTGGCAACAGTCCAGCGACAACTGGCGCAAGGTCGTATCCGATCCCGCCATCGACATCATCGACATCACCACCGCCAACGATACCCATGCGGAAATCGCCATCGCCGCCTTGAAAGCCGGCAAGGCCGTCCTCTGCGAAAAACCCCTCGCCCTCGACGCCGGTGAAGCCAAGGCCATGTGGGACGCCGCGCGGCAAAGCCGGCGCGTCAACATGATCTGCCACAATTACCGCCGCATCCCCGCCATCGCCCTCGCCAAACAATTCATCGAACAAGGCAAACTCGGCACCCTCTACCATTACCGCGCCCGCTATCTGCAGGACTGGATTGTGGACCCCAACTTCCCCATCAATTGGAGACTGCAGGGCAAAATCGCCGGCAGCGGCGCCAATGGCGACATCAATGCCCACATCATCGACCTCGCCCGCTACCTCGTCGGGGAAATCAGCGAAGTCTGCGGCCGTCTCGAAACTTTTATCAAGGAACGACCCCTCGCCTCCTCCGAGGGCGGTCTCCAGGCCAAGGGCTCCAAGAAAAAAGGACAGGTCACGGTGGACGACGCCGCCCTCGCCATCGGACGCTTCCGCAACGGCGCCCTGCTGAATCTGGAAGCCACCCGTTTCGCCCCCGGCCGGAAAAACGGCATCCAGGTGGAAATCAACGGCTCGGGCGGATCGCTTTATTTTGATTTTGAAGACATGAACCGGCTCAAATTTTATGACCGCTCCGATCCGGCCGGATGCCAGGGATTCCGCGACATCCTTGTCACCGAGGGCAGCCACCCCTTCGTCGGCGCCTGGTGGCCGCCCGGCCACATTGTCGGTTACGAACACACTTTTGTTCACACGATTGCCGATTTCATCCAGGCAGTCGTGCGCGGCAAATCCACCCAGCCCACCTTCGAGGACGGCTATCGCAACCAGCTCGTTCTGGATGCCGTGGCCACCTCCTCCCAAAAGCGCGCCTGGGTCAAAATCAAACCTTAACCGTTGCTCCAACCTCCACCGGAATCCCTTATTATGGCTAGACCCGTCACCCTTTTCACCGGCCAATGGGCCGATCTCACTCTGGAAACCATCGTCGGCAAAGCCGCCTCCTTCGGTTATGACGGTCTGGAACTGGCTTGTTGGGGCGACCACTTCGACGTCCGCCAAGGCGCCCAAAGCAAAGCCTATTGCGATCAACGCCATGAACTGCTCGCCAAGTCCGGTCTGAAAACCTGGGCCATTTCCAATCATCTCGCCGGTCAGGCCGTTTGCGACACCATTGACCAACGACACAAATCCATCCTGCCCGCGCACGTCTGGGGCGACGGCAAGCCCGCCGAAGTTCAAAAACGGGCCGCCGAGGAAATGATGCTCACCGCCCAGGCCGCTAAAAATCTTGGCGTCAAGGTGGTCAACGGATTCACCGGATCCAAAATCTGGCCTTATCTCTACAGCTTCCCGCCCGTCAGCGATGCCATGATCGAGGACGGCTTTGCCGATTTCGCAACCCGCTGGAATCCCATCCTGGATGAATTCGCCAAATGCGGTGTGAAATTCGCCCTCGAAGTGCACCCCACCGAAATCGCCTTCGACCTGGCCAGTGCCGCGCAGACCCTGCAAGCCATCGGGCACCGGCCCGAATTCGGCTTTAACTATGACCCGTCCCACTTCGGCTATCAGGGCGTGGACTACGTCAAATTCATCCGCCAATTTTCCAACCGCATTTATCATGTGCACATGAAGGATGCCTACTGGTCTCCCACCCCGACCGATGCCGGGGTTTTCGGCGGTCATACCAAGTTCGGCGACCCACGCCGCTACTGGGATTTCCGCTCCCCCGGCCGCGGCCGCATCAACTTCGAGGAGATCATCCGCGCCCTCAACGATGTGGCCTACACCGGGCCCCTCTCCGTCGAGTGGGAGGATATCGGCATGGACCGGGAACAAGGAGCCCGGGAAGCCGCCGCCTACGTCAAAGCCAAGGATTTTTCCCGCAGCCAGGCTGCTTTCGACGACGCCTTCGACAGCACCTCACGCAAAGCTTAAAAGACTTCCCCTCGGGAATCCCGGCAGGGGCTGCTTCCCGCGCTAGGAGTGTGTTGGGGCGGACGCCACGGCTGCATGCAGCCACGCCCCGGCAACTGCCGCAGCGCTTGGTTTTCCCCTTCACCCAAGGCACTTTTCAAAATGCATTCTCGTCCAGAAAAGTCCGTTCGGGCAGTTTTTTCACCTTGCGGAACCGGGTCCGCTCCGCCTCCAAGGCCGCCAGTGAGCTGCGACAGCCCTCGAACTCGGCACGGCCACGGTCGGTGGGATAATTGACAATTACCCAATTCAGGTAATCATCGATTTTTTCCAGATAGGTTCCGGTATTTTTCTCCAGCGCCTCCGCCCTCTGCAAGGCCATGGCATAGTTTTTATAATCCTTGTTGCGCCAGTATTCAAAAGCCCCCTGATAAGCCAGCACCACCGGCTGCCAGAGCGGATCCACCCGCGTCTGCAGCTCCACAAATTCCCTCTGCTTCTCCCCCGGATTCTGATTCTGCTCCAGCCCTTCCTGCACCGGCAGATCCCGGACGGAAAGCACGCGACTCACCGCCTCGCCTTTCATCCTTAACGGAATCTGCAAAACTTCGCCCAGGGCCGCCACGCTCTGCTCCCTCGTATAAAATTTGAAGGATTCCGATGGCCGGTCCATCGCTTTTCGCCACCAAGCCTCGTTCTGCGGTCCGGCCTCCAAAAACATCCCTCCGTTGGCGGCCTCGTCCGAGGCCAGCCACAGCAGCAGGGTTTGTTTTTGCACTGCGGTTTCGGTTCCCGCCCTGACCAGCAACCAGGCAAACGCCTGCTGCCAGCAACGTTCCAGACTGTAATCACCCAATTCCGTCCAACTCTCTATTTCCGACAACGTGGGCGCCCTCCCCACCCGCGCATAGCGCCGTCCGATGGCCAGGTAAAGATCCCTGTCCGCCTCATGTAACATCCCCTCGCTGAGCCAGAGCGGAGGTTCGGGCAGTATCTTCAACGCGCGGTCCGGTTCCCGCCGGACCATCAAGGCCTGCAAAAAACACGTCAGACAGGTACGCTGCAACACCTCGGTCGCGGTCGCAGGCACACCCCGGGCGTCGATGTGAAAATTGTACTTCCCGTTCCGGATATGCACCCGGCGCGAAAATGTCAGTGGCAGTTCCGTACCCGCCTGAACGGTGTCCCAGCGGATCTCCAGGGAAAAATCCGGAATCGCCGGCAGTCCCAACGTGAGCAGCAAAAACCGGTACGCCTCCTCCGCCGATCGCAACACCTCGGGATTGGCCGTGAAATCCGGTCCCTGCACTGTGATGGGAAAATCGGCGCTTTCGACCTTGTACAGCGGGCGCAATTCCGGCTTCGCAGCCGCGTGCCCACCGGACGCTGCCAGCAACGTCCCTGCGGCAAACAGCAGCATCCCACAACCGTACCGCATGGTTTTTGTGACACTCAACCCCACCACATTCCCACCGTCACCCCCTCCTTGGCAAACCGCTTCTAAAAACTTTTACAGATCGGTGCTTGCCAAGAAGGCCGTCTCAATTAAAAACATCAGCTGTGCAGATTCATACTTATTGGAAACAACGCCAGGCCGCCTTTGAAAAATCGCTGCAGGCCGCCCTCCCCCCCGCCAAGACCCGACCCGCCACCATTCACGAGGCCATGCGTTACAGCCTCTTTGCCGGCGGAAAACGTCTGCGCCCCATCCTCTGCCTCGCCGCCGCGGAAGCCGTGGGCGGCACCGCCCGCGCCGCCATGCCTCTGGCCTGTGCCGTCGAATGCATTCACACCTATTCCCTGATCCATGACGACCTGCCCTGCATGGATGATGATGACCTGCGCCGAGGCATGCCCACCTCGCACAAGGTATACGGCGAGGGCATTGCCGTCCTGGCCGGAGATGCCCTGCTCACCCATGCCTTTGAACTCGCAGCCCGCGTCCCGGGCTGGCCCCGTTATTCAGTGGCCGCCGTGGTGCGCGAGCTCGCCGCCGCCTCCGGCAGCAAGGCTCTCATTGCCGGACAAGTGGTGGATCTGCTTTGCGAAGGCAAAAAAATCAGCGCCGAGGAACTGCGTTACATTCATCGCAACAAAACCGCCGCCCTGATCACCTCCTCCATCCGGCTCGGTGCCATGTCCGGTAACGCCAGTGCGGCCCAGTTGAAAACCCTGAGCAAATTTGGCGAGGCTCTGGGCCTGGCCTTCCAGGTCATCGACGACATTCTGGACATCACCCAGACCAGTGAACAGCTCGGCAAAAGCGCGGGCAAGGATCTGGCCGCGGAAAAAGCCACCTACCCCGCGATTCTGGGAATGGAAAAGGCGCAGAGTGAGGCGGCCCGCCTGACGCGTCTGGCCAAGAATACCATCCGCTCGATGGGGCCCAAAGCCGGGGCCTTGCAGGCCATTGCCGAATACCTGCTCAGCCGCAAGAGCTAGGCCTTATTGCGCGGGGCAGAGTTTTTTGATTTCCGCCACGGCCCGGGCATTGGCTCCCGGCTCACCCAGCTTGGCCACAGTCGAGCGCAGTTCCTCCCGCATCCGTCCGGCCAATTGCGGTTGAATCAGAATCTGCCGGGCGGATTCCGCCAGAATTTGCGGGTCAGCCCTGTCCTGCAGATATTCCGGAACCACTTTCCGTCCCGCAATGAGATTCACAATGCTGATGAATTCCAGATGCACCAGGCGGCGCCCGATGAAATAAGTCAGGGGATTGGCCTTGTAAACCACCAGCATGGGCAGTCCGGCCAGGGCACATTCCAGGGTGGCGGTTCCGGAAGCCACCAGCGCCAGATCCGCCCGGCTGAGATGGGTGAGTTGATAACCCGCACTGACCTGCAGATTCAATCCCACCGCCTTGCACCGCTCAATGATTTTTGTAAACAGCGGCACCAGTTGCGCATCATGCGTCAGGATTTGAAATTTCAGATTCGGCACAGTCTGGGCGAGGATTTTAGCGGTCTTAAGCAGAATGGGCAGATGGGTGCGAATCTCCTTTTGACGACTGCCCGGCATCAGCACCACGCGATGGTCCACCTCCAGACAGGCCGGAGCCTCTTCCTGCGGTTTCCAACGGTCCAGAATGGGATGACCCACCCAGACTGTTTTCAACGAGGGTTCGCGTTTGGCAAACCAGTGTTCTTCAAACGGAAAAATCACCAGCAGCAGATCCAGCAGGCGGGCCATTTTTTTCGACCGGCCCGCCTTCCACGCCCAAACCTGCGGGCTGATGTAATAAATGATCTTCATCTTCGGAAACAGACGCCGGGCCCGCTCCGCCAGTCGCAGATTGAAACCGGGAAAATCCACCAGAATCAAGGCCTCCGGCTGGTGGCTCTGCAAATCGGAAATGATTTCGTTGAAAAAGCGGCGGAATTTTCCGTAATTGAGAAGCACATCGGTCACCCCCACCACGGCATGGCCGGCCAGATCAAACAACTGCTCCTGACCCGCCGCGCGGAGATGGCGCCCACCCACCCCCAAAAACCGCACCGCCGCGTAATTCGCCTTCAGCTCACGCAGCAATTCCGCACCGTGACGGTCGCCGCTGGCCTCTCCGGCCACGATGTAAAACGTATTCACAGGGGGGAAATTCAAAGCTGCGGCAGGGTCAGATTCTGGCGCCCGATCAATTCCACTATTTGTGCGGCGAGTTTCAGGGCTCCCGTGGCGTGATCGCCCGAAACCACCGGGGCGCTCCGGGTGGCCACGCAGCGCACAAAGGATTCCAACTGCCGCTTGAGCGGCTCCTCCTTGGCCACCGGAATCCGGTCGCGGGTGATCTGTTCGCCCTGCTTGCGGTAAATTTCCCCCTCCTGTTTCTGATAATCCAGCGACAGATAGGCATCGTCCTGAAAGACGCGGATCTTGCGCAATTTTTCCGGGCTGATGCGACTGGTGGTGATGTTGGCCACACAGCCGTTTTCGAAGCGGATGCGGGCATTGGCGATGTCCTCGCTCTTGCTCAACACCGGCACCCCCACCGCATCCACGGAAGCCACCGGCGAACGCACAATGTGCAGAATGATTTCAATGTCGTGGATCATCAGATCCATCACCACCCCGATGTCGGTGCTGCGCCCCGGAAAGGGCGAGAGGCGGTGGGCCTCGATGAAACGCGGCCGGGTCAGGCGTTCCTCCAGCGCCTGCAACACGGGATTGAAACGCTCGATGTGACCCACCTGCAGCACCAGATTTTTCAGCTTGGCCAGTCCCACCAACTCTGTGGCCTCGGCCGTGGTGTTGGTGATGGGCTTTTCAATCAGAAGATGTTTGCCCTGGGAAAGAAACGCCTTCGCCACGGAAAAATGTGCGCTGGTCGGAGTGGCAATGCTGGCCGCATCGACTTCCGCAATCATCTGCTCAACACTGCTGAAGACACGGCATTTGTGCTGTTGGGCGATTTTGCGCGCCACGGACTCGTCCATGTCGTAAACCCCGGCCAGTTCAGCCGTTTCCAACCCCGCATAGACCCGGGCGTGTTCCCGGCCCATGTGACCCACCCCGACAACACCCACTTTGATTTTCGACATATTCAATTCCCGTTATCCCCTCGCCCAAACCGTGATTTTGTGAAGAGAGGCCAAATGTCTTAGTTCATCCGCCCCCAGGAGCAAAGTTTTTTCTGCCTCACAGGCCAGACAGGTCACCCCCGACTCAGCGGCAATCCGCACCGTATCAGGCCCGATGACCGGCACATCAAATCGCATGTCCTGATTGGGCTTGGAGACTTTAACCATCACGGCGCTCCCCCGACCCAGGCCGCCTCCACGCCGGAGGGTGGCATTGGTTCCATCATAACCCTCCACCGCCAGCACGGTGCCGTTCTTGACCACCAGGCTCTGGCCGATGTTCAAACGGCTCACTTCCTTGGCCAGGGGCCAGGCAAATTCAATGTCGCGCAGTTGCTTCCCGGAGGGCTTCGGCCCCGCCACCAGTCCGGGGGTCGCCAGATGCCTTTCCAGATACGTCGTGGCCGGTAGCAGTTCGATGCCGTTTTGGCATAGCGCATCCGCCACGGCGCCGAACAGTGATTCGGCATTGCGTTCCTTGAGTCGGGCCAGCAGGAGCAGCGCCTTCAAGTCCGGTCGGAGGTCAAACAGGCGACCCGGTGTGATCTGCCCGGCCATCACCGCGCTCTTCACTCCCTCTTCCCGGAAGTAGGCCAGTAATTTCCCCAACTGCCCGACACGCATCCAGCAATGGCTGTCCGCCTGCGCGATCAGGGCCGGGTCGGTTTCACCCTCAAACGCCGCCAGTGCGATATGTTTCACGCCCTGCCGACGCGCTTCCGTCAGCATCAAATGGGGATAATTCCCCTTTCCCGCTATCAATCCCAGTCCAGTCATGTGTATGCAGCCTGTCGCTTGTTACCTGAAAAATCAATTCTTGACCACGTTCCTGATTGCCCTAATTTATCAGGAGGTTTACAAGCGGGATGGCTTGAGTGGAAACTAAGTAAGGTTTCCACTTTTTTTTTCCCGCGCGAATTTTGAAATTTTTAGGAAATACACGAGCATGAGCCAGGAATTTTTAGCTGTCCTTGAGTACATGGAAAAGGAGAAGGGCATCAACCGCAAGCAAATGATGCAGGTTATCGAAGAAGGCCTTCTGGGCGCCTTTCGCAAAAGCTACGGCCTGGCCCGGGATCACCGCATGCAAATGGACCCCAAAACCGGCCAGATCCGCGCCTTTGCCGCCTTCAAAGCCGTCGAAAAAGTCCTCAATCCCTTCGAGGAGGTCGCCCTCCTCAAGGCCCGCCAGAAAAAACTCACCGCCCAGGTCGGCGAATACGTCGAAATCGAAATCCCCCCCAAGGATTTCGGCCGCATCGCCGCCCAGGTCTTCAAACAGACCATCAATCAGAATATCCGCAGCATCGAAAAGACCATGATCTTTGACGAGTTCAAGGACCGGGTCGGCGACATCGTGACCGGCGTGGTGCGCCGCTTCGAACGCTCCGATGTCATCATCGATCTCGGCAAATTCGAGGCCATCATGCCCTCCAAGGAGCGCGTTCCCACCGAGGAATACTCCCCCAACGAACGCATCCGCGCCATCGTCCTGGCCGTGGACAACACCCCGCGCGGCCCCCAGATCACCCTCTCCCGCAGCCACCCCAACTTTGTCCGTCGCCTCTTCGAACTGGAAGTCAACGAACTCCATGACGGCACCATCGAAATCAAGGGCCTGGCCCGTGAGGCGGGCTACCGCACCAAGATCGCCGTCTGGTCCAAGGATGAAAAAATCGATCCGGTCGGCGCCTGCGTCGGACTCCGCGGCACCCGCGTCAAAAACATCGTCCGCGAACTCAACAACGAGAAAATCGACCTCTTCCGCTGGTCCGACAACATCCGCGATCTCGTCATCGAGGCCCTCAAACCGGCCAAACTCAAAAAAATCGAGATCAACCAGGAAACCAAACGCATCAACGCCCTTGTCGATGAGGAAAACCTCTCCCTGGCCATCGGCCGCCGCGGCCAGAACGCCCGCCTCACCTCCAAACTCACCGGTTGGGAAATTGACATCAACAAGGAGGAGGTCGTCAGCGAAAAATTCGAGGACAAGCTCGAACTGGCCACCAAGAAACTCGTGCAAGACCTCGAGATCGACCACGACACAGCCTCCCTGATCGTCAAATGGTTCCCCAGCATCGAAGTCCTGGCCGAAGTGGAGGCCTCCGACTTGAAGGAAGCCGTCCCGACTCTTTCCGACGAAGTCATCAACAGCATCATGGCCAAGGCCCGTGGAGGTTCCGTTTCCTGATTTTTTGAAAGCACCTATGGTTTCACCTTCCTCCAAAAAAGCCGGCTCTGATGCCGAGGCCAAGCCCAAGGCCTCCAAAACCACTGCCAAAAAAGCCGCGACTCCGAAAACGACCGAAGCCGGAGGAGAAGCCAAACCCAAGCCTGCCGCCGCCAAGAAGGCCCCGGCCAAATCCAAAAAAATAGCTCCCGCCGCCGAACCCCTCACGCCGGTGGCAGACCCC